>CEUI01014753.1_pt1 | contig 31254 bp, 31 predicted proteins | sample 531411 | NCBI WGS metagenome assembly CEUI01 (sample SAMEA2622841, study PRJEB7988) | marine metagenome | isolation source: saline water (ENVO:00002010), including
TTAAAAGGGTTACTAAAAGATGGTAAATGGATGACTCACAAACCAGAAAGGATGTTTGGGAAGAAAGATCCTGACTATGTGAGTCCTAACTTTGGAGCAGTAACAGTTGCCAAATGATTTTGAAGTAGTGACCACCCTACGCTACAAGACTAAAGATAATTTCAAGGGTGCTATTGTTAAAATTAAATCTAGGAGGAAGGATGAAAAGAAAAACCTTGACACTACCAAAAAAACTTGATAGAATGTTTGGACAGGTAGTAATAGACCTCAGAGGATCAAGAGGTGAACAAAAAGACAGAGATCAGATACGTATGTATGAAAGTACAGACGAGAATTGGTCAGGACAACGATAGGAGGAGATATATGGAGAAAAACCTAATGGCAAAGACAAGGCCTGTAGATAATCCCTACGAGATCTGGACATGTGAATCACCAGATGGTGTATGGGAATGGAGAGTCTTGAAGAAGTGGCAGAAACCATCCAAAGAAGCAGAGAATCCGTATGCTAGGTGGTTCTGTGCAGTCAAGTCACCACACACATATGGATCATGGGAGTATGGAGATACTTACGTGAGAGATGTCAAAAGTGTGGCAGAAAGACAAGACAGACCGAGAAAGTGGGCACTATGATTAACAAGATTAAACTAGATTGGTATAAACATAAACAATTTCTAGGTGAGATACTATCAGACTTGGAATACTGGAAGTTTGAATACGAAGTAACCTTAGAAAATGGAACTCTCATAATAAGTATTTATGGAGCAGGAAAATGATTGAATTATTAATATGGAAATACCTCATATATATTATATTTGTATGGGTGACAGCAGTCCATTGGGGTGATCCTCATGGATTTTATTGGATAACTTACTAAAAGGAGGAACATGGAGTGGAAGGACATTCTAACTAAGCCTGTCTTAGTAGATACTGTAACAATTAAGTACAACAGTAAATCACAGGCAGAGTGGGTAGCTATTGAAGATATGCACCCTACACATTTAGTTAATGCTATATACAAAACAGTAAAAGATGGAAATCACCTTTGTAGTAGCTTCATCGCAGAGAAGAAGCAGGTCGAAGAGGTGGTATGGAATCTGTGAAAGAAAAATCCCAAGAACAGCAGAAGAAAGAACATCTTGAACGACTGGAAGAGTTACACAGGAAAGCAAGAGGTGGTCTGCAAAAAAGAAGAAAGGGAGAAAACGAATGGCATTATATATAGTAAGAAATAAATTAGATCATGAGTTCATTGATGGGGAGTTTAACCAGAACTCTATACTCGGAATATTTAATACGGAAAATTATTATAATCTATTCCACATAGTAAACGAAGCAGTAGATGCTTTCACTACCTCGTTTGTAGAATTACCTACTGATACTGGTATATATTTTACAAGAGGAGATAAAATTTCATTCCAACCTCAATGGGATGGTGGAGAACCAGTTGAATTTGAGGGAAATCTCATAGAAATAACTGAGAACTTAGCCTCATTCCTTAATGAGGGAATGGAGTGGAAAATATGGATTTTAAAGAAAGATAAATTATGGTGGTCGTTTGTTGAGAAACCCTATCTAGTAAATTAATATGGAGGATTTTATGAGAATGTGGTTCTTAAATCTTCCCGACATACTAGTATTTTTTTCAATATGGTGGGCAGGATTTTTAACATGTTTCACATTAGTAATATTATTTATATTAATATTTCTTTTTAAAGAAGGATCTTTTACTTTAATTTGTAAACAGGAGGAGGAGAAGAAAAAAGAAAATGAAGTATATAATTTATACAATGACATTTAGTTTATTAGTTTACTTTTTTAGTTTACATTGGTTAGTCATCTTTTTATAAGGAAGGCATGAATATATTTGAAGAGCAAAGGAAATTAGAAGAGGATATGATTGAATTCGGAATTGAAAAGTTCCGTAAACAAGTGAGAGAAGCAAAAGAATCTTCCTCAGAGTCCACATCTTTACACGGTATTCTACTAATGAAGCAGAGTGTAGATAAATTTGCCAGAAAGATAGACTCTTTTGTAGGAGAAGCATTACAGGGTGGAGCAGGAAGAAAAGCATTATCAGCACCATTCCTTGCGATGTTAGAGTCAGAAGTATCCGCTTTTATTACATTAAGATCTATCATGGATGGTATATCTAAGTCACAAAAATTGACTAATTTAGCCTTCAAGATAGGTCAAGCATTAGAAGATCAAGTTAAGTTCAATATATATAGGAAAGAAGATAAACATTACTTTGATTATTTAGTTAAACAAGTGGGAAAACGCTCCGCATCTCGACATTATCGGAGGTATGGTCTGTTAAAACATTGTAAAAACAAGATAGACGTAGAACACACCGATACATGGACAGTTACGGAGCGAATCCAAGTAGGATTGAAATGTGTAGACTTACTTGTACGATCTACAGGATTAGTCAAAGTAGTCACAATGACTAAGGGAAGAAAGAAGAAAGAGTTAACTGTTCTTCCTACTGATACCACATTGGACTGGATTGAAAGAATAAATAGCAAGGGAGAACTACTTAGTCCTGCCTATGCACCGATGGTATGTAGTCCAAAGAATTGGACTTCACCTTTTAGTGGTGGGTATTTAACAAAGAGAATTGGATTTATTAAGACAAGTAATAAGAACATAGCTAGTGAGATAGCATACCATGATATGAAGCAAGAGTACAGTTGTGTAAATGCACTACAGAATACCCAATGGTGTGTAAACAAGAAGGTACTAGATACTATGAAAAGAGCATGGGAACTAGAATCAAGTATAGGTTCTATGCCCGATAAAACTGAGGCCACTATACCACCTTGTCCTGCCGAGAAAGGTATGAAGAAAAAAGATATGGACGAGGAAATGTATAAGAAATTTATAGACTGGAAAACTATAGCATCAGAATGCTATGCAGAAAACGTAAGAAGAAAGTCTAAGATTTTACAGTTCATTAGAACATTAGCTATGGCAGAGAAGTACTCTAAGTTTGAAGGATTGTATTTTCCATACCAAGTGGATTTCAGAGGAAGAAAGTATACAGTAAGTTCTTTCCTTACTCCTCAAGGTACAGAATATGCTAAAGCCTTATTAACTTTTGCTAATGCTCTACCGATAGAGAACCAAGAACAAGCAAATTGGTTAGCTATTCATGGTGCTAACTGTGCAGGAGTAGATAAACTTACCTTAGATGAAAGAATACAATGGGTAGAAGATAATACTGAGAATATAATAAACTCAGCTAAACATGAATTAGACTGTGGATTTTGGAAACAGGCAGATGATCCGTGGTTATTCTTAGCATTCTGTTATGAATGGGCAGGATTCAAGAAACAAGGATTTGGTTATAAATCTTCCCTTCCAGTAGCATTGGATGGAAGTAACAATGGTTTACAACACTACTCGGCAATGTTGAGGTGTAAGATAGGTGGAAAAGCTACAAACTTGATGAATAAAAAAGAGCCACAAGACATATACCAAGATGTTGCCGATTGTGTTCTACGAGATGTACGTAAAGAGATGGAGGACGGAGATGAAATGGCAGAGAAATGGCTTAATTCTGGACTCATAAATAGAAAGATGACTAAACGACCAGTTATGGTAGTGCCTTATGGTGGTACTCGTTTTAGTTGTAGAAGTTATGTAGAAGAATATGTGAGAGAAGCAATTTATGATGGAGCAAACTGGCCTTGGGATAAGAACTTACCTTTATATATTCCAGTTAATTGGATCACTAGTAGAGTATGGAATGCTATAACGGAAGTCGTAGTGAGTGCAAGGGAAGCTATGGATTGGATTAGAAAAGTCTCTAGTTTAGTGAGTAAACAAAATTATCCCTTGATATGGTGGATACCATCTGGTATGATAATACATCAACAGTACAAGGATATTTCTAAGAAGAAAATTTTTACACATATTGATGGTGTACTTGTGAAACCAACAGTACAAGTTGAAGATGACTCAGGAATTGATAATCGAAGATCCGTTAATGGATCTGCACCTAACTTTGTACATTCTTTAGATGCTTGTGCATTGACTTTTACAGTTAATATGTGTCTGAATAAGGGAATAAACTCGTATCAAATGATACATGATTCGTATGGAACTCATGCTTCCAAGACACCAGAGTTAGCACAGTTATTAAGAGAAGCATTCGTTAAACTATATAAAGAGTTTGATCCTCTTGAAGAGTTTAAACAATCAGCTTTGGAAGTTATGGACTATGTTCCTAACCCTCCAAAGAGGGGAGATTTAGACATAGAAGAGGTACTTGAATCTAAGTATTTCTTTTGTTAATAAACTACCCTTATAGTATTTAATCAATAACTAACCATTTAAGGAGGTTACAAATGGCAGATAGAGTAGTATCACCATCAGGAAAGGTGACATGGGCATATATTGAACGTCCTAACACTAAGTTCTCAGAAGAAGGAGAATATCAGTTGGCGTTTACCATTCCACGTAAGGAAGCTAAGAAGTTTATGGCTACCATAGACGAGTGGATGGAGTCCTCCCAAAAAGAATCGGGAGCAAAGAAACTTGCTGATCCACCTTACAAAGAGGATGGAGATGATGTTCTGTTTAAGTTTAAGCAGAAGCCTTTCTTCAAGTCTAAGAATGGCGAGAAGAGAAAAGCAACAATTCGCTTGATTGATGCGAAATTGAATCCTTGTAATGTATCTATTGGTCGTGGTTCGGATGTTAAGGTTTCATTCCGTCCTGCTTTCTGGACTGTACAAGGTGGTGCAGGTGTTACATTGTACATGGATGCCGTGCAGGTTATCAATCTTATTCCTTACAATCCTATCTCGGATATGGGCTTTGAAGAAGAGGAAGGATATGAAGATTCTTCTGGGTCTGTTACAAGTGAGTTCCAAGAAGAGGATGAGGACTTCTAAAGGTTTTCGTAACCAATTTGAAGAAAGATTAGCCTCCTTCCTAGAGGAAAAACGTGTAGCTTATGAATATGAAACACGTATTCTAAGTTACACGTTGGAAGGAAAATATAAACCTGATTTCATTTTACCAAATGGAATTATTATAGAAGCAAAAGGATTTTTTAGGATCACAGCACAGAGAATTCTTAAAGCTATCAAGAAACAACATCCCGAACTAGATATTCGGCTTGTGTTTTATGATTGTAATAAAAAAGTGCAAGGTTCTAACCTAACGTGTAAAGCGTGGGCAACTAAATATAATTTTAAATTTGCAGACAAGGCAATTCCTATTGAATGGATAAAATAAAAAGAAAAGAAACTAAATATATAATTATTCATAGTAGTGAGACAACGCCTAGTCAAAATTTAAACAGTAAGGACTTAAATAAATTACACAGACAGAAAGGTTTTCTGAATGTGAAATACCATTTCATTATAACAAGAGATGGGGAAGTGGAGGAAGGAAGAGACATGGAAGAAATAGGAGCACATACCGAAGGATATAATGATATATCTGTATCAGTATGTCTTATTGGTGGTGTCGCTGTTGATTCTGAGGTCGAACCTCGTATAAATTATACATCAAGACAATGGGATGAGTTGAAAAAATATATTATGTATTTGAAGTATGTGTACTCAGGTGCAACAGTTTTAGGATTCAATGAGATTGAAACCACTCAACAATCACCATACTTTGATGTTCAATCATGGTTAGATTTTTAAAAGGAAGGAAAATGGGAAAGGGAATACTCAACAGAGGTACACAAGTTCATAAAAGTAAGAAGAAAAAAGAATTAGATAGAAAATTTAAGATGAGGGAAGAACTTGACATGGAGGAGACATATACATTTCAACAGGTACGAACATTCGTAGATCGAAGTGATATGTCAGGTAAAAATTTCAAGGTGGATAATGTTAAAGTTTCATTTGATGCCGAGACTTTACCTGAAGTATTAGACCAAGTGAAGTATTTCTTACATAGTTGTGGATTTACTTATATTAAATCATTAACAGCAAACTCTAAATTGGATGATAAAATATGGAACTCTTCGGAAGAGAGAGATTAGATAGAGAGGACTCTACTTTAGTTAACCATATTCCCTGTCCTAGTTGTGGATCTCAAGATAACCTTGCTATATATGATGATGGTCATGGTTACTGTTTCACACCCGGATGTGGTTATCATCGAACAGATGAGGGTGATAAAACAATTAAAAGGAAGGAAAAAATGAAAATGGATTTTGTATCTGGAGACAAAACACCTCTTCAAAAGAGATGTATCTCGCAAGATACTGTTAATAAATGGGATTATCAGATTGGAACTTTTAAAGGTAAGAAAGTCCAGATAGCTAATTATCGTAAGGCAGAATCAGGTGAGGTAGTCGCTCAAAAATTAAGATTCTCCAATAAGGATTTTCTATTTATAGGAGATACCAAACAGGCAAATCTTTTCGGTAAACACCTTTTCTCTAAGGGAAAGATGATAGTTGTGACCGAGGGAGAAATAGATGCGATGTCAGTATCACAGGCACAAGGAAATAAATGGCCTGTAGTCTCCATATCTACCGGATCTGGTGGTGCAAAGCGTTGTCTCCAAAGGGAGATAGAATATTTAGAGGGATTTGAAACTATAGTCTTGATGTTTGATCAAGATGATGCAGGAAAGAAGGCTGTTGAGGAATGTGTTCCATTATTTTCACCCGGAAAAGTAAAGGTAGCACAGTTACCTATGAAGGATGCAAATGAAATGCTCCAAGCAGGACAAGAAAAAGAAATTATTAATGCTATATGGTCTGCCCAAGTATGGCGACCTGATGGTATTATAGATGGAAGAGATCTCTGGCATTTAATATCATCTGAAGATACTGTAGAGTCTTTTCCTTACCCTTACTCTGGTCTGAATAACATGACTCAAGGCTTGAGGAGAGGAGAAATAGTAACCATTACAGCAGGAAGTGGTGTAGGTAAGTCACAAGTATGTAGAGAAATAGGTTATTCTCTCATGTTACAAGGTCATAAGTTAGGATATATTGCATTAGAAGAAAATAATAAGCGTACTGCACTTGGATTTGTTGGGTTATATTTAAATAAACCTGTACATTTACAGAATGTGGAGTGTACTACTGAAGAATTAAAAGATGGATTTGACAATGTAGTAGGTACAGGTAATTTATTTCTCTATGATCATTGGGGAAGTGTAGAACCAGAACATCTTTTTAATAAGATAAGGTACTTAGTACGAGGAATGGAATGTGATTGTATTATATTGGATCATATTAGTATTATCATCTCAGGACTTACAAGTGGAGGAGATGAACGTAGAATGTTAGATTTTGTAATGACTAAACTTAGAAGTTTGGTAGAAGAATTACAATGTGCCTTAATACTTGTTTCTCATTTACGTAGACCAAGTGGAGATAGAGGACATGAGGAAGGAGTACAAACTTCACTCAATCAGTTACGTGGTACTCATGGAATTGCACAACTATCTGATATTGTTATAGGTTGTGAGAGGAATCAACAAAGTGAGGACAATCCTAACCTAACTACAGTAAGAATTCTAAAGAATAGATGGACAGGTGAGACAGGAATTTGTAATGCAGTTGAGTATTCAAAGGAGACTGGAAGGATGGTAGAGGTTTCTACAGATAATTTTGAAATTGAAGAGGTTGAAGATAACCAAGATTTTTAGGGAGAAAAAATGGAAGAGGTAATCTTAGATTTAGAATCGGATGGGTTACTAGACACTATAACAAAGATTCATTTGTTAGTGTATCGTAACCTAAATACAGGAGAACTAACAATTTCAAGTACTCATTCTGAAATTATAAATTCTCTTGATGATTTACAAGATAAGAAAATCATTGGACACAATATACTAGGTTTTGATTTAATAGCATTGAAGAAACTTTATGATTTTTCTATTCCAATAAATCAGACACTAGATACACTCATACTTTCAAGATTAATTTATCCCAATTTAAGAGAGACAGATTCAAAAGTTAGGAAGATCGAAGCTAAACTTTGGGGAAGCCACTCTTTAAAGGCATGGGGAGAACGATTAGGATCATTTAAAGGTACTTTTAATCAACAAGAGGATGCCTTTAAGGAACTCACCACAGAAATGATAGACTACTGTGTTAATGATGTTCATTTAACAGAGTTATTACATGAACATCTATCTAACAATCTACCTTCCAAAGATTCTATAGATTTAGAACATCAAATAGCAGACATATGTTTGAAGCAAGAAGAAGCAGGATTCTGTTTTGATGAGGAACAAGCTGTTGAATTATACTCCGATCTTGCAGATAAAAGATCTAAACTATCTACAAAATTAGGAGAGGTGTTTGGATCATGGATAGTAGATGAAGGACTGAGAAAGAATGATACATATTCAAAGATAAAAATAGTAGATTTTAATCCTAATTCTCGTAAGCATATTGCAAAAAGATTACAAGAATTAAGAGGGTGGACTCCAAAAGAATTCACTCCTTCAAATGAGCCTAAAATAGATGAGAAAGTTTTAAGTAAATTAAATTATCCCGAAGCTAAATTAATGTCACAGTATTTTATTTTAAATAAACGTATTGGACAATTAGCAGAGGGGAATCAAGCGTGGATAAAACTATCGAAAAAAGGGAGATTACATGGAAAAGTTAACACAATGGGAGCACAGACTTCACGGTGTTCTCACTCGCACCCAAACCTCGCTCAAGTTCCGAATCTTAACGCACCCTTTGGGAAAGAATGCCGAACATTATTTCGTGCTGATCCGAAGATGGAACTTTTGGGCGTGGATGTTTCTAGCTTGGAACTGCGTTGTCTTAGCCATTACCTTGCTAGGTATGATAATGGTGCATACGGTAGGGTACTATTGGAAGGTGATGTCCATACAACTAATCAAAAAGCCGCAGGATTATCTACGAGGGATCAAGCAAAAACTTTCATATATGGGTTTCTGTATGGTGCGGGAAATGAAAAAATTGGTCAAATTGTAGGTAAGGGTAGGGCCGAAGGTTCTCGTTTAAAGAAAGAATTTTTAACTAAAATTCCTGCCTTAAAATCTTTAAGAGATGCAGTTCAAAAGAAAGCAGAACGAGGTTTTTTAACAGGTTTGGATGGAAGGAAAGTACCAGTACGTTCTACCCATTCAGCTTTGAACACTTTACTACAATCAGCAGGAGCAATAATCTGTAAAAGATGGATTGTTGAAATGCACTCTTTACTTGAGGAGGAATTTAAGTATGGAGAAGATTATAAACAAGTAGCATTTGTTCATGATGAAGTTCAACTTACAGTCAAAGAAAAATATGCGGAAAAAATTGGAACACTTGCAATCGAAGCAATCAGAATTGCGGGAGAACGGTACAATTTTAGAATTCCCCTTACAGGAGAATTTAAAACAGGCCAAACTTGGGCAACCACACATTGATGCTACTGCTTTTGGTATGGCAGGAGAAGAAATTGTAAGGTATCTTTTACATATGTGGAACTATTCAATGTTTGTTCCATTAAATCCATCTTCACCTTTTGATTTAGTCATTAAAAATGATGATGAATGGATTACTATACAAGTTAAACATACTAGATCTGTCTCTGTTCCATTAACAAGGGAAGGTAAATCTAATGGAGCACGAATTAAAAGGGAATATAAGAAGGGAGATTTTGATTATCTTTTTGCATGTAAATTTCCTTATATTTATATTGTTCCTTGGAAGGATTTAAAAAGTCATTCATGTTTTAGTTTCAGTAAGTATGAAAAGTATCGTCATGACTTGACAGATTCATTAACATACACAAACAAAGTAATATTAACAAAGGAAGAGAATGAGAGAACTATTAATTGATGCAGATATTTTTCTTTATAAAGCAACTCGTCTTTCTGAAAGAGAAATTAATTGGGAAGGAGATTCTTGGACACTTCATTGTGATCTAGCAGAAGTAAAAACTATAATTGATGATCAAATATGGAAGGTACAAGAAGGTACACAAGCTGATAAAGTTTTATTATGTTTTTCAGATAAAAGAAATTTTAGAAAAGAAATAAATCCTGAATATAAAAGTAATAGAAAGGGTGGAAGGAAACCTATGTGTTTTATTCCTGCACTAGAATATTGTAAGGAAACTTACCCTTACAAGATATATAAGTGGTTAGAGGCTGATGATGTAATAGGTATTCATGCTACTGAAAAATCAAAAGATGAAAGAATAATTGTAAGTGAAGATAAGGACTTACTAACTGTTCCCGGTTTACATTGGGATTTTCAAGAAGAAAAAGTATTTGAAAGTACGGAAAAAGAAGCAGACTATAAATTCTTTTACCAGTCTTTAATCGGTGATTCTACTGATAATTACAAGGGCTGTTCCGGTATAGGCCCAATATCTGCCGGAAAAATTTTAAGCGAAAATTCAGATTCAGTTTTAGATATGTGGGAAGCTGTATTAGAAGCATTTAATAAAACAAAACAAGGAGAAGATGAAGCCATTAAAAATTGTAGAATGGCTAGGATATTAAGGGACGGAGAATATTATCCAGATAAAAATGAGATAGTATTATGGACTCCGAAAGGTAAAGCAGAAATATTTAAGGGAGAGAAATATGACTAATTACACAATGGATGCACAAGAACGTGAACGTGAACGAGTGGAACGATGGAAGAAAGAAACAGATTCCACCGAAGGTTTTGGAAGAGATGATCAAGAAAATATAAAAGAACTTCAAGAAAAACCTTATGTTTTAAAAGACTTATTAGAAGTTAATGATGATTATAAAGATGAAGAAGTTACAAATCCTAAACATTATGATAAAGTAGGTTTTGGTATTCAGCCTTTAGAGTACATCATTGCTAATGAATTAGATTTTTTAGAGGGGAATGTGATTAAGTATGTCTCACGTTATCCTCATAAAGGAGGAGTTAATGATTTATTAAAAGCTAAAACTTATATTGAACAACTTATTAAAAGAGAGAAAGGAAAAGAATGAACACACTACCTACACAATATCAACAGTATATTCACCTTTCTAGATATTCCCGTTGGGATTATAATAATAAAAGAAGAGAAACATGGGAAGAAACTGTAGGTAGATATTTCGATTTCTTTCAGAAACATCTTGCAACTAACTGTAAATATTCAGTTTCTTCTGCTTACTTGAAAGAATTAAAAGAAGCTGTACTTTCTTTAGAAATTATGCCATCCATGAGATGCTTAATGACAGCAGGAGAAGCTCTTGAAAAAGAAAATATTGCAGGATATAATTGTGCTTATCTTCATATAGATCATCCTCGTTCATTTGACGAAGTGTTATACATTCTAATGAATGGTACAGGAGTAGGATTTTCAGTAGAATCTAGACATGTAGAAAAACTTCCAGTTATTCCAAAGGAAATGCACCCTACTGACACTACTATACTCGTGAGAGATTCAAAATTAGGATGGGCAAAGGCATATAGAGAATTAATTAGTTTATTATATGTAGGAGTTATTCCAGAATGGGATCTTTCTAAGGTAAGACCCGCAGGATCTCCTTTGAAAACATTCGGTGGCAGAGCAAGTGGCCCTGATCCATTAAATAATTTGTTTAAATTTACTGTTCAAAGCTTTCAGAAAGCCGGAGGACGGAAATTAAAACCTATTGAATGTCATGATATTATATGTAAGATAGCAGAAATTGTAGTTGTAGGGGGAGTGAGAAGAAGTGCATTAATTAGTTTATCAGATTTAGGAGATGATCAAATGAGATCTGCTAAATCAGGTCGTTGGTGGGAAGAACATCCTCAAAGAGCACTAGCAAATAACTCCGCTAATTATCATCATAAACCTGACGTAGGAACTTTTCTTCAAGAGTGGAAATCTTTGTATGATAGTAAAAGTGGAGAACGAGGTATCTTCTCTTCCACTAATGCTAAGAAAAAAACACTTGAATTAGGGGATAGGAGAGAAGAAAGAGATGACTTTGGTACTAATCCATGCTCTGAGATAATATTAAGATCACAAGAGTTCTGTAACCTTTCTGAAGTAGTTGTTCGTTTTGATGATAAAGAAGAAGATTTAAAAAGGAAAGTGAAACTCGCTACTATTTTAGGTACATGGCAGAGTACTCTTATTAATTTCAGATACTTACGTAATGACTGGAAAGAAAATTGTGAGGAGGAAAGATTACTTGGAGTATCTTTAACAGGAATAATGGATAACAATAAATTAAATGGAGTAAATGAAACAGGAAATCTTCCAGATTTATTAAATTCTTTAAAGAAAGAATGTATAAAAACTAATAAAGAATGGAGTAAAAAATTAAATATTAATCCTTCAAGTGCTATTACCTGTGTAAAACCATCAGGTACAGTTTCTCAATTAGTAGATTCAGCAAGTGGTATTCATGCCAGACATTCTAAATACTATGTACGTACAGTTAGATCTGATATAACTGATCCAATAGGTAAGTATATGGTAAAAGCAGGAGTACCATCCGAACCGGATGTGACTAATCCTAGTAACGTGATAGTCTTTTCTTTCCCTGTGAAATCTCCTAAGAAAGCTACCACAAGAGATAACATATCTGCAATTCAACAGTTAAAATTGTGGGGAATATATGCTAAATATTGGTGTGAACATAAACCATCATGTACTGTGACAGTAAAAGAAAGTGAATGGCCTGAAGTTGGAGCATTTGTATTTGATAACTTTGATGATATATCAGGTATATCTTTTTTACCTTACTCAGATCATGTATATCAACAAGCACCTTATCAAGAATGTACAGAACAAGAGTATAAAAATTTAGTTAAACAAATTCCTAATTTAAATTGGTCAAATTTAAGCAGTTATGAAGAAATTGATATGACTATTTCCTCACAGGAATTAGCATGTACAGGAAATTCTTGTGAAATTCCTTAAAAACAACCTTTATAGAGATAATTTATTATGATTTATGGAAGAGTAGGAACATACGGTATTACTGATGAATTAATAACATGGTTAAAAGAAACTTTTCCTAATAGATTACCATCAGGAAAAGGAGCAAGTATAGAAGATTTAAGATTTTTACAAGGACAACAGAAAATTATAGAAATAATTGAATCCGAATTTAATATTAGTAATCAAAATAATGATACCTCAGAAACTTCAATTAACATTTCATCTAAACAATAATGAGTTGGTTTTCAGAAGCAATAAAAAGAAACACTCCTAAAAAAAATCCTATTACAAATGCTGTCGAACAACTTGGAGGTGGTGCTAATAAAACTTTAAGTATATTATTAGGAAATAATAAAGGTGGTGGAGGATTACAAGGATTATTTGATTCCAATAATATTGGAGGAATGATTCAAGCAGGATTAGGTAATGTAAATCCTTTACTATCTAAAGGAATGAACACATTATTTGATATAAATGAAGAGGGAAGTGGATTAGGTAAAATAAGAGGATTCGGTAGTAACTTAGAATCCATGTTAAAAGAAAATTATATAAGTAAAGAATTAAGCGATGGATGGGCTACTCAATCTGATAGACTTATTCCCGATAAGTATCAAGACATATTTAAAGGACAACCTAATCTAGGTATACCAAACATACCACAACCCGGACATGGAGCATTTGAATATCTTAATGAAAGAACAAGACAGTTAGCTTACGTTGAAAATAAATTGTATAATTTTAGAGATTGGTTTGAAGAAAAAACTGGTTTTGGTCAAATGCTTGGATTAGCAAAAGGAAAAGATAAAGGTGGAGGAGGAGGTACAGGAGATAGTACAAAGCCACCACCGCAAAGAGTGAAAGGGCCGGGAACTCTTGAAGGTAAAGCGGCTAAGTTTGTGATGAATAAAAGTGGAGCGAAGTCAGGAAGATCTTCACTAAAAATAAGTAGAAGAGGAAGAGGAGGTGGAAGTTCATCTGGTGCAACTTCTTACAAATGGAAAACTAATATGTAACATTATAAAAGGAAGGTTGAATGTTAAGAATTGTTTCTCAAAGAAAAGTAAAAGAAAATTGGAAAATATATAAAGAACAAATTAGAGATGCAATGACATCTACAGATGGAGGGTTATTCTTTTTTCAAGGTAATACTAACGAAACATTAAAAGGTATTTATTCTAGATTAATGAATCCTTTTAATCATCAAATGCACTTATGGGTTGATAATGAAGATGAATATTTATTATTAACATATATACAAGTGTGTGAGTTTACAGAAACAAAAACTTTATTATTGTTTTCTTTAACTAGGACAAAAGAAGTAGATAAGGAAACTATAATTCAAAGATGGATTGATGGGTTTCCTATTATAACAACTTTTGCAATACAAAATGATTGTAAAGGAGTTACTGCATATACTGATCTTGATTATTTCATTAAGGTAGCAAAGGAATTAGCAGAATCAGTTGAACAAGATATAATAATCCGCTACCAATACTATGTTCCATTATGAAAATATATACAAAAATAATTTATGAATGGCTAGATGACCATTTAGTAGAAAAATCTTCCGAATCTTTTGAATACGAAGGCGACCTTACCCTATGCAGCACAGGTGGAGGAGGTGGAGGAACTATCGGTCAAGTCACTAAAAATGTTTCAGAAACTACTACCGATGTCCTAACAGATCCGGTAGGAGCTATTGCAGACGCTCCTAAAGCTGCTGTAGAAATGGTTGAACAAACTCCAGAGGCAATAAAAGGAGAAGTAGAAAATGTTGTAGAAAAAACTACTGATTTTGTAAAAAATCCTTTAGGTATATTTGATCAACCACAACAACCAGTAGAAGAACCAGTAGTCGCACCAGATAAAGAACCTGAGATATGGACTGCATCTGGCTACAAAGGTAAGAAGAAAAGAAATAATCCGTTCTTAGCTATAGACAAAGGAAAGAAATTTGCTAGATCAACTTCTCAATTTAGAAGGCCAACTTCCAGTATTAAAAAGATTCCAACTTGATATAAAATATGGAATACATTAGTGTAAATGATAATACCTCTGAAGAAGTAGGTTATGCTCAAGGGATGTATGCTAACCTTGAATCTCATAGATCTTCATTTTTAGATAGAGCAAGATCTGCATCAGAAATAACTATACCTTCTTTACTAGTAAATGAAGGACACTCTCCCTCAACAATTTTACATACTCCCTATCAATCTATAGGAGCAGAAGGAGTAAATAACTTATCTAGTAAACTATTACTTTCACTTCTTCCACCTAACTCACCCTTTTTTAGGTTAGTAATAGATGATGCAGAATTAGAACAATTAGTTTCAGATAAAAGAGGAGAAGTAGAAGAAACATTAGCTAAAATTGAACGAATGGTTCAGCAGGAAATAGAAGTTCGTGCATTACGTGTTCCTATTTCTGAAGCATTAAAACAATTAATTGTAGCAGGAAATGTTTTGGTTTATCTACCAGAAAATGAGCAGATGAGAGTTTTCAAGTTAGATAAATATGTAGTTAAAAGAGATTCAATGGGTAATGTGTTGAAGATCATAGTTAAAGAAACTATGTCTCCATTGTCCTTACCTGATAAAGCTAAACACTTAGTTTCTGAAACAGACGAAGATGAAATTCCAAAGACTAGTATTGATCTTTTTACCTGTGTTAAATGGACAGGAAGAAATTGGAAAATACATCAAGAAATAGAAGGGAAAGTAGTTCCCGGTAGTGAAGGATCATTTCCAAAAAATAAAAATCCATTTATAGCTTTACGATTTACACATATAGATGGTGAAGATTATGGTAGAGGATTTGTAGAAGAATATATAGGTGATCTTAAATCATTAGAAACTTTAACTAAAGCTATTGTAGAAGGGTCTGCCGCAGCTTCTAAAGTCTTATTCTTGGTTAGGCCTAATGGTACTACAAGAATGAAAACATTAGCAGACTCTCCTAATGGAGCAATAGTTATGGGTGATGCTAATGATGTTTCAACATTACAATTACAAAAATCAGCAGATTTTAGAGTTGCACAAGAAACAATTAGAACTTTAAGTGAAAGATTATCGAGAGTATTTTTAATGAATTCTTCAGTCCGTAGACAGGCTGAGAGAGTGACAGCAGAAGAGATTAGAATAGCTTATCAAGAATTAGAAATAGCTTTAGGAGGAGTTTATTCTATTTTATCTCAAGAATTTCAACTTCCTTTAGTTCAACTTATAATGAATAAAATGAAAAAGGAAAAGAAATTACCACCGTTTCCTGATGATTCATTAAAACCTATGGTAATTACTGGAGTAGAAGCATTAGGAAGAGGTCAAGATTTAAATGAACTAGCAGGATTCCTTCAACACCTTTCACCTCTTGGGCCAGAAACAGTAATGAGAGAATTAAATGTTAATGAATATATTAATCGTTTAGCCGCCTCACTAGGTATAGAATCTAAAGGTTTGATAAAATCTGAAGAACAAAAACAACAAGAGGCTCAAGCCCAACAAGAACAAATGCAACAAATGCAAGAACAGCAAATGATGCAGAGTATGGGAGATAAAGTTATTCCCGAAGTAGTTAAAAATGAATTACAAAATCAACAACAATAAAAAGGAAGGAAAGATATGGCAGATACAAATGTAATTGAAACTCACGAAGATGCTCCTCCTGAAAGTCAAGAGCATATACAGGAGATGATTGATAAGGCAGAACGTGTTCAAAGTGTACCTAGAGATGATGGTAAACCCACATGGCTACCTGACAAATTTGAAAATCCAGAAGATTTAGCTGAAGCGTATGCTCAACTAGAACAAAAATTATCAGGAAAAGAACAAACTGAAACAGAAGTTGAACAATCTCCTTCTCCTCAATTAGCAGACACAGATAATGTAGAACAAGCCCTTAAACAACAAGGATTAGATTTTAGAAAATATGCACAAGAATATTCAGAAAAGGGTGTTCTTAGTGAAGAATCTTATGCTGAATTATCTGAAGGTGGAATGACTAAAGATGTTGTAGATACATGGATAGCAGGACAACAATCTATAGCAGATCAAATAAAAACAAAGGCATTCGATTCAGTAGGTGGAGAAGAAGAATATAATTCTCTTATAGAATGGGCAAAAGATTCATTATCAGAAAATGAAATAGATGCCTTTAATAGAGCTATTGAAAATCCAAATACAGACGATGTTATTTTTGCAATTACATCTTTAAATGCAAGAAGAAATTTAGCAGTTGGTGAAACTCCAACGCTTTTACAGGGTGATACAGGTACTAAAAAGGAAGGGAATTCTTTCAAATCCGTAGTTCAATTAACTAAGGCTATGCAAGATCCAAGGTATCAGAAAGACCCTGCTTATAGAGATGAAGTGACTGAAAAGTTAGCACAATCATCTATAATGTAAACTCCATAAATACTACAGACATAGTAAATTTTAGCCCATTGAGGTGGATAACTTTGATTGAACAGTTGTGGTTATAAACGGAGACTTTTATAACTAAATGCTGGAAATAAATCCAGCTTAACTTAAATCAAAAAGGAATAATATGGCACTTCAAGGAGCCTCAAATGCTTTAAATGCTGCGGCACAACGTAGTGGACAAAGTAATGCGGCAGGTGACGTACGGAATTTATATTTAAAACTGTATGCCGGAGAAGTCATGACAGCTTTTCAAACGAAAAACATCATGATGAACTACTGCCGAGTGCGATCAATTAAGAAAGGTAAGTCTGCTCAGTTTGTTATGACAGGTAAGTACCGATCCGCAGAGTACCACACACCGGGTAATGAGATCATGCCGGATGTGGTAGCAAAAAATGCAGAGAGAGTAGTCTCTGTCGATGATCTCCTAATCGCTGCACAATTCATCCCTAATATTGATGAGGCAATGCAACATTTCGACATCCGTTCAGTCTACACACAGGAATCAGGTTATGCACTTGCAAAAGCTGCCGACCAGAATATCCTTCGTATGGCTGTAAAAGCTGCACTTACGACAAATAAACAACGTGCAAGTAAAATGATTCAAGATTATGATGCGTTTGATGATGAAGATTTCACAGCAAACGTGACATATGCCGCTAACTTTGCTAATTCAAAAAAGGCCGCCTATTTTATGGAAGGTCTTATTGAAGCCAAACGTATCTTAGAGAGTGCAGGAGCACCTCTTGAAGATCTTGTTTGTGTAATGGCAACAGATCAGTACTACTCTTTGTTTAAAACTACGACAAATAGTGAAGATATTACTGCTTTGACTATGTTTAATAGAGACGTAGGCGGAGGTGGATCAGTAAAAGATGTTGATCTACCTACTATTGCAGGAATTCCTGTAGTAAGAACTCCACATATGGGTTCATTAGCTGCGGCTGCATGGACAGGTTCATTGTGGTCTACAGCCGATCCAGCTATTTCAACTGGTCAAGCACCACTTGCAAACACGGCAGGATCAGGTAGGGCTTCTCATTACAATCTTCCAGCAGCGTATACAGCCGCAACTGCTTCAGGTAGTAATATCGGTGCAGTTGGCGGTCTTGACGGTTCGTCTGCTGTTAATCTAGAGGACGAATCTTTAAAAGTTCGTGCTTTAGTAATGCATAAAGATGCTGTAGCTACAGTAAAACTTATGGATCTTTCCGTTGAGTCTGAGTATCAGATTGAACGTCAAGGTACATTAATTGTTTCAAGGTATGCTATGGGTCATAACGTGCTACGACCAGCAATGGCAGTAGCTATGATGGCTCCGGCATCTTAATCTAATTAAGGGCAACAGGAGGTTCTCTTCCAACGGAGTGAACCTTCCTCTCTCCATTACCTCCTGCTCTGCCCTTTAACTTCTCTTCTTAATCAATCATGGCAACATTAACAACTACATCTAAACTAGATGCTGTCAATTCTATTCTTATTGGTATAGGTGAAGCACCTGTTAATACATTAGGTTCTGGATTACAAGAAGCAGAAATTGCTGAAGTAATATTAGATAATGTCAGTAGAGAAGTTCAAAGTAGAGGATGGACATTTAATACTGATATAAGAAAAACACTACCTAAAAATAGTGATGGATATATTAATCTTCCTTCTAATTACCTAAAAGTAGATACAACAACCTTACTTAGAGATTATGATACTGATGTAGTAGAAAGAGATAGAAGATTATATGATAGAATAACTAATTCATTTGTGTTTACTGATGATATTGTTACTGATGTAGTAGTTTTATTAGACTTTGATGGACTACCAGAAGTAGCACGAAGATACATAACTCTAAGAGCTTCCCGAAAATTCCAAGAAAATTTACTAGGATCACAGACATTATCACAACTTCAAGCAGACGAAGAACAAAGTGCATTTATTGCTTTACTACAATCTGAAGGTGAAATAGGAGATTATAATATATTTGATCATTATGATACATACAGGCATGTAGATAGAAGTATATCTACATCTACATCTACATTAATTTAAGTTATACATGGCATTAGTAACAAAATCTATTCCTAATCTTATTAATGGAGTATCTCAACAACCTCCCGAAATAAGATTACCTACACAAGGAGAAAGCCAAGAAAATGGTTTAGCTACTGTTGCTAAAGGATTAGAAAAAAGACCCGGAACTACTGTCGTATCAAAAATACTTGATTCAGTAAGTGGTTCATTTCATATACATTCAATACGAAGAGATGAAAATGAATCTTATACAATATTACTTGGGGGAACTAGTGGTTCTTCAAATGATAAATTTCTCCGAATATTTGATAAAGATGGGTATGAAATGCCTGTCCAAAAAAATAATTATGCAAGTACACCAGTATTTTCCACATTAGACAATGCCGGACTAAGTTACTTTTCTGATGTGGCAGATTTTTCTACAGATGTAAAAGCCACAACTATTACTGATACAACTTTTTATGTATCTAATAAGAAAACTATAGCAAAAGCTAGTCATAATGACCATGTATCTGGTCAAGATACTACTTCTTATATTTCACCTAGAGGATCTGACGGTCTTGCTAGTTCTTCTTACGAAGCTCTAGTATATGTTAAAAAAGGAGGGCATAATAGTAAATATGTAGTAAGTATTAAGGTAGGTAGTAATTATTATAAGGTAGGATACCAAACTCCGGCTACAGTTCCAGTAACTAACGCAGAATATATTGGTACTGACACAATCGCTCAAGCCCTTCATCTTGGTAATGATGAATTAAGTGGTGATGGATGGGGAGAATTTGATGCGACTGATGATGCTAAATTAAAAAAGACAGGATTCGGAGGTAGAAAACCTACTGCTAATCAAAATTTAGATGGAGATACTGATACTGATTTTAAAGAAGGATTTGATGGAAATATGCCATCAGGTATGACATGTACTAGATTAGGTAGTGTACTTCATTTTAAACATACCTCTGATTTTTCAGTTTCCACTACTGATTCTCATGGTGATACAGATATATTTGCAATAAAAGGAGCTATTGGAGGTGGATCAGTAAGAAGTTTTGCATCTTTACCGGGAGAAAATATTCCTAATAATTTTATTACTAAAATATCAGGTGATGATACTGCACAAGAAGATGATTTTTATGTAAAATTTGAAGCTGATGATCAAAATAAAGGAGTATGGAAGGAATGTGTAGCTCCAGAAACAGTACAACATATTAAATATGATACTATGCCACATAGATTGGTAAGAGTATTTGATGATTCTAAAATAGTAAATAATACTTCTTTATCCAATCATAATCCTTTAGGAATAACATTTGTATTTGAAGCAGTAGTTAAGACCGCAGATACAGGAAGAACAGTAGGAGGAGCATCTAACACAGATTACTCTAGAATAGGGTGGAATGCAAGATTAGCAGGAGATGATGAACTAAGCCCATTTCCTTCTTTTGTATCTACTACTATTCAAGATATATTCTTCCATAAAAATAGAATAGGTTTTTTAGTAGATGAAAATGTAGTAATGAGTGAAGCAGGAAATTACTACAATTTCTTTCCCACAACAGTTATAACTGGACTAGATAGTAATCCTATAGATGTCACAGTTTCCAATGATAAAGTTTCCCTCCTTAAACATGCAGTTCCATTTGCAGAATCACTTTTATTCTTTTCTGAACTTCAACAATTTAGTTTAAATTCTGCTGGAATTCTTTCTCCAGCTAGTGTTTCTATTGATGTTACAACTCAATTTGAGTCAGATGCTAATGTTAAACCTGTTTCAGTTGGAAGATATGTTTTCTTTGCTTTTCAACGAGGAGAATTTTCAGGAGTAAGAGAATATTTTGTAGATAATACAAAAGAAATTAATGATGCTGTAGAAGTTACTGCTCATGTACCACAATATATACCGGGAAAAATTACCAGAATGATTTCATCAAGTAATGAATCAATTCTTGTATGTCAAAGTAGTACAGAAAAAACTAATTTATATATTTATAAATATTACTGGCAAGCTCAAGATAAAATTCAATCCTCTTGGTCAGTTTGGAAATTTGGAACAGGAAATGAAGTTGTTAATTGTCAATTTATCGGATCAACATTACAAATTCTTATAAAAAGATCTGATGGTATGTACTTAGAAAATATTAATCTATCCACAGATTCTTCTGTAGAAGTTATGGAAGATAAAACTTCAGTATTATTAGATCGAAGAGTCAAACTAAAATCTTCTACAACTGTAGATACATTTTCAGATATTCCTTATACAGGAATTCAAAGTATTACTATTACTAATGCAGGAACAGGATATACAGCAGGAAATCTTACTGCTACTGGTGGTGGAGGTAGTGGTTTTGCAGGTACATTTACAGTAGGAGGATCTGGAGAGGTGGCAACTGTAACTATTACTAATAGAGGAACAGGATACTCGTCTAATCCTACAATTAATTTAAGTACAAGCACAAGTGGAACAACAGCAGTCCTAACTCCAGTATTAGAATTACCTTCTAATATGGTATATGTAAATCAAAATGCTAGGAAAGTATTACAGAGTGATATAGATACATTAATAGCAAGTGGAGATACAATATTTGCAGGAATTCCATATACATTTAAATATGAATTTACTAGATTTCTTTATAAAGTAGAAGAAGTAGCTTCTCAAAATGCTAAACTACAATTAAGAAATATAAATTTATTATATAATAATACAGGATTTTTTAAAATAAAGATTGAAACTGCACCTTATACGATTAAAGTTCCAGATCCAGATAATGCAGGTAGTACAAAAGATATTACTCCTCGTAAGGCTTACGAAAAAACATTTAGTGGATTAGTAACTAATAGTTCTCAAATTGGAGAATATAAATTATTATCTGGATCTTTTAGAAGTTCAATACTTTCTAATCCTCAAAATTGTAAAATATCTATTGTTAACGATGAATATCTTCCATGTTCTTTTCAAAGTGCTGAATGGGAAGGATTCTTACATATGAGAGCACAGAGAATATGAAAATTTATACTGAAGTAGTTTATTATTGGGATGATGCTAAAGGAGAATTAGTAAAAGAGTCTGAAAAATCATTTGATTATCAAGGGCCATTAACTTTAGCAGAACCGATGACAACAATAGCAGCTATAATAGCGGCTGTACAATTAGGTACAACATTATGGGGGCAATTTAAAGGTCAACAAGCACAAGAAGAAGCATTAGAAGAACAAAGAAGGCAAGAAGCTATACGAAAAGCACTAGCTATTAAAGGATATGAACGAGCAGAAGGTAAAGCTATAGGTCAGATAGCAACATTACAAAATGTCGTAGGAAGTGAAATAGATGATACTGAAACTAATTTAATATTTGAAGCGGCTGTCGCATCTAGACGAAAAAAATCTACATTTGCCGCACAAAATTTACCTAAAGGAAAAAGTACTAAATTCTTTATTGATAGATCTTTTGGAGATGATTTACGAAAATTAGAAACTGCTAAAACTACTCTTAAAAAGAAAAGAGCAGATGTTCTTTATAAAATAGAAGCTGTTGAACAAGATCTATCTGACCAATATTTTAATATGGAAACGGCTATAGCAGGATTTGGACAAATAGGTTCTTCAGATAGAACCTCAATGTATTTAAATATGGTTAATGGAGGATTAAGTTCATTAGACACTTATTTTAAATATAAAAAATATTTCACTAAACCTGAAACTCCTAGTACTAATATTCCTCCTGCTCCTACAACTCATACCTCAACTAATGTTCCTAGTGCATATTAATAGAGATAATATAATATTATGAAAAAATCTGATCATCTTCAAAATCAAGCTAATGCCTTGATAAACTTCGGATCTCAATTATCTCAGACTGGTCTTTCCTATTTAGAATTACAAGCTCATCAAAACAAAGTAAATGAGGCAGATAGAGTAGCTAAACAAAAAGTATTAAAAGAAGAACTAACAAAAGCAGAAATAATAGGTAGACAAATTGCTGCTAGAAATCCTAATATGTCCATAATGGAAGAGGTCATTGCTCTTAAAGAGAATGTAGGATTAACAATAGATAATCCTAATTACCAAAAAGTTATGGAAGCAATGGAAGAAGGATTTTATTTAAAAAGAGCAGAAGTAGGTTTAGCAAGTTATAATGCTGAGATCAAAAATAATGCTGATAATCTAGGAGAAGAAATATATGAAAGATATTTAGAAGCTAAAAAACCTACAGTAGAAAATGCAGGGCCAAATCCTTATATAAAAGAAGGATTTAAAGGAAATTTAACTCAATTCTCGGCTGAACATCTTGAAGATTTAAGAGTAGCTACTATTTCCAATTTAGTAAATTCTAATGATAAAGAAAATAGATTTGGTACTGTATTAGCTAAACCGGGTAATCGTATTAATTACGATCCTATAAAAGCTGTAATAGCAAAAAAACAAAATGAATTAGATGATCAAGAAAGATATGACTCAGCATTTGATGAGGTAGAAGAAGATATTAATCAAATAATCACTCATGGAACTACTCGTATTGATTTTGATCAAACTTCTAAAAATCCTAAATCATCAGGTAAATCTCTGGCACGTATAATACAATCTCTTAAAGATAAAGGATTATCAAATACTGATACTAATAGAATTGTGTATACTTCTTTAAGATCGGGATTAGAAAATGAAGTTTTAAAACAAGATATAAATATATTAAATACTAATTATTTTGACAATTTAATATCTATTATTCACGATAAGACGACTGATCCTAAAGATGGATTAAGTTTATACATGAAAGATAAACAAGCTGGCAATCAATTATTAGAAAAAATAAACCAAAAGAAAAAAGATTTACAAGCTAGATTTGATAAACAAGTAAATAAAACTACTAAAAGTAAGGAAGAAGGACTAGCATCCGATGCTACAGCATCCTTTACTTCTCTCGTAACTAGAGCTTTAAAAGAAGGAAATACAAAAGGAGATATTAGAAGAATTATAAATGAAATGTATTTAAAGCAAGGAGTAGGAGAGGATTTTGAAGGTATAAAATTTATGGATACAGGAATAAAAACTAATTTCATTACTTACTTAGAAAAACTTTTTGAAGAAGCACCTGAAGATAGTCCTCCAGTTTCATCAGAAACTATAGAAAAAACATTAGGTAAAGCAAATGGAGAATTATCAGATATTATTAATAAGCTATCTGGTACAAAATTAAATCAAGTAAATCCTCGTTCTACAGCTACGCAATTTAATACCGCACTTTCTGAATTAGACACTTTATTAAATAGTTTACAAATTATTGAAGATGATGTAGTGGAGGAATTAAAATATGGATGGGAAGGAGAATCTGGATGGAATACAAAAATTCAGAATGCTATGGGAAAAGTAAGGGAAAAGAAAAAAGATATTCTAAGATTTCAAGTTGAAGGATCAGATTTAAATTCTAAAGAAGGAATAGCTCTTAAATTTGAAAGTGAAAATACTGAATATGAAGAAAGTAAAGTAAGTTATTTAACCAAAAGTGATCCAGTTATTACACGATTACTTTTAGATGCAGGAAAATTAACAGGTTCTTCGGAAGATTTAGAAGAATTTGAAAAAATGTCTGAAGAATTTTATACATTGCTTAATCAAACCTTGAGAAAACCTAATGTAAATTCTACAGGTCTAGGTATTTATTATAATACACCTTTTTTATATGGAGAAGCAGAAAGAAATAAATTAGATACTCAATGGCAAGGAATACTTCAACGTGTGACAGATCAAAGAAATGGAAAAATTATTATTGATGAAACACGACAAAGAAATTTTGAAGTAAAATTAGAAAAAGAGATGTCTAATTTAATAAAAAATAATGAAGGTGCATCTCTTGATATGTTAGTTAAAAAAATACAAGGGTTTAAAACACGTAATGAGGATGCTTACAATGATGGAATTATTGGACAACCAACATTTACTAGAATTAAAAATTATCTAGATACAGCAATAACGAATAAAGAATCAATTATAGATGAACGATATGGTAGAATAAAAGTTTTTAATGATTCTACAAGCAGTCTTAGACGATATTTAGTAGGTGAAACTGAATCGGGGATTACAAATCCATTAGTTACCCAAAATCATCGTATTCTGTATAATGAAATGGAGACAGAACATAGAGCTTTACAAGATCATTTAACAGATATATCTAAATATTTTCAACCGAAAAAAATTAAATCTCCTACTAATGAAAATGAAATTATATCAGTTCCTCAAGCTGATATGTTTTTATCTGGTACAAGTATTCATAATAAAAGAATAAGAGAAAAAGCATTTCGTACCCATCGTAATTTAATGTTAAATACTATTACTGTAGAACAGGTACAGCAAGAAATATCTAATATGAAAAGTAATCCAGAAAAATGGAGTGATGAAGAAGTAGAAATAATGGAAGCTGTTGCTACTTTTGACTCAGTAGCGGGAAGATTAAAAATATTACAAGACGGTACAAAAGCATTGAAAATAGGTCAAGGTAGTAGTGTAAGTAAAAAATATAATGCGGCAGGTCGATTTTCTGAAGGAAGTGAAAAAGAAGAGATTAAACCAGATACAGATCAAGATTTAACTCCTATGCTGAATCTTATAAATACAACAATTACTACGGATTCCTCAACTCAATTAAATACTAGAGAAAATTTAGTGAATAATATTTCAGATATGAAAACAATAGAAGGTGGTGGAGATAGTTTAATTCCTGAATCAACCGATAATATTACTAAGGAACAACCAATAGAAGTTGATAGTTCACTTCTAGGAGATGTTGTTACACCTACACGATGAGGAGTAAATGACTGAAGAAATAAAAGCTAAAATAGAAGAACCTGAAGTTAACAAACATCTTCCTTTAATAGTTAGACAATACCTTATGAAAACTGGTATTTTTGATCCTGAAAAAGGAACATATGCTAACTGGTCTGCTAATGATATTATGAGTAAGATAGAGAATGATGATAGGTTTCCACAAAATATAAAAGATCATTTTTCTACATTTAGAAAGCAAGAATCAGTTGAAATAAAACAAGGAGAAACAGAAAAAGAACGGACTTTTGAAGATCTGACATTACCTTTTAAAGATCAATATAAAGGTTTTATGTATGGATTTTATCAACCTGCAAATAGTTTATATAAAGCAAAGACTGATAAAGATCTTCTTCCACCTCCTGTCACTACTGGAGGACAAATTGCACAAGTAGCAGGACAAACTACAATGAGTGTGCTTACTGGAGGAGTAGTTACAAAAGCTATCTCATCTCTACTTCCTACACAATTTATTCAAAAAACTCCTCAATTTATATCGAATGTTTTAAGTCGAATAAAAGGTGGTGATAAATTAGTTAAAAAAACTAAAAAAGCTACTGAAGGTTTAAACAAAACATCTTTAAAACCAGTTCATGAAGCTGTAAAAGCTGGAATAGGAGAGACACTTATTCTTCCTAAAGAATATAGAACAACTCGCATGATAGCAGATATGTTTGGAATAGAAGAAGGGCCAATACATGATATATCTGGTATAGAAGATAAAGAACTTTTTGAAGAAAAATGGGATGGTTTTGTAGATGGTGCTTTGACGTACATGGGAGGTACAGCTTTAATTCCTGTAATTAAAATATTTGGAAAAAAATTATGGGAAGCCGGAGCATTGGCGACTGATCAAATAGTTACTAATGAACTAGTTGCTCCAGCTTTTAATTATTTAAAAAAAGAATTAAAACGAATTGCAAAAGATTTTAAAGATTTATATCCTCAATCAATAATTTCTGAAGAAGAAATAGCAATAAAAGTTGAAAAAGATATTCAAAAACAAGTAAATAGATATAAAGGACAACTTAAAAGAGCAGAAACTCTTAAACTTAAAAAAGAAGGAAAAGGAAAAAGTTCAACGAAAGAAGCAGATAAAAAAATTGTAGATGAAATCAAAGAGTTACAATCTAAATTCCAGGGACTTGAAGAAAATAAAATAGACTGGGCAGAGTTAATTAAAAATCCTGTTAATTTTGAAAAGATAAAAGGAGAATTAAATTTAAAATTAATTAATGAAGAAACAGATGTCATTAAAGTTTTAGAAATTATTAATAATAAAATTAGAGGACAATCTAAATCTGTCACTATGGCAGAAATGAATGCTGCTTCTAATAAATTAATAGAAACTTTAAAAGGTCTTAAAGTTGACCCAATGCAATATATTAATACAATAGGAACTCATGCTCACGATTTACCTGCACAACTTTTAGCGGCTCAAACTTTATTAATATCTCAAGGTAGACAATTTATAGAAGTATCAAAAAAAGTTAATGATAAAAGAATAAAAACTTTACTTCTACAAGAAGAACTAGGAAGTTTACCTCAAGCTCATAAAATGGAAGAGGTCTTAGCACAAGCAAAAGAAGCAGGAATAGAAAAAGCTACAAAAGCAGAATTAATGGAAGTACTTGAAGAGTACCTCAGATTAAGACAAATACATAAAGTTGTTAATGGTGCAAGATCTGATACAGGATTAGCTTTAAGAGTATTACAAGAAGTTAAAACTGGCGATGTGAATATGAATGAGTTGTTCAAACGGATGGGTGTTCAAGTTGAAAGAGTAGCTGAAGCATCAGGTGAACAAAATTGGGAACAAGCTATTGAGGCTATGGCAGAACAAGTAGCTAATTATACAAATCCCTCACAGGCTGTAGGTCATTCTGTAGGTGGAAGTTTTTGGTATGATGTATTTCAATTAAATAATTTTAAAAATATTACAGGTATGCTATCTACCCCCTCTACCTATGCAGTTAACTTTGCAGGTACAGGGATAATGAATATATTAGAGACACAAGAAAAGTATCTTGCGGCTATGTATACTAAACTCCAAAAGGAATTAGGCATTCCTGTAGAAGGAGCAACAACATTTGATGAAGCTAATGCTTATGTAGCAGGAAAATTACAAGCATTGTTATCGGCTGCATGGTATACAGATTCAAAAATGTTACAAAGAAGTTCTATTGGTAAAGGTTTAAATACTTTTGTTACTGGTAAAGCACCAAAAGGCCCATTATCTCATGAACTAACTCAGCAAGGTTTAGTAGTTAATGAACAGACTTTAGGAAATACAAAAATAGGAGTTCCTGATGTATTATCAGCAGGATTAGTTAATAAATATTTAAATAAATTAAATCCTAAATTACAATTAAGAGACAATGGTGCATTAGCTAATTTAATAAATTCATTAGGTGTTACATTAAGTATACCCGGTAGAGTATTACTTTCTCAAGATACATCATTTAGAGATTTAACATATATAGGTGTTGCACATGAACATGCTTTAAAAAGAGCTAAACAAATTGCTGGCCCAAATGCCTCTAAAGAAGTAATAGATAGCCATTATAGAGAACTTATAGTAAATTTACCAGAAGATATACATAAAATAGCAGATGTAGAAGCTAGTATTTCTGTTTTTCAACAGCCATTAAATAAAAAAGGATGGAATATAGAAAATGCTATAGGTCAAATTGAAAGATTAAGAAATGCTAAATTAGATCCAAAATTAAAAGATAAATGGGTAGCCGATGGACTTCTTCCTAATGCACTTTCAAGTTTTATATTATCACAGTTTCCTTTTATAAGAACTCCTTATAATATTATAAAACAAGGTGTTCAGAGATCTCCAATTCAAGCAGGATACGAAGGATTTACCGTTGCAAAAGATGCCTTACAAGGTGTTCCTCATGCTGTAGGTAAAACAGTAAATACAGGTGCAAATATATTTAGATCGAAAGGTAAAGAAAAAATATTTGTAGGTGAGAATCCATTTAAAACAAACAGATTTTTAACAGATCATAAATATAGGTCAGAGTCATTATCTAAATTAACTACTGGAGCAATGTTATTTGGATCTGGATATTGGTTTATTCAAGAATCAATGTCTGATGACGGTCTTGTATTAAATGATAAAAAATATACTGTAGAATTAAGTAAAAAAGATGCTTCACGAAGAGATATAGATAGTGAAGAAGGTGTTATTCCTCCTGCTATTCTTAGAGAAGATTTAACAAATGGTCAATTAAGTGTACTTAATACTGGAAAAGCTGATCCTTTAATTCAATTAATAGCGGTTGGTGCTATATATGGAGCATATGATGAATTAGTAAAAGAAATTAAAGCATTAGAACCTCATAAAGTATATACACAAGAACAAACTGATCAAAAATTAGAAGAACTATCCTCTTTAATGATGTATCAAGTTGGTACACTATTATGGGAAAAATCTAGTTTACAAGGACTTAAAAATATACTTATGCACTCAGGAGCTACAGGTCATCCGTATGCTGATCCGGGTAAACTTTTAGCAGACTTTAAAGCAAAATGGATAGGAAAAGCACCTTATAGTGGATTTCTTCAAGGGTTACATAGATCAATAAAAAATCAAAAACATTTTGAATTATCTAGACAAAAAAGAGAATTAGTTAAAAAAGAAAATTCAAAAAAAGGAGAATGGATTGAGGGATTTGATGGTGTCAAAATTCCATTATTTGAAACTTTAGAAAATGGAGAAATAAGACCATATAGTGAAGATAAAATTCAAGCTATTGGAACATGGCAAAGAGCTTTAAATGCGTGGATTGATTCATTAAGAAAAGAATATATACTTGATCCATCTTTAGATATTGCAGAATATTTTAATAATGGTGGAGAAAGTCCTATTCGTAGAGGAGCATGTCAAATGTTTGATCTTGAAGGAAATAATAAAGGATTTTCTGTACAAGAAGCAGAGACATTTCAACGAATTTATGAACAAATGTTAGCTCCTGTATCTTGGAAACAAGTTCAAAAAACAAATACAAGTACTTTAATAAGAAAATTAGATATAGATTTTCCTCATCATAAACGATGGTACAATGCTCCAGTAAGAGGTACAAAAGAATCAGTTCCTCTTGATCCTACTATGCAATGTCATTGGGGATTAGGTGCTGCTTTACAAAATAGAGAAGTTTTTAATTCTCCTAAATTTAATACTTTAGTTCATATTTTAGAAGGTAAAAAAATTAAAGATATCCCATCTACTCAATTAAAAGTTCCAATAATAGGAAAAAAAGGAAACATAACATATAAATATGTACCTAAATTTACTCCTATAAAAGAAATAATTGAAACATATCCACTACTTATAGATGAGAAAAATGATGTAGCTTACTTAGATAGTACTTCTAGAATTGCTTTAAAAGAAGAAGTTCAGGAATTATTAAAAATTAATAGAGTTATAGGTTGGGAAGGTTTAAAAGGAGAACCAAGGTTTGCAAGTTTACAAGGAAAAATGTTAGAACTTCAAATTATAAATAATAGAAAAGTTCAACAAATGCAAAATACTCAAGCTAAAACTCGTATGACAACTCCAGACAATACCACTCAAATGAGTAATTAATTATGCCAGTAGACTTATCAGGACAAGGGCCATTTAGTTATGATAAATATACCGTAACATCTGGTCAAGCAGCAGATAACCATAGTGCTAGAACTTTTACACTCGTTAAATCTGAATTTAAACCCGGAAATAACGAAACTTTAGAAGTTTTAGTTAACGGAGTTAAACTTAAAGGAACTGGTTCATCAACTTCTGCTGGAAGTGGAGATGAGTTTTATGTTAATAGTGCTACTTCTCCTAATCAAGTAACTATTGAAACTAATAGTGTTTTAAATAGTATTACTGATAGTGCAGTTACAGCATTAGCAGAATCCGATCTACTTGTCATAAGAAGAATATCAAATAGATCTACAGCAAATGTAGACTTTGCTCCCGGATCTGTAATCAGAGAACAAGACTTAGATAACAGTACTAACCAGACTCTTAATGTAGCTCAAGAAGCTATTGATATTGCATTACAAGGAGTTGTATTAGATGCTGATGATAAATTCAATGCAAACAGTAAAGTAGTTAAGAGTGTTGCTGATGGTGTTGCAGATAATGATGC
>CEUI01064037.1_pt1 | contig 31246 bp, 58 predicted proteins | sample 531411 | NCBI WGS metagenome assembly CEUI01 (sample SAMEA2622841, study PRJEB7988) | marine metagenome | isolation source: saline water (ENVO:00002010), including
TACCATTTTGTCGTAGAACAAAACTTTGTTTATAAGTGCCACAATTGTGGTAAATCCACTTCGTCCGTACACTTCTTAAAGGATAACTTCCCTGATATTCATAAAGAATATCTGAAAGAATACCTACAAGAAAAGGGTGTGAAAAAAACTAAGCAAAAAATGCCTAGTTCAAACGATTTTAAGTTCACTCCAAAAACGAATATTCTAAATACAACAGAAGAAAGTTTACGTGCGGTATGTTTTCGTGCATGGGACAAGATAGTCGCTAGACAATATCTTCAAGACCGAAAGATACCCGACTCTATCATAAAGACATTATGGTTTGTGGATAATTCACAAGCACTTAGTCACTTGAACAAAAAATACCATGATAGAGTATTAGGTAATGACCCTAGAATAGTTTTTCCGTTTTATAGAGAAAGCGGAGAATTGATTGGTGTAAGTGGCAGGGCAATTAACAACGCCTCCCTGAGATACTTAACCATGAGATTCGTAGATGATGTACCACTCATCTATAACATTAATAAAGTGGACAAGTCAAAGGCAATCTATGTAACGGAAGGGCCGATAGATAGTCTATTCCTACCAAACTCAATAGCAGTCGGTGGTAGTGATTTTAAAAAGATTTCAAATCTAAAACAGAATGCAATAATAATATATGATAACGAACCACGCAACAGAGTTATTCTAGACAAAATAGAAGAAGTAATCGAAGACGGTTACGCAGTTTGCATATGGAGTGATAAACGAGTCGAAGGACTAAAAGATATTAATGACATGATAATGAATGGATTAACGAAAGAACAAATCGTGGATATTATAGACTCTTGCACTTATTCTGGCCTTTCCGCAAAACTTAAGTTACAGGAGTATAAAAAGGCATGACAGACAATGGTGACATCAAGGTAGTCAAGTCAGACGGTTCAAGAGTAGATATAGATTTAGACAAAATTCACGTAATGGTAACAGCTGCTTGTAAGAATATTACAGGTGTTTCAGAATCACTAGTAGAAATGAATAGTGGTCTACAGTTCTATGATGGTATAACAACAAAAGACATTCAGAGTATTTTAATCAAATCAGCGTCTGACCTGATTTCATTAGAGAACCCTAACTATCAATTTGTAGCAGCTAGATTACTGTTATTCGCATTACAAAAACAAGTCTTCTCCACGAAGTGGGCTCATGGTAAAGAGATTTACCCTAGACTGTTTGATATGATTAATAGGAATATTGAATCGGGGGTTTACTCTAAAGAACTTCTAAACCATTACACAGAGGAAGAGATAGACACGTGTAATGGGTACGTTAGACATAATAGGGACTTTGATTTTACATATGCAGGTCTACAACAGATAGTAGACAAGTATCTTGTTCAAGATAGAAGTACAAATGAGGTATATGAAACACCACAATTCATGTACATGTTGATTGCTATGACATTGTTTCAGAATTACAATGGTCATGGTGAAAAGAATAGACTATGGTACGTCAAGAATTACTATGACGCAATTAGTCAATTTAAAATAAACATACCAACACCTATTATGGCAGGTGTAAGAACACCATTAAAACAATTTGCAAGTTGTGTTCTAGTAGACAGTGACGATACACTAGACTCTATTTTCTCTTCTGACCATGCGATAGGAAAATATGTAGCACAACGTGCTGGAATTGGTATTAATGCTGGACGTATCAGAGGCCTCGGTAGTAAGATTCGGGGTGGAGAAGTACAACACACAGGAGTAATTCCTTTTCTAAAGAAATTTGAATCTACTGTACGTTGTTGTACACAAAATGGTGTAAGGGGTGGAAGTGCGACAGTTCATTTCCCAATCTGGCACCAAGAGATTGAAGATATTATTGTTCTCAAAAATAATAAGGGAACAGAAGACAATAGAGTAAGAAAGTTAGATTACTCTATCCAAATGAGTGAACTCTTTTATAAGAGATTCCTCAATAATGAGGACATAACTTTGTTTAGTCCTCACGTTGCAGAAGGTCTATATGAAGCATTTGGGACACCTGAGTTTGACGAACTATATGAGAAGTATGAACGTAAAACCAGTATCCCTAAACAAAAGATAAATGCTCGGGAATTGATAACAGATTTACTAAAAGAAAGAGCAGAGACTGGCAGAATCTATATCATGAATATAGACCATTGCAATACGCACAGTGCTTTTCTTGACAAGGTGAACATGAGTAATCTTTGTCAAGAAATCACTTTGCCGACTACACCGATTCAATCTATAGAAGATTATAACGGTGAAATCGCATTATGCATATTGTCTGCTATCAATGTAGGTAAAATTAATCTAGAAGACCTAGAACATTTGTGTGACCTTGCAGTTAGAGGATTAGATGAATTAATTGATTATCAAGAATACCCTGTTAAAGCAGCTGAGAAGTCCACACTTAAGAGAAGAAGCCTAGGTATAGGTTATATTGGACTTGCACATTATCTTGCAAAACATAAAGCAAGTTATGGTAGTCCTGAGTCATTGGAATTAGTCCATGAATTGACCGAAGAATTCCAATATCAGTTGATTCGTGCGTCAGTTAATCTTGCAAAAGAAAAGGGTAAGAATGACTGGCACCACAAGACTAAGTATGCAAAGGGTATACTTCCCATAGATACTTATAAGAAGGACGTAGATGACCTAACTACTAATGGTCTAAAAAAAGACTGGGAGGCGCTACGTGGCGAAGTCCTAGAACATGGTATGCGTCACTCCACACTTAGTGCACAAATGCCTAGTGAATCTTCTAGTGTTGTTTCTAATGCAACGAATGGTATAGAACCACCAAGAGATTTACTATCAGTTAAGAAGTCTAAGAAAGGTACTCTAAAACAAGTAGTACCACAATACGGCCAGTTGAAAAACTTCTATACATTATTATGGGATATGGAAGATAACCTTGGTTATATTAAGATAGTAGCCTTAATGCAGAAGTTCTTTGACCAAGGGATAAGTGGTAATTGGTCATATAACCCTGAGAATTATGAGAACAATGAAGTTCCTATATCTGTAATGGCAACTGACTTTTTGAACACATACAAATATGGTTGGAAGACTTCATATTATCATAATACTATGGACGGTAAAGAAGAAGACGTAGTTAAAGAGGAACCTATTATAATGTCTGACCCATTCAATGGTGAAGACGATGAGGATTGTGAAGCTTGTGCGATATAGAATAGAGATACAAACAGACCTTAGAGACGCTGTTGGTGAGATAAACGAGAACACATATAAGTTCTATACAGACCGTTATGTTGTTCTCCGTAACTTTATTCCTAAAGAGATTATAGAATATAGTATGGACGTTTGGAAAACTATTGAAGCACAACCTGAGTTGAATTCAGCCTGTTTTGATATGGAAATAGCACCTATTCCCGATACTCCAAAAAGTATGCAAAAAAAATCCTTTGGTGGATATGCAACTCCTATGGGTGTTGCATTGCATAGATATATTCATAAGAAACTGAGTACAGAATTAGACTTGAACCTAATACATACTTACTCTTATACTAGAAAGTATGAAAGAGGTTCGTATCTAAAAGCTCATGCGGATAGACCTTCATGTGAAGTTAGTGCGACATTATGTTTGGATTATTCTACAGACGATGGTGAACCATGGACTATATGGTTGGACAATAGTCAGAATTGGGTTGACCTAGGACAAGGAGACCAAGAGGCTCTTTTCAGGGAGACGCAGGGAATACCTATAAGAAAGAGAAAATCTATTCCAGTGAAGCTAGAAGTTGGTGATTTAATGATATATCAAGGCCCGAATGTTGTGCATTGGAGAGATAACCTATTAGGTAACCACTCTTATCATATGTTTGTTCATTTTATTAATAAAGAGACACGCATGGCAAATATTAACAATGAGATATTTAAAGACGTAAAAGAATACACTCAAGGTGGACAGAGATATGCACTAACTTTTGACGGAAGAGATAATCCATATTCACAGAAACAAGATAACCACCATGAAGAAAGATTCAAAGAATGGATGGACATATATGACCATAAAGTCGTGAACAAATCTGACTTTGTTAATAATTACGAAGACTACAAATTTATACCGATAGAAGAATGACAGTATTTAATAAGAAAAAAGTAGATTTCACTAAAGAAAAGATATTCTTTGGTGAAGCACTTAATACTCAGAGATTCGATGATTTCAAGTATCCTATATTTGATAAACTCACGCAGAAACAATTAGGTTTCTTTTGGAGACCCGAAGAAGTATCATTACAGAAAGATAGAAATGATTATGCTTCTTTAAATAAAGCACAGAAACATATATTTACCTCAAATCTGAGGTATCAGACTTTGCTTGACTCAGTTCAGGGTAGAGCGCCAGCATTATCGTTCTTACCATTTGTCACTCTTCCTGAACTTGAGTCTTGCATCATTACATGGGATTTCTTTGAGACAATACACTCTAGAAGTTATACGCATATTATAAAGAACATTTATAGTGACCCAAGTGATGTATTCGATACAATACTGGACGAAAAGGCAATTATAAAAAGAGCAGAAGCAGTAACACAGAAGTATGATAATTTTATTGACCTTGGACGTAGGAAGTTGGTAGGTCATAAGATAGATGACTATGAGTTATACAAAGCCTTATACCTTGCATTAGTGTCCGTAAACATACTTGAAGGTATTAGATTCTTTGTATCATTCGCATGTTCATTTGCGTTTGGTGAATTAAAACTCATGGAAGGGAGTGCAAAGATATTATCATTAATCGCACGAGACGAAGCACAGCACCTTGCAGTAACACAACACATTATCAAGTGTTATCAAAAACACGAGAAAGATAAGGTAATGAATAAAGTTATGAAGGATTGTGAGAAAGAAGTCTATCAAATGTATGAAGATGCGGTTAATCAAGAAAAAGAATGGGCGGAATTCCTATTCAAAGAGGGTTCAATGATAGGACTATCTGTCCCATTGTTGAGTAATTATGTTGAGTATATTGCAAACAAAAGACTACGAATGATAGGTTTGAATGCAATATATAATGTTTCCAGTGCTAATAATCCACTACCTTGGACAAGACATTGGTTTAATAGTAGAGGGTTACAGAACGCACCACAAGAGACTGAGATTGAATCTTATGTCATTGGTGGAATCAAACAAGACGTGCAAGACGATACGTTTGAAGGATTTAAATTATGAAAGGAATAATAATAAGTTTTATGTTGTTGAGTGCACTGGGTTGTACAACAACAATTGAAATACTAGACGGTCTTTGTTTCAATGATAAAGACGGAACATACCTTTGTGAAGAGCCTATTAGGGAACACAAACAACCTGAAAAGGAATGTCCCGAAGAAAAGAAAACATATCATGGTCATTGCATAGAAGAAGATATATGGTTGGAAGACCCAACTAGAGAGAAGTACAGTAAATATAATAACGTAGCATGAATATAGAACATGAAAATTTTATAGAAATATGGGGAAAACCTATGTGTCCATATTGTGATATGGCTAAAAGACTATGCGAAACTAACGGATATGATTTCACCTATAAACAATTAGGTGAAGACTTTGATAGAGAAGAAGTGTTTGAACATTTCCCAAATGCTAGAACCTTTCCTCAAATAAAAGTTAATGATGAACCTATTGGTGGATACCAAGAATTGGAAGAGAAACATAGAGGTGGACAGTTATAAACTATATCTTCCTGTAGAACATGAACAAGATGTTTATTGTGAAAGATACAGGCATATGTTGGGAACTATAGACATAGTCGAAAACGAAGTGAGAATTTATATATGTGGAACAGATTTCACATATAAAGATATTGGTGAACAAAGTTTACCATTCGTAACCGTAAATGGGAAATCTAAATCTTATGAGAACTTATGTAAGATATTAGGATTTCCTCATTTAGTACAAAAACCGAATCATATAGTAAGACACGAAGGAGTATACGACAATGAGTTTGAGTAGAGCACATTGTACAGAATGTCAAAGTGAATGTGAGATTTATTCTGAAATGGAAGAACATTATTATCCTGTTACACACTGCCCATTTTGTGGGGCAGAACTGGACGAACACCAAGTAGAGGAATTAGAAGACGAGGACGAATGAGGTTATTAGTTGAAACCCTACTAGACGGAAAGATACGTATCTTTAAAGATAGGTCACCATATGGTATACCTAGATGGGTTGTAGATGATGGTGAAAGTATCAAGATTTATAGTGGAATATGGTATTCATTGACAAAAGTAAAAAGTTTTTATGAGGATTCTAAGTAGATACGAAGCATTAAAAGATAGTGCTTGTTGGTACGCAAGAGAACTTGATATAGCCTCTATGCAGAACGTAAGAATTCAAATCTACAGATTACCTCACCCACATGAAAAGAAAGGATACGTAGAATACCCTACACTTAACGGAAATACCATAGAAATTGACATATATGTCAAATTAGACGAAGAAAGGGAGATAACCCTTGCACACGAAATGGTACATGTCCGTCAAGTCCTTGCCAGTGGGGAGTTAGACGAGGAAGAAGCGGAAGAAATAGGTAAAAAAATAGCGGAAAAACGCTTGACAATGACCCCTATTTTATAGTAAGCTAGCAATATGGAAAATAAGGTGAAAACGGTGAAAAATGTAAAGAGAATCTTCATTGACATGGACGGAGTCTTGGTTGACTTCATAAAGGGTGTTTCTGAGATGATTGGAAAACCTTTAACCAGTGACGATAAAGGTCATACTGAATATGACCAAAGAAAACAAGAATTAACCGACAAGAGGTTGTTTAGGAATCTTCCGCCTATGGTGGATTATCATGAGTTGATTGGGTATGTTAAACATACTGGTCTTCCATGGGAAATCTTGACAGCCGCTGGTAAGATTAACAGACAAACTGTTGTCTATGACAAAAACGAGTGGATTAAACAATATGTTGACCCATTTGTTGTTGTGACTTGTACTTATACAGGTAGTCAAAAAGGTGCCTTTGCTATGAAAGGTAGTGTTTTGATTGACGATAGACAAAAGAATATCGATGCTTGGGTTGAAGCTGGTGGTATTGGGATCCTGCACACTAGTGCTGCTAATACTATCAATCAATTAAAAGCGTTGAGAAACGGCGGAAACGTACTTGAATTTACTAAGGAAGTTTCTGTTGATAAACATGTTTAGGGAGAGAGGGTAGTATACAGCAGTCGGGAAAAGTAGCCCCCCCGATTACCTGAACATTGTAAAGTGGCACTTGAACATTTGCGTCCGATTAATCCACTCAAAAAACATAATCGAAATTGCGGTCACTTTTTCGGTGTGGGAGTTTTGACTAGAAATAAAACTCCCCTATTTTTTTATATAAATAAACTTATGGCATATTCAAAAAAAGTAGTAGATAGATACAACGAAGTTCTCAACAATCCAAATGCACATGGAGTCGGTAGGTTTGACCCTAATGACCCTAATGTAGCAACTGGAATGGTGGGTGCACCTGCATGTGGTGACGTAATGAAACTTGATTTAAAAATGGACGGTGACAAGATACTGGACGTTAAATTCAAGACATATGGTTGCGGTAGTGCAATAGCAAGTTCTTCTTTATTTGTTGAAATGTTAAAGGGAAGGACACTCGAAGAAGCAAAGAATATTAAGGACAAGGAAATTGCAGAAGTATTAGAATTACCAGCAATTAAGATTCATTGTTCTGTTCTTGCGGAAGAAGCTATATGCAAAGCAATTGAAGATTGGGAACAAAAAGTATCCCATAGAAATCATAATATGATGCCCAACAATGCAGAACCAAACTATACAACTTGAGAACGGTGGTGTAGTACATCACTACAATAATTTCATATCTCTTTATGAGAATTGTTATACAGACGAAAACTGTGACGAGTTTATAGATTTTTTCTATAGAGGTCAACAGTTAAACCAAACACATTATCGTGAAGACTACGATATAAATCACCAACGTCTAAAAAACGATGAGTCATTATCGTGGAATGATTATACTCATGAATCTTATAAACATGGTTCACCTCAAAGACGGACTGGAAAAGAACCTGAGCAGATATCTAAATCAGAAGAACTAACTTTCAATAATTCTGTTGGTGGTTTTATCTCATATACAATGAGTGAAGTCTATAGTCATTACACTCAACATTGGTTTCCTGAGTTAACTGATATGTTAATGATATATGAAGGGAAGATACAGAAGACAAGGCCTGGCGAAGGTTATCATATGTGGCATGCTGAAAGCATAGGAAAACAATCCACATGTAGAGAACTCGCATGGATGCTATATCTCAATGACGTTGAAGAAGGTGGAGAAACAGAATTTTTATATCAGAAAGTCAGGTTTAAACCCAAGAAAGGAGACTTTCTAATATGGCCAGCAGGATTTACACATGTACATCGTGGTAATCCACCTCTCTCAGGTGATAAATACATATGTACAGGTTGGATAGAATACAGATAAGGAAAAACTATGAACTATGTGACACAACTACAACCAAAGATTAAAATAACCTACAGGAGAACTATGGAATATTTTAACAGATTCTTAGATTGGCACGAAAAACAGTGCTATAGATTTATGGATAGGTTTAATCTTTCAGAATATCATTGCATGTGGCTGATGTTTGCTGAAGGATTTATTCTCGCATTATTATTAGTATGGATTTTTTAAAGAAAACATTTTCAAAAATTTGGTCATGGTTCCTATCATTATTCAGGACACGTTATCGTGTATCTGTATCGTACAATGCTGAATGGGGTGATAAAGACGATAGGGTTTATGAACACGTTAGAAAGATAGTCACGAAGAAAGAAAAATTATTAGTCTTCATTGACGAAGACAAAAGACCAGTAGAGATTCGTGGAGCTGCTGGACTTAATTACAAAATAGAGGTAGAAGAATGAACCAATTTTTTATGGCGCTTGTTCTAATACTGGGTGCAGCTTCTTGGTACTTATGGACTGAGAATCAAACACTACAGTTTAACAACGCACAATTAGAATCTTCTATTGCACAACAAGAAGAAGCAATAGAGGTTATGAAAGAAAACTATGAGAGACAAGGTCAAGCATTGAATCAGTTGTCATCTCGTAATGCAGAAATCGAAGGTGAAATGAACAGGTACATGGATATCTTCCGAAGACATAACTTAAACCAATTAGCAGCTGCGAAGCCTGGGTTACTTGAAAACAAGATGAACAACGCAACTTCTAGAATATTCAGAGAGATAGAAAATGACAGTAAGGAAATCGATTCGCTTGATGCCCCTAGTGCTGATATCAACCCTAATAATTAGTGGTTGCAGTACATTCGGACTCAAGACAAAACAGATAGAGGTATCTTCAAAACCTATTGAGATTGATATCATTCAACCTCATATGCCTCGTGAGATAGACTTAAAAGACCCACGTTGGTATGTCGTATCAGAAGCACAAGTTGCTAATCCATGTCAAAAGGAATTGGACGCAAATGGTGATATCGTCAAGGTTGACGGTAAAGAAACTAATAAAAGACCTAAGATAGACCACCCCGAAGGTAAACTAAACGAGAAGGGTAAGGTTATTAGAGTATGTAAATTTGGTAAAGAGAATCCTGATTGGCCAGAAGATTACACATACTTAGATAAGTTCCTTGAAGATATGAAAGAAATGAACAACGGAGATATAGTCTTTGTTGCATTCTCAGTATCAGACTATGAGTTAATGTCTTATAATGTTCAAGAATTGCGAAGATACATAAGAGAACTCGCAGAGGTAATTGTTTATTACAGAGAAGTTACTATGCCCAATGGCGACAAAGGAATAGGAGTCAAGGTAGAGAAAAAGTAACAGGTTATATTATTATGGAATCACGTGAAATCAGAAACACCAAAAACACACTTTAAACCTCTTCAAGCAAATCGGCATGAGATATTCTCTATACCGTTTTGGACTATGCGTTGGAATGGTGACTTGCAACAGGTCACTCATGACGTGAGGACTGCTATCAGCCAGATAGAAGATGATAAGATTGAAACAAACTACACCACATATTTCCACAGAGAAATACATGAAAGTGTTATTGAACCAACTGATTGGTATAAATCTCTTGCTACTAATTTAAAAGATACCTATGCAGATATTATGCATAAGTGTTTTATTAAAGATATAAGACACTTAAAAAGAAGTGATATACATTTGTATTTGTGGGTGAATAGATACACAGGTGACCATATACACATGGCCCACAATCATAAGGGTTCAACAATATCAGGAACATTTTATGTTCAAACAAGTCCACCATGTGCTCCAATAATATTTGAAAATCCTATGGAACCTGCAAACTTCCTATTTCAAACTAAAGATAGAGCATTTGACCAAGGACAAGTCACTCTTGAAGGTGTGCCTGCAGTAACACATGAATTTAAATATAGTCCACAAGACGGAGACATAGCATTCTGGCCTTCATATCTTTATCATAATGTGCCTAGGTGTCCTGACCAACAGGAGAGGATTAGTATCAGTTTTAATCTAGCACATAGAGAAGAACTTAACTATGGCCCTAGTGACGAAATATTAGAAGAAATGGAATACGATTTTTTATATCATGAAGAGTAGAGTATACAGTAATGACACAATGTTTAGGTTTAGTCCTAAACTAGAACCACGCATGGAAGACGGTGTTATCTATATTGATAATTTATATGAGAATGCAGAAGACATACACGCATGGTTAGAAAACCAAGACCTTCCACTTTGGAAATATAGTGAAGAAAGACAAAGTAGAAATGGAATAGACTACAATGACTGTAGACTCATTCATAGGATAGGACAACCTACTAGGTTATATCAACAACAAATGCAAATGTTGACTGATATTTGTAGACAACATTGGTGGAAACACCATTATACTTGGGACGAATCATACGAATTCAATGCGTTTCAAGTTAATGAGAATTTTAATAAAGAGATACAACACTATCCACATATTGATAGTGCATTAGCCTGTAAAGATGACGAGTCTGTAATCAATTGCATTATCTACATGGATAAACAAGAGAATGGTGGTACTGCTATCTATGAAGGAGAATGGATAACTAATGAGGAACAAATAAATCTTCTATATCCAGTAGAAGAACGATTTCAATTAAGACAGGTTATACCTGCTAAGTTTAATAGACTGGTAATGTTTACTGGTAATAAACTACACGGTGGGTATGTTGAGGACTACTCTAAATACATGGGTGAATATTGGAGATATACTCAGGTAATATTTTTTCACCCTAGGAGATAGTATGGTTCCACCAATAAAATATAAAGAAGACGCAGCTAGTTATGATAGAGCAACAGGTAAGACTACCATAACACACCACTATGTAAAACAGTTATCAAAAGAAGAAGCATTTAAAATGTTAAATGACCATAATGTTAAACCCAAGGTTAAACAGAAGATTCGTAATGAACTCGTGAGAAGAGGAATAAAGATTGTCTACGTACCGCAAACTAATGAAGATGTTTAAAGATAATAATTTCAGACCATTACCAAAAAATTTGACAATTCGTAAGTCCGAAATAGACGGATTGGGTTTATTTGCAAAGGAATACATACCTGCAAAAACAGAATTAGGTATTTCACACATATACGTATGGAATATGTGGATAAGAACACCGTTAGGTGGTTTTATAAATCACTCGCCTGCACCAAATTGTTCAGGTGAAGATGACGAACAAGATAATATAGAATATAGAACTCTCATTACTATTACTGATATACCAGCTGGTGAGGAGTTAACAAAGTTTTACACGTTAGAGGAGTATAATGGGGCTGTAGCTCAGTAGGGAGAGCGACTGGTTTGCATCCAGTAGGTCGTAGGTTCGATTCCTATCAGCTCCACCACTAGGGAGAAAATATGATAGTTAGATTTTTAAAAGCACTTAAGAACTTCGTAAGTCCAAATTACTGGGCAGAAAAACTTGGTAATAAATCAGGACTGTACGATAAAGCAGAAAACAGTAAACTTCGCAAATGGATAGATAGTAACCTTAAAGCAGGCACTTGGCAATGGTGGTTATATCAACTGGGAGTGGGTATACTGGTATTTGCGGTAATCGAAGCATTATTAAACCAAATAGGAATGACAATACTACCATGGAAGTAAATCTCGTAAATTACAGTAAAGCAGATGGGAGTTATCTCATAGAGAGTGCAAGTGCTAAGGAAATGATAGCCTTTTGTGCGAGAGTGAGTAATCCTGAAAATCAGTTCAATGAGAAAACCAGTGATAAATTGATAAAATACCTTATCAAACACCAACACTGGTCACCGTTTGAAATGGTGAGTGCGTGTCTTGAGATAAAAACAACAAGAGACATAGCCAGACAGATATTGAGACATAGGTCATTTTCGTTTCAAGAGTTCAGTCAGAGATATGCACAAGCAACTGACTTTGTGGTGCGAGAAGCACGTTTACAGGACGAAACCAATAGACAGAATAGTATAGAGACAAATGATATACAGATACAAGACGAGTGGGAAAGAATACAAACTGATATTATTGAAGTGTGTAAAACAGGATATGAACGTGCATTAGAAATGGGTATTGCAAAAGAACAAGCACGTGCAGTATTACCCGAAGGTCTAACACTGTCTTGTTTGTATATGAATGGTACTATCCGTTCATGGATACACTATATTGAATTACGCAGTGCACATGGAACACAGAAAGAACACATGTTAGTTGCACAAGAGGTAGCGAGGGTGATAAACAAAATATTCCCTTGGAAAACACATGAAGATTAATGTTATTTTAATGAAGACTGGTATTCAAACGGATACCACCGCAGAAGATATACGAGAAAAACTCAGGTATAAAGGACATGACGTTAACGTATATACAATAACTGAATCAGATAGAGTACCATGGTTATGGCAAGAAACACTCGCATTTCATGATGTTGAGGCCTCAGGAGTTGCAGAAGAACAATACTTTGAAGACGCTAAGGTAGTAGTGCTACATGATAACGTAGTGCTACACAGTAACGCATACGACATTATTAGCCAGCCGATTCCAAAAAAAGGCGATTCAAGCCCATTTTATACTGCAGAATCAGACCAATATGGGCCAGAAGTTAATGCGACATTAAAGAAAAGTAATGAAGCAATGAAAGAATTGCGTGAACAGGTAGAATCACGAGAATTACCATATTTGAGTGTACCTATGCATTGGTGGGAAGAAAAACAAAACGCATTTGGTTGTTATTACATGGAATGGAATTATGGGGACACTAAAGATGTATGGTGTGGTTGGGACGCAATGCACGATATGACACAACAACAAGAACAATGGTATTCTGATAACTTTGTTGGTATTATGTGGCCAACCAATCAGGGTTCTATTGTCTATCTTGAAGATGAAGAGAACAAGGAAGCCCTTTGGAAGAATCATGTTGCTTGTAATTTCCCACAAGGATTTAATCCAAGGGATAAATTCAATACTGCACTGGAATATAGTGAGGAAATGCATAAACCATTTTACTCAAATGAGGACGGATTACACCAACATATATCCATGGTATTTTTTAACAATTTCGACTTAGTCGATAATATGGCATTATAAATATTGAGGCATTATGGATTTCTTGGTCACATTATTTTACTTACCCGCTTATCTAATAGGGATAGGCATATCAATTATCATATGGTACATCATCTTATCATACGCTTTTGAATTCATTAGCGAATGCTGGAATTATTTTCGTTACAAACGAAATGAGTCCAAGATTGATATACACGATGATATTGATAACTATTATTAGTAATAAAAAAAAATATAAGGAGTTTATATGAATAAAAAATTACTATTACTATGTGGAATGATACTTGCTACATTTGCGCCTTTCGGCATAGCTGAGGCACAGGAAGAGAGTATCAACACAACAGACTTCGGAGTTGAAGTCGGTCTCGGAAGTGATTATTTCTTTAGAGGAGTTTCACAAATGGGAGACGGTGCACACTGGAATATGGGAGCCATGGGTGAATGGAATGGTTTCTATGGTGGTGCATGGATTGGTAACGTGGACTTCGGAGACGAAGCAAGTTACGAATATGACCTGTTCGCAGGTTATAATATGCAAGTCACTGACATGTTCTCAGTAGATTTAGGTGTAATACAATATCGTTATGACGAAGGATACGATATGGTAGAGGAAGTTTATGCTGGTATGTCTTATGACATGTTTAGTGCCAGAGTGTATCAAAATACTGATACCAATGACACTTATGCAGAAGCTATGCTTGACGTATCTAGATTCATACCTGTATTTGACTTAAGTTTACATTACGGATATGCAGACTCAGAAGATGACTTCTCAGCACTTAACTTAGGTTATTCAGTGACTGACAAGTTAGACGCATACGTGACTATCATGCTTGAAACAGTAATGGACGGTCAAACAATGGATTCAGTATCTGCTGGATTCAATTATAGATTCTAATATGAGTGACGAATTAATCATAATACATATACTCTTTGTCACAGCGTGTGTGTATTGTTCGATGTACTGGGGGCGTAAGCAGGGTGCTAAAAGAATTCTGCAAATGCTTCTAGATGACAATATCATATCAGAACGTGATTTACAAAGATACGTGCCAGATGAAGAGCAATCTTAGTCTGGCCTATCTTCTAATATTATGAAAGTAAGAGATAAAGAACATCAATCACTAGGATTAAAAGAGTTAAAACAACTCTCTTATGACTTTCCAAATGACGCTAAATTAGGTGCGAAGATTAGGGAGATAATAAGGCAAAAAGAAGAAAAACCCTCTAGACAGTAACCCCACTAATTTAGTATAATGTATATTATGGAAAATCAATTAGAACTCTTCCCCACACAACCCAAAAAAGTAGCTGGTCATATAGACCAAATGGAATTCGCACGTGTAGTGAAGGAAGACGGCGGTAGTGCCGAATATGTCTATGGTACATATGAAGAGTGCGAGGAATATGCAAACACCAAAGGTAAATGGGTAGACAGATACCTTGACCATGTTGCACCACACGTTGCACAGGGCCTGAAATATATTGGTGAAGGACATGACCCATATGCTAAGAATATAGGGTTTAATTACGAAACACACGAACCAATCGTGGACGATTCATTTTAAGGAATAATGTTATCAAGATTTGCTAGAGCACATGTAGGTGTAAAGAAATGTACTTCCCAAGGACAGGGTGGAAGAGGACGTAAGACGAAAATATCTATGTCCCACATGAATAAACACAAAAAAAGGTCACATAAGAAATATCGAGGACAGGGTAGATAATGAGAAGTTGGAGACAAAAGAATATATCCAATAGAAGAAGAGTTGCATTAAATAATTTATTAAAGGTTAAAGAACCGAATAAACGACAACTCGCAGAAATAGAAATACTGCAAAAGAGATTATAATGACTAAAAAAGAATTTGACGAACAAGAGTTATTACATTCAAAACGCATATTTAAATCAGCAACACCCAAATATACTATAGACTGGTATATTAAATGGATAGCCTCATTCTTTATATTAGGTGCATTATCCATGCGTGGAGTAGAAGGCCTCCAAGTAGAAGATTTAACCCTATCCATAATAGGTGTTTTTCTATGGTTAATAGTCTCAGTAATATGGAAAGACAGGGCACTAATATTATTAAATGGAGTAGGATTAATATTTTTATTACGTAATCTTGCTGAAAATGTTTCTTGAATATCCTGATTTCCTAACAGAACAAGAATGTGAGGATATCGCAGAATTAGTATTAGATAGGGAAGAATGGGTATTAAAGAATATACCCACAACAGTAGAGACTACCACCTATCAAGGCCTCACGTCTAAATTCTATGATTTTAATTGGTTACCATGGATATATGATGCAGGTATCGATATAGGAAAACGACTATTTTCGGTTATGCCATTTGCATTTCATGAGACATTATGGATAGCAAGTTGGTGCAATGTATCAAGACAAGGTGAAGGCCTACCTATGCATAACCACGAATCAACAGTGGAATTTCTCGCACAGAAGAATAATTTAACACCAAAAGGGGATATATTAGAGTCAAGATATGAGAATGGACAATTAATTCAGGAAATATCGCCAGAAGAACAACCACTATATGTTGGACATATATTCCTAAGTGGACGAACAGAGACTGGTACATACTACGAGGAATTTAAGAAAGTAATACCAAGTTCAAAAGGGTGTCTACATGTAATAGACGCAAAACATGACCATAAGGTAGTATTAAATACGTATAAAGAACCAAGAATTACTATGGCAATGGATATATGGCACGTAGACCCTGCTGAACATTATGAAGATAATATAGAGACGGTTATGCCGAAAGCTTATGTTGTACACCAAGATTGAAGACTTTTTCCCACAGGAATATTTTAATGAACTACAAAATCTTGCACAAAATGGTGGAGATGCGGTCTACGAAGATAGGAGTGCTGGTAGAGCACTTGATATATACAGTGGGCCTACCAATATTAATCCCACTATTAACGAGTATTGTGACAATTATTTCACGTCTTTAGGATATACCACACACGGAGCCGAACGTAAATCACAATGCAGACTCCAAGGAACCATACCACAAACCGAATATAAAGTACATAAAGATGCAGAATTTAAAGAGATTACACTATTAATATACATATACCCAACAGAAGCAGACGGAACTATATTCTATGAAGAAGACACACATATACAAAGAACCCACAAAACCGAAGACACTTGGAAGCCGAATTCAGGATATTGGTTTAATAGAGACCAATCACCATATCACTCATATAGGAATACACTAACATGTCCGAGATGGGTATTCATGTACAACATACTAGACCTGAATATGATAGATACAGGGTAAATCCAACAGAACCCACTACACTCACCAAGACCTACCCGAAGACACACTACGCCGCCGATGGACGCTTGGTAGTGACTAATAGTGTATGGGAGATAACCATATATGACGTAAATGGGGTGCTAAAACAGTATACTAACCACCACGTAGTAGACTATATGGTGTAAGGGAATATAATTAATTGGTGCTCGAAGGTACTCCGAATATAATTATTATTTAATGTATAGGTAATGCTAAAATATATTCAGATATATTCAAAGGTGGGTTATGGTGAAAAAAACGAGTTTCGGTGATTAGCTTCGGAGAACTTAGCCTATGTATATGTTGGGAGATGTCAAGTAAATTTTTCGATTTTTTTCCGTCCGAATCCGCTCTGAGGCTCTCTGATTCCTGCGTAATCCCTTATGGCCAGAGGTGTTCAGAGCACCTCAGAGGGTGCTACGTCAGGCTATGACGTACTAAAAGCACGCTATGAGGCTTAAAAAAGCCTCATATGAGGCTAAAAAAAGCTTGACAATAACCCCTATTTTGTAGTAAGCTAGCCTCTGAAATGGTGATGAGAGGTAAGAATTATGACGAGTTGACGATAGTTATCCCCAGTTAAACCGCACCGCCTCACCTATATTGAGGTTAATGAGAGTGTGCTATCGGGGACGGTTGATATGGATATAGGGGCCGATGCGAAAGGTGGCAGAGACCACGCTCCGCAAAGGTCGAGGCGTGAGGGACGCAGCTCAAAAAAGGCGGAGAAAATAGGAGATACTCCCGATTGCCCTGCGAAAGCATCCTATCGGGGGGATTCTTTTAGCTTAAAGCTGTTGACAGTGAGCTGCATTTTCTGTTAGCCTACCTGTATATTAACTAATAACGGAAACGAATTATGGCGTATGTATCACAAGAACTCAAGAAAGAACTCGCAGTTGGCATTAAAAAGGTGCTTAAAAAGTACAAAGTCAAGGGTTCTATTGCGGTTCGCCACCATAGTACACTGGTAGTTAACCTTAAATCAGGTGCTGTGGACTTCCAAAAAGACTATTTGTCTGACCAAAAAGTCCACTATTCTATCAATCCTTACCACTATCAGAGTCATTTTGAGGGTAAGGCTAAGGCGTTTTTGACCGAATTGGAAGCAGCTATCAAGTCCGATAAGTGGTTTGATAAGTCCGATATCATGACTGACTACTTCCATACAGCGTACTATTGGGACGTTAACATAGGGAAATTCAACAAAGATTACGTAGTGGAAGCTGCGTAATCACCTTGACAGAGACCCTAATATAGTGGTAAGCTAGCTGTAATAAGGAGACTATATATGGCGGATTTAGTAAAAGTTAGTGGTGTTGCGGAACAAATCGCACGCCTCTCAGGTGCTGAAATCAACATGTTAGCAGAGGTTATGGTGCATAAGGGTATCGCACGTGACCTCGAAATGTTACTAGGGGTCGCAAAGCAAGAGGCCACAAGGGGTTCAGAGGACTCATTAATGAACATATTATATGAGAATAAGGCTTGACAATGACCTGCATTTTGGTGTAAGCTAGCTACATAATGACGAATATAGTAAATAAAGACTGGTTGGGTAAGGCACTCGCAGATTACGATAATCTAGACGATAGCGCTAAAGCCCATGTGGACGCAGCTTGTGACGCAGCCACTATAGACCACAATGAATGTATGTGTGGTAAACCTATAGATAACTGCCCTGATAGCTATGACCATATGACCCACGGTTACTAGACAGAACGGATATGAAAGGAAAGGTAGAAGAGCTACAAGGTAGAGCTATACTCAAAACATTCTACGGTGGGCCAGACGAAGAGCCCACAATAGAAACCTTCGCAGAACTCAGAGAGTGTCTCTCAATAGCTGCGAGTCGCTCTCGTGAAGGAATTACGGTATTAATAGAAAGAGTCACCGAAGACGAGGAAAGCGCTTAGAGCGTCTCAGATTCGCTTAGAGCAGTGCTTTGGGACTCCTACTAAGAATAGAAGTGGGGTCATGCGCCCAGCTGATATATTTTTGAAGAGATGAAACGAATTAGAATAAAATACGGAAAATAATTTTTTTGATGATTTTTACGAAGTGGGTATGGCCGTCCAGTAATGGTTACCCTAATCAGGCCTCAACCAGCTCCTTGGGACATGGAATTCTTGTCACCCTGCCCACTTCTCCAATTTTTTATTCTCAAATTTTTTTTTCGGGCAATATGTAAGACCCAAATCAATTTTTGAGATTTAACTACTAAGGAGAATATAATATGATTACACAAATAAACGATTTAATTGGGCGACAACGTCCTATAACCATTGGGGAGTTTGAATCTATTCCTCAATCTGAATGGAATAAGTTCCTTGACGCATTACGTGAGTCAGGTGAAATGAATATGTTTGGAGCAGTTGGATACATTGAACGTGTCTTTGGTATGCCTCGTAGCATAGCAAAGAACATCTTCTACCAGTGGACTGAGACTTATAAGCGTCCCGAAAATGTGTATCCTCAACACTCCAACATGAAGGGTGGGTAGCACATGTATGATATCTCAGAGAAAGGTGAGAAGCAGTATCGTAGAGTGAAGTATTTACTCTATGGTTTGTACGTGTTTATACCTTTGGTAATAATCTTTTCAAGCGTGAGTGTATACTAATGGGTTTAGATGTTATTGCAGGTTTTACTTTGTTGTTCATGTGTGTAGTAGTTAACTGGGCAATTTTTGTAATGATTGATGTATTTTTTACAGATGGAGATTTATAATATATGTGGGTGACCGTTGCAGGCCCTCGTGGGGGTGTGGTTCGTGAAGAAGAAACTTTGTTTGCCTTTGCGAGTCGTTGTGCTGATATTCTTAATATTATCGATAGGGATATAGACCTAGAGATTATTGTTTCTGAGTCTTTGGAAAAGGAGTATTCCGATGCGATTGGTTTGTGTTGGGGTGAACCGAATGAGATTCAAATTCAATTAGCACGTAAGTGCTCTGGCGGCGAAAAGCAGGATATTCTAAAGACCCTTGCCCACGAAATGATTCATGCAAGACAAATAGCAACAGGTCAACGTTTATTGGAACGACCTGTGTTGCGTAACGAGTCTTTTCTGCATGAGATAGTTATGGAGTCAATATAATATGGGCATGATTAATATGAGTGGGTCTATGAAGTACAGTCCCAACGGTAAACGAAGAAAGACGAATGCGTGGAAGCAAAAGAAAAGGCACACGATAACCGAAGCAAGAAAGACTCTCGGTTACGACAGAGCATATCCCGAAGGGTACAAGGAACAAAAGATAATCCCTAGTCACACAACGACTAGAGGTTCAGGTACTGGAACCAAAGATTTGGAATGGGAAAAAGAGAAACAGGAAATCAGTAAACAGTACACGATAGCACCAGCATACAACAAAGGTGCTTATCAAGTTATCGGTAAGAGTAACATTAAAGATATTGGAAAATGACGGAGAACGATAAGGAATTTCTATTAGAGTTTTTTCACGGAATATGGAATCACCTTACAAACAATATGGAAGTATTTGACTATATATGGTGGCTACTTTCAATCGGTATTACAATTGGTTTGGTCATAGTAATGGTCATGGCATTTGCGAGAATCGGTTGGACGTTAGCTAAGTGGTTAGTCCCTGTGGGATTACTACTATACATAATTGCGAACTGGGTATAGGAGACAAATACCATGAGTATAGCTCACAACGCTGAGCGTCCTAGAGGTGTGACATTTGTGGATTACAAATTCATGAGGAAGGACGATGTTATTATTATGGATAAAGAGTTGACCCTAGAACAACTTCAAATAAATCTAGGAGACGCCCTAGAAGTAAAACAAAGTGATACTGGTCAAGTTTATTTTCAGATAAAGGAGAGTGGTGTTGCAGTTTGAACTAGATGAACTGGAAGAAGAATTGTTGAAACTTAATCCAGTGCCAGTAGATATCAAAAAAAGAATCGATGTATTAAGAGATTTTGCGAGAACCTATGACGCACTGTGTGAGTTGGTAGCAGTGGTTCTTCCTCGAACTTACCAAGTCATGTTTGATGACGAAGGAGAAATAATCATAACCGATGACGATGAAGAATAAAGAAGTGAGACAATCTATCGCTATGGTAATACTCTTGACTATTGGGTTTATGTTAATTGCAGGTTGTTCAAGTTACAGCGGTGGATACGAAGGCAGTGCCTTCTATTACCAACAACCTCAATTTGTACATTGCGGTGATAGACAAGTTAAGATTTGTGAACAGTATGGAAGTAAGATGATTTGTGAGTGTTTGGACGAAGCGGAAGCTAAGAGATTATTAAATCCAGCTTTTTTCTAAAAACCCTCTAGACAGTTTCATTGTACATGTAGTATAATGAATATTCAATAGCTATGAAATAGGAGATATTATGACAGCTAAATTGAGTAAAAAACAGAAGGTACTCAACCTTCTATCGAAAGGAAACAACGTTGCATGGACTACAATCCGTAATCGTTTTGACCTAACATCACCTAGAGCAATGGTTGACACACTGAGAAGTGAAGGTCACGTTATCTATGTGAACACCGTTGGTGGAAAAACCTTTTATAGGTTAGGTACACCTTCAGCTGCAATTATCCAAGCTGGGATAGATGCAGTTCTTGGCACTGAGAACGCTTACGCTTCTTAAGTGACTGGGATTAGGGATAACGGAAACGAAACAACACCGAGTCCACACTTTCTTACACGACACGTGTGTAAACTGTTTCCGCCCCTATGAAGGTGAACTAAATAAAGGGTAGGCTTTCGGGTCTGCCCTTTTTTTATTAACTCGTGAGTATATTATGAGCAACGGAGATTACAACAAAATTTACATGGACATCATTAACATGTTTAATCGATTACCATGGGACGAAAGAATCGTATTACTTAAATTATTAAAACAGCATCACAAAGACGCAGAGAAAAATCCTGTGTTGCTGAATGAGGACGATAAGTGAAAGTTCTAGGCATTAACACATCACATGAAGCAAGTATCTGTCAAATGACAGACGGTAAGATTGATTGGTTTCAGGAAGAAGCACGTTGGAGAAGAGACAAGTGGTTTTGTCCTGACTTTAATTTTCCAGGCGACCCATTCAATGAGAACAAGAAAAGAGAAGAATCCCATAAATGGAAATCCATTGACTGGGTAAATGATACTCAAGAAAAAGATTGGGACGAAGTAGGATTCGTTTCCTATGACAGAAGAATTTATGATTGGGAGTATCGTCCTAACAACTATCTAGTAGACAGAGCATTCTTTGAAGACCTACGTGGATTTATTAAAGACGAACCTTTATCACGTGAACGTTGGCAAGAAGCAAGTGAAAGGTTTTTACTGCCGACAGATGAAGGTGACCAACAAGTTTTACATTTAAAAGAAAGAGACGATGACCCTGATAAAGAGTTTCGTAAGCCTAGCGAAGACGGAGACGCAGAGGTTTTCACATTCACTGGTGACGATTTAGATATTCTTTGTAACGAACCCATTGCTACTCAATTGGGTATAGATAGATTTGACTTTCTACAAAACGAACATCATTTATTCCACGCATTGTGTGGATTACATTTCTCACCATTTAAAGATGCATTAGCACTTGTTTGTGACGGTGGTGGTGCTCAATTCTTTTACGACATCTATCCACAATACCAAGAGATAGAATCTATTTACTATCTGAGTGAACAAGACATTGAACCCCTATACAAACACTTATCTAATTGTAGATTAATTAGTGACTCAGTTGGTTGTTGGGATCAGAGTTACTTCAACCATGAACAGATATTCACCATGGACGATTTGTGTTCCTTTGACGTTGACTTGTCCAGTTCACAATCCGAAGGAATGAAGTTCAGCACTCTCTCTCATTGTTTAGGATTTGACGAGCATGGTAGAGCTGCTGGTAAAGTTATGGGTATGGCAAGTTACGGTTTAGGATATGATTACAACAGTGCAACTGCACCTTATGGTAAACATACATTGAGTGGTAGATTACAAACAGAAACGATAGAGCATACAGCAAGACTTATTCAAAGAGCACTTGATTATAAACCTGAATGTAATCGTATCATTCTTTCAGGTGGTTACGCATTGAACTGTGTTGGGAACTACGAGTTTCTAAAGTTATTCCCGAATGTAGAATTCTTTGTTGACCCTTGTGCACATGACGGTGGTACTGCTATTGGGTCTTGTGTTAAGAATACATTCTACAGAGACCAAGAGAGGTATTCATTATGATAGAGTTTAGTGAAGGTAAGTTTCTTATTCGTAAACAGGAACAAGCAATAGAACAATTGTGCAATCAACAAATGGTAGCAATCTTTCAGGGAGAAGCAGAAATCGGCCCTCGTGCGTTGGGAAATCGTTCATTGTTGTTTGACCCCACGAATCCATTTGCAAAAGAAATTGTAAACGATATTAAAGAACGTGAACCTTATAGACCATTTGCAGGTTCTATGTTGTTGGAATACTTTGAGGATTACTTCCATACTGAAACTCTTAAGGAGTCGCCTTACATGAGTTATGCTATTAAGGTTAAGGAAGAGAGGGTGCACGAGATATCTAGTATCGTTCACCATGACTACACTTGTCGTATACAAACAGTAACCGAAGAACAGAACAAGAACTATTACAATTTAATTAAAGCATGGCACGAGGAAACAGGGTGTCCGATTATCTTTAACACTTCCTTTAATTTAGGTGGAGACGCAATGGTGCAGAGTTTAGATGATGCATTGCATACTTGCAGTATTTCTAATATAAACTTTCTGTATGTTCCCGAAGACCAAGACATAGAGGAACCCGAAGTTTGGAAACCCGAACCTGAAACAGTTACTAAAGAAGCTTCAAGTGCGTTTCTTTCGACAGCAGCTAAAGAGTCTAAATAAATGCATGGAAGTAACCAACAAAGCAATAGGAAAATTAATTGAAAAAACACGAGATAATCATGTTGTCCGTATTGGTCTTACTGGGGGTGGGTGCGCTGGTATGGAGTACGTATTCAAGTATAACGAACCCATTGAGAACGAACCAGGCGATACCGTGTATGACTTCGGAAAATTTACAATACGGATTGATAGCCAATCCTTACCCTACTTACGGAACGCCACACTCGATTACGTTGTGCGTGGAATCAACGAATCATTTGAGATTATCAACCCCGATGAAGAATCCCGATGTGGGTGCGGAGTCTCAGTAATATTTTAACGAAAGAGGTATATAATGAAATGGTGGGAAATATTATGGAAACAAAAACCTGAACAGGATATCGATGGTTATAAAGACCCTGACCCTGATGAGCTAACAATAGACAATGCATATAAAACAAGATGGATATGGTATCATACGATTCTTGGCATTGGCATGTTCCTTAACGTGATATTGTTAATCGCCATACTATTACTACTTGCGATAAAATTATGAAACCTTCAAGTGCAAAAGCAAAAGGCAGATTACTACAGAAGTGGTTTGCACAATTACTAGTAGAAGAACTAGACGTTGACCCCGAAGATTTAGAATCACGTCCTATGGGAAGTGGCGGTGAAGATATTATTATGGGAAAACAGACTAGAAATATTTTCCCTTATAGTATAGAATGTAAGAACCAAGAAGCAGTTAACGTATGGAAAGCATACGAACAGGCAACGGACAACTGCAAAGGATATGAACCCCTTGTAGTTATTAAGAGGAATCGGTCTAAACCATTGGTGGTTATGGACGCAGAAGCATTTGTGAGGTTACATGATAAAGCATGAGTTATTCCCAACATTAGTATTGCAAGACCATTTTTCAGCTGACGATAATGGTGAATTGTTAAATACTATAATAAATAGAAAGAGTGGTGACCACTATAAACTCAAACAGATAATACCTGAGTTACCGCCTCAACTTTATGGTGTACATAAAGACCCTGAGTTTGAATTCATTCGAGAGAGGGCGATTAGGACTGCTAAGAAGTGGGTGCAGTATTCGGGATTAGAAGATTTAGAATTAACAGTATCGGATATGTGGACAACCACGTATGACGGTAAAACTGGATTGACACAACACAATCACCCTAATGCATTTTTGAGTGCTGTGTATTATGTGTCAGATAATAATAACCAGTTAGTATTGATAGACCCAGCTGGGGTTGCTAAGTGGCAGATAATGCCCAAGGTCATTGACCAAAGTAAATTCAGAGGGCCCTATCATGTGATACAACCTAACAAGGGAGATATGATTATCTTTCCATCTTGGATGTACCATAGTGTTCAAACGAATGCATACTACAAAACGAGAACTACTGGTGGTAGAGGTATTGAAGAAGAAACAATTGAACCAGCAGTAACCGTTGCAATGAACTTAAGCATAGTTGGTGAATACGGAGATAAGGACTTACACACGTTTAATGAAAACATTTAATGACATATTAACCGAAGATAAAGACGAGGGAAATAAACCTTTTCGTCTTGTTGTTCTTGCGGATAGACCAAAGACCATAAAGGAGAATGCAAGTTCTACCAAGTTAGTTACAGCAGCCGAAAAGAAAGGTCTAGAAGTTTATAACTGCAGAGTTAATGGAGCATTTGTTTTGCGTGACCAAGAGTCTGGCGAGATTCGTATTCATAATGCAGACGATGATAAAGGTTTTGTATTAGACGCTGACACAATCGTCATGAACCGTGGTAGTGTGACTCGCAAGGATTCCTATCTAGATTTAATCTCTCAAATAGAACGTTACGGTATTGCTACCTGTAACCCAAGAGAGTGTATTGAAGTTTGTTCTGATAAGTTTAGAACTTATCTACGACTTCAAGAGATTGGTATGAACCAACCAAGAACTGTCCTGATTCCAAATGACGAACCTGAGACAGTAGACAAAGCACACGAAGCATTAGACAATGAATTCCCTATGGTGCTAAAAACATTACAGGGTTCTAAAGGAGTGGGTGTCCTGTTAATCGAAACAGAACGTTCACTTCAATCTCAAGTAAGTTTGATTTATAAGATTGACCCTTTCTGTGATATTCTTTTACAGGAATATATCGAATCAGACTTTGACGTTAGAGTTGTAATTGTAAACCGTGAGATAGTCGGTGCAATGAAACGTAATAAGATTACTGGTGACTTTAGAAGTAACATGTCACAAGGTGCAGAAGCAGAAGAAGTAGAACTTACAGAAATGGAAAAAGACCAGTGTCTTCAAGCTGCTAAAGCAGTTAACGGACAGTGGGTAGGTGTTGATTTTATTCCTTCAAAGAATAGAGACAAAGAAGCACCGTTCATTCTAGAAGTTAATCATTCGCCTGGCACTGCAGGTATCAGTAAGATTATGAAAGGTAATATGAGTGACCTAGTCATAAAGAAATATATGGATAGGGACATTTGGAAATTCTCACCAAAAGAATGTGGTGTATTAGAAACCATGGAAATAGACGGTGAGGAAATGACTGCTAAACTTGATACAGGGAACAACACTACAGTTTGTTCACTACACGCAGACGATTTAAAAATCGTGGGTAAAAAAGTTACATGGACTGGCTGGCATGGAAAGAAACATACTGCTAAGTTAATCAGAATGGTTGAATTAGTAAAACCTGCAGAAGAAAGACCAGTTGTTATGATGGAGATAAACTTCTTAAATACTATATACGAAGTAGAAGTATCATTAGACAAAAGGAACTTTATTCCTTTCCTAGTGAATCGTGACTTCATGAAACGAGCGAACTTAATGATTAACCCAGCGAGGAAGTTTTTATTAACTAACAAGAGAGATGAATCCGCAGACGACTAAGCCTTCTATTCAGGAAAGATGTCGAGAAAAAGCTTTAACTGCTTACGGTGACGTAGAAGAAGCAATCGACAACTACCCGAAGAAGTTTGACATGTACAAGTGGCTAAACCAACTTGGTTATAGTCCTATGGTGGTGAAGTATATGAAAGGACTTAACGAGAACAACCTATATGAAATCAGAAATGAAGAAGGTTGCGAGCAATTAGAAGAAGGGTATTCTCATTTCACCCCCAAACAAAAACAAAAGTATCTAGAGTTCCACGAGAAGATTGAATCAGACATTGAACTATGGTTAAAGAACAATAAGGTAACACGTAAACCTAGAATACTAACACCACAACAAAAGGTTAAGAAACTGAACTACCTAGTAAGTGATAGGGAAACTGGATTAACAAGTATAGACCCAATTGAGATAATTCGTGCGAGGAAACTTTTTACATACAATGTTAAAAGCAGGAAGTTGAGGTGCTACAGTTCATACGGTTTAAATGTACGTGGAAGTTCAATTACAAGTTTTGATAAAATTGAAGAAAAGACCTTGACAGATGTTAAGTTACTTGATAGGCTGTTAAAAGGTGGCAATATTATTGCTAATGGGTTTATGGACGAGTTAAGAACTAAGTCTAAAGAACCCGACAATAGTCTTGTGAATAAAAATACATTATTGATAAAAGTGGTTAAATGATATTAATTGATTTTAGTCAGACCATAATAGCTGGTCTGATGGCACAATTGAAAGTGAATGAAGGTGAGTTGTCCGAAGACTTACTACGTCATATGATAATAAATTCCTTAAGGAATTATCAAAAACGTTATGCAGAAGAGTATGGTGAAATTGTCCTATGCACTGACGCAGCTAATCCTTGGAGACGAACTTACTTCCCACTATACAAAGCAAACAGAAAGAAAGCCAGAGCTAAAGACGATATGGACTGGACTCTTATCTTTGATACATTGCATAAAGTTAAAATGGAAATCAAAGAGAACTTCCCATATCGATACATGGCAGTTGAAGGTGCAGAAGCAGATGATATCATTGCTGTACTTACTAAACACGCAGAATTAAAAACCATGAGTGCACTTGCAGAGAATGGTGCAAGAGCAGTTACTTTAGGAAAAGGTGGTGCTGTATGTAAGAAGGTTTTAATTGTAAGTGGAGATAAAGACTTTCAACAACTGCATAAATATGATTATGTAAAACAGTGGTCACCTAACTTAAATAAGTTTGTAGTACAAGATAGACCCGAAGAGTTTTTAAAAGAACATACACTGAGAGGTGATAAGTCGGATGGTATTCCGAATATCCTTTCTAATGATAATTGTCTTGCAGAAGGTATTAGACAAACACCATTGCGTAAAGCATTGTTTGATACCTACATGAGAATTAACATTGAAAACGATGATAAATACTATAGGAACTACTTGAGAAACCAAACTTTAATTGACTTTGGTTTCATTCCCGAAGAAGTGGAGAGTAGAATATTAGAAGAGTATGAGAAAACAGAAGTCGTACAAGGCAAAGTATTTGATTACTTACGTACACATAGGTTAGATGACCTATTAAATAATGTCGAGGATTTTAGATTATGACAGATAAAAAAAGAGGAAGAGGTAGACCTAAAGGTGCACCTAATAAACCCTTAATGGATTTACCTACAGAGAGAGTTAATCTCACGCAAGACGCAGACGTTTATGAAATACTAGGTCAAGCGAATCTAGTAGAAGAAGTGGACAAACAGGCACATGGTCTGAAAGTCTACAACGAAAGAAACAATGCGGTCAGTAAAGTATTGAAATGGGCATTCGATGAGAATATCAATTCAACATTACCAGCTGGTGAAACACCATACGGTAAAAATGAGTCCCCATCTTCCGACCTTACTGAAACGTCATTAAGATTTGAACACAAGTTGTTCAGATACTTTGTTACCGAAGAAATACCAACCCTGAAGCGAGAGCAGATGTGGATTGGTATGTTAGAAGGGATTCCTGCTAAAGAAGCAGAGATGATGGATTTAGTCCACCAAGGAAAATTTCCATTTAAAAATATAAGTGAGGACGCAATAAAAATTGCGTTTCCTGAACTTTTAGGATAAATAAATATTAACAGAAGACAGAGACTATACATAGACCGTAGAGTATATGCATGTCGCTACTCAGTGAAAAACTATCTAGTCGAGTTCTTCTCCATGGAGTTTTTAAATTATGAATGATACAGTTGAACAAACTTTTCAGTACCCACCTGAATTACAAGACGTACCAACAGAATACAACATGTCTCACATTACGTTTGAGGACGTGAACGGTATTCTCTCATTGGTAGAAATAGCATTAGAACGTGGTTCAATCAAAGGACAAGAATTAACAGTTCTTAATCAAATAAGAAATGATTGTCTAGCAGAACTACAAGACTTCCAAGCTTGGCAACAAAAACGTCAACAGATTATGGCGATAGAACGTCAACTTGCTGAACGTAAAGCAATCGAAGACAGACAAAAAGAAATGGAAGGTATTAAAGCAACTGCTGATGCTAAAGTACAATCAGTTCAGGAGTCTGCTAGGATTTTACAGAACAGAATTGAGGAACTTGAGAATCAAATTAGAGCAAGGAACATTGAACCTGTAGAACCTTCTGTAAAGTTAGACCCTATAGAATTTTTAGCGTCTCAAGGTAGTACCTCTAAAGCATTTGATAATGCTAGAGCAAGGAACCCACAAGGTGACGTACCTATAACTGCGACCAATCAACCAAGTCTAAGAATGCCGACACCTTCACAGGTAATGCAAGACGAGTTGGAACCAATAACACATAGTGAACCTAGTAATGGAGAGATACATAGACCAGCACCTGACCCTATGGAAAGTTGGGACGCAAACGGAAGTCCAGTACCAGCAGTACCACAATCTGAAACAACTCAAAACTTTCCAACTGCTAATCCCGAACCTGAATATACGGTAGACCCCGAAGGTATGACGCAAGGAGACTTGTTTGATATAGACGAAAAAATGGCAGAAGCATGGGATCAGATAACTCAGGAAGACGCAACTGTAGAAGAGCCCTTAACCGTTCCACATGATGGCGAGAGCGTTGAACCATTGTTTGAAATCAAAATGGGACAAGACGGTAACGTTCCGTTAGGTCAAAAGGTTTCAGAAGATGATATCAACATGAATACTACAGAGTATGATGAATCAGATGATTTAGAAGCTGCTAAAAGAACTGAGGTTGATGACTTTGAACCTATTGAAGGTGACGGTGAAGTGGAAGTTGAATTATCAGAAGACCCTGAATCAATTGAAGACGTTCAGAAAATGAAAGAATCAATTGAAGACGAGTATGACGAAATCGTAATTCCAAATTCTTTAGAACTTAAGAAAATGACTAAAGCGAAAATATCAGAAGTTGCTGATAGTCTTGGTTTTGAAGTTTCTGAAAGTCAAACTAAAGACGCAATGATTAGAGACTTTGAAGAGGAAGCTTGGCAATTAATTAAACAAGCAGAACAAGACGAAGAAGCACAGGTACGTCAAGATGAAAACATTATCAGAGACGGTGGTTACTTCTCAGAAGACGAAGATAAAGACACCTAGTCCCCACAATCCAAACTACAGAATATCTGAGGAACATTTTAGAATTGATATTCCTTGGGAGTATTCTGTTAAACTTGGTTTCACCTTTTCGGTAGACCAAGCAAAGGTTTGGTTAGACTCAGAAAGTAACATAGTATTAACTGCTAATCATTATCTTAGACAAGACCTACAACACGTGTATGACGTGCCACTTTATTTTCATAAGGAGAACGGTAACCCTAAATCAACAAACGTAGACGAATGTTATGATTCACAATTCATAACTTTATCAAAAAACGACTTCACAGATTATAACATCGGTGATACAATTACTATTAATTATGTAGACCCTTGTCCACCAAATGCAACATGGACGCAGGGAATAGATAAGACCACTGTACTAGAAGGTGAACGACACCTAATAATCCATAAAGGAGAACAACATGGATTGGAACATGCCCACAACTCAACTAATGGGGAAATTCAAAAAGTGGACAGAGAGGGACACCAAACTGTTCAAAACGGCTCTGACTAAAACTGGTCAGGTTATTATTCAGATTCAAGAGATAGAAGGAACTGAATTCGATAAGAGGAAGGTTAATATTATCGAACAGTTAACTAGAGCAGGGTTCTATCACCAACATGAGTTTGAAGTAATGTCGGTTCCTAACATTATTCATTTAACCTATACACCCAACAAAAATTACATTGTTGAGAAAGTTGCGGTATAAATACTAATATGTCAGATTTAGAATACAACGATTTTGGTTTTACTGCTGTAGACGCAGATGAACTTGCGTCTATTGATACTAAAATAGTAGAGAAGACCACAACCGCTTCTGCCGTCATTGAGAAGTTAGATGACTTTATCCGTCCATTGTTAGAGAACCTAGCAAAGGATTCTGATAAAGATTACATCTATTGGCCTAACCGTGTAGATATTATTAATAAGAAGTTACACGAATTAGACCAAATTCAAAAAAACCT
>CEUI01002163.1_pt1 | contig 31211 bp, 44 predicted proteins | sample 531411 | NCBI WGS metagenome assembly CEUI01 (sample SAMEA2622841, study PRJEB7988) | marine metagenome | isolation source: saline water (ENVO:00002010), including
TCGCGCGTTACCCGCATAGGATTAGCTGGAAAGAACCTATCAACCTCTGGCAGACTTAATAGCTCTGTCAAAACTCTTGTTAAAGTTGCGTCTTAAATTTTTTCTAGCGATTGCACTAGCATCTTCATAAAAGTTCAATCGTTTAGGTATTTTAGCAGATGGAGTCAGTTGATATAAAACCTTAACACCTTTAGCTTTACCTTTTGCACGTTGAACTATTTGACCTTTACTACCTTCTCGTCTGATAAATACTTTGGGTGTATCAACAAGTGGTCTAGGTCTTTTTGATTTTGCTATTTTACCTGACTTTAGTCGCTTTAAATGCTGTGTTGGCACAGCAATTGTTCGCCCATCTTTTGCAGTTTTAACTCCACCCTTTGCTTGCAAAGCTAAATAGTCCAGTTCTTTTCTATCAAAAACAGCTGCAATCAAATTGCGTTTAGTTGCTTTTTCTACTCTAAAAATTGTTTTTGGAAAGGATTTATTTTTTAAATTAAAATCTCTTGGAAAAGTTTTATCAACAATCTGTTTACGAACATCAAAAGCTGTGGAGGTTAATGCACCAGCCAAAGCAAAAGGGAGTTGTTTTCTTTGAACACTGTTCATCCAACCAGTAAAGGCTTTTATGTCAGACCTGACATCAAATTGCATCAATGAAATCCATGTGCATGGTCATTAAGATAGAAACCAATTGAGCCTACTTGCTCTCTTAAAAAATCTAAAAGGCTGGCTGCTGTTTGATGATCTTCAATCTGTGAAAACCTCATCACAACCTCAAAGTCACCATCAGATATTTCTGTGGCTGTCAGCTCTAAACTAATGTTTTGCTCTTCCATTTTCCCATAAAAAAACGCCTGATATTACTATCAAGCGTATGTCCCCTAAATTTTATGCATCAAATAGTATCAAACCGTGTCCCGCGTGTCCACCCCTGCCATAGAAAATATTGCGTTACGAAATAGACGTTTTAAATTGCTGTGTCTGACCCCATCACCTTTACTTTGACGATACTTCATAATCTTTCTCCAACTAAACCCCATAGCTCTGGCAATTACTAATCTTCTATCAGACTCAGATAGTTTTAAAATCCTTACTAAAGTTCTGTCTAAAGCTGTAATTTCTTCTGAAGTTGCACCATTGCGACTTGGCATCAATGCATCATCCCACCCATAAGCCTCCATTTTTGTATGCAACACTTCAGGCCAGTATGTCACAGCAGAATTGATTTTTTCTGGAGGCAATGCCTTCAAAGCCTTACCTGCAAGCTCCAAATCTTTTAAAACTAAGTTAAGCCTTTCGACGTCTTCGATATTCACTATCAACTAACCTTGATTTTTTTTCAATTGGGTGGAGGTCAATCTCATAGTTCAAAACTCTTAAAACTTTTTCAATTGACTTCAATTGCATATTTGTTCTCCCTTTCAAAAAACTTTCTAGTCCAGCAGGGACTACTCCTGCCTCTAAAGCTAAAAAAGTTATTGGAATAGGATCTTTCATTTGCAATTCGCGTTCATTGTTAATCTCATGTAAAATCTTTTTTATTTCTTTAGCGATAAAATGACTCATAAAACCTCCTGACAACATAACCTCTGACAAATGATAAAATAAAATATGCTAATGTAATTCCTATTGCTGACATTGGGCTTGGCTCTAAACCAAAAAGTGGCAAACAAAAATAGGTAAAAAGCCAGCTCACAATTAGCCCTACAATGGCATTCGTCATGCTTTCAATAGCACTCATTTTTTTTGATTGCTTTCTCACAGCTCTCTCCCACAGGAGCCACAACTTCGGGTATTTTTATTAAACAAATAGTAAGTGTGTTGACCACACCAATCGCACTCACCGCTTTCAGGAATAGCTGTAGATGAATTTTTTAAATCACGAACTGCACACATTAACCATTGTGCTGTTTGTTCTGCTTCAGTTGGTGATAACCAATGGTCAATCGTATCTCGACCTCGATATAAAGTTGTCAGACAAATGCCACGCTCTTTGTCAAAACTAATTGTTATAGAAGGTTTAAGGCTCATCTAATTCACCTCCAATTGCAACATATGCCGCACCATCAATAAAATCGTCTAAATTAACTGTGCCTGTTTTTGTCCTGGCAATTTTTAAAAGTGCCATCATCAACGCCACATCTTTTTTAGTTAATGAGCATTGAAGATATGCTGACCAGAGATTTGCAATATTTTCAAAATTATCAGCTACAGTTCCATGCGTTTCTTCACGATCTTGTGAAGTCAGTTCATTTGCGATCTTTAAAATTTCACTTCTGTTCATATGTTTTTCTTTCAAATATATGGTGCTTATAATTTTTAATCAAAATGGAATCTCATCATCAAAAAAAGGCTCATCTTTTGGTCTTACAGATTTAACTTTTGATTCTTTAAAAAGTTTTTTTGTTTGTAAAACTTCAACTGGAATAAATTGTGCAAGTTCCTCAATTGAAAATTTAATCATATTTTTTGGAAGTTGCTCGATACTTGCTGAATTATCATAAATGCAGATTTTTTCATTTGTGTTTGAATGGCACACAACATAAACACATTCATTTTTTGGTTTATGACCATCTGCCCTCAAGGCTAAATCAACTTTCAGACAAGCTCGATTCAAAGCTGCTTCTGCATTTTTTATGCGTAATTTGTCACCTGATTTTCGAGCTTTTTCAGTTGTGTCAATTTGCTTCAAAAAACGCTCATTTAGCTCATCAGGAATAAGTCCTGAAAAATCGTCAATAGAATAGTGTAGATATAATGCAACACTATTATATATGTAATATAAATTGCCTATTTTTTGTGCATTTTGGGCTTTTTTAGCCATTTTACGACTCACCTCAAAAATGGGTATCTAATAAAATCAATGACTTACAAATTTAGCTTACTTTTCTTATAATTTTATTCATATATTTATTATATATATTATATTATACCGTATGCGTCACTTGCCCCTATTACTTAAAATTAAGCTAAGTGTTTGATTTGATTGGTTTTCGGTTTTTACGACCATTTTTACAAAATACCTCGATTTTCATCAGGCCAAATGTAAGTTTTACCCTCTCCAATCGTGTCTAAATCACCTTTGGAAACCATAGATTTTACTGCCTGTGAAATTTGTGATTGTGGCTTGTTTATGGCAATAGCAATTTCACCAATTCTCAATCCATTTGAGTTTTGCAGAGCATTAGCAATTTCCGCTTGAACAGGTGCAATTCGTCTTAATTTGGCAATACGACCATCAGTCTCTTCAAATGTTCTGTTGACCACATCACAGTGCAGGCTTAAGTCAATTTCTCTTTCGAGCAATCGCCCACGCCCTCTTAATCGGCTAATATCATCTCCAGCATTATAATCCCGTTGCATCACCATTATGTTATCTGGCACTCCAGCTAGTGCTGTAGACCCTAATATTTTATCTTCCCAAGCTGTATCTTCGTCATGCACTGAGTCTTTTCGTGTATGATGCAAAACAACGCAATTAGTCTCATACTTATCAATGACATTTTTAATTGAATTTAGTGCTTCAGTTTCCGCTTCATACCCCTGCGTTGCGGCTGGTGGTTTTAACCGTCCAAGAGTATCTATGAAAATAATCTCAGGTTTTTTAAAATCCAAATATCGGCAAATTAACTCTTTACCACCCTTGTCCCAGCGTGGACATCTGTCCCCTACAATCAAAGCTAAATTCTCAATTGCCTCATTTTTCACATTACTAAATCGTTTTTGAGCCACCAAATCATTGTATTCTAGAGCTAAATAAAAAACTGGTTTTGTCTTAGCAATCTCTAAAGCTAAATATTCAGTTAAATAGCTTTTGCCAGCTTTAGGTTTGCCAGCTAACAAAGTAAACCCTGATGGAATCCATTCATGAGGCTGTGGCTTCACATTAATTTCTAAATCAAGCAATTCCTTAACGCTAATCCAAGGGTTAATAGCCTGTTGTATTTTACTTGCTGTCCCACCCATCCGAATAAAATCAACTATGTCACCTTTTGCTGGCAGATTTGGTAAATTAACCACCTGGACTAATTTTGCCACACCAACTAATGCTGACTTTACCTTGTTTGCGTGACTTTGACCTGCCTCATCATTGTCAGGCAAAATGGTGACTTCTCGACCTTTTAAATATTGTGCAAATTCCTCATGCCATCTTCCAGCCCCACCAGATGCTGTAGTTGCTAACAGTCCGAGACTTTCTGCGGCATGAACACACCTTTCACCTTCAACAATAAAAACAGGCTCATCTTTTTTAAACAGCAATTCTGGCAATCTGTAGAGGCTAGGTGCAACACCATTTAGAGTTGGCTGTTTCTGTCCATCGACAACTGCTTTTTGCTTAAACCTTTTACTTAAGCCATTTTCCCAGCGTTCAACAACATACGTTGTTTGCCCCTTCACATTCTTATATTCATATTGTTCAATAAATCTAAATTTATCTGGTGCTTTGACATTTGAATAATTAGGATTTTCAACATAGCCTCTATCATTTCCTAAAAAATCATCAATGGCTTTATTGTCATTACCAAAATGCAATTTAAGCAAATCAAGAACACCACCGCCTTCTCCTGCTTCATGGTCAAACCAAGTTCCTTTAATTAAATCAACTGATTTTGAACCATGTGTTCCAAATCTCAATTCAGTTTTAGTTGCAGAACTTGGCTGACCAAAATGAAGTTTTGCGGCTCTACCTATGTGCCTTGAATAGTCCATGTTTAAAATAAATTTTCATCATCAGCCGCTAAATCTCCACCCTCATCAGGGTCATCATCAACTGCTGGCATAGCACAATTACCTTCATAGACTAAAACAGGTGCTTTCCATTTTTTATTCAGAGCACCTTCAATTTCTTTGTATTTTTTAACTTTTATAATTTGCATTTCTCCATGATTTGAATTTGATTCAAGGTCTTTGTAAATGTCATTTACTGCATGAAGGCTCATTTTTTGGTCTGTCGACCATGTGTAATAACCTGATTCTTCTGCCCCGTCTTTTTTTCTTAAATACGTTTTAACAATAAAGCCTCGTTTCCACTCTTTTCGTGTATCTGGTTGCACACCACGTTTTCGATTTTCATCCATAACCCAATTTGGCTTGTTGTTTTCCCAAATGAGCCAACCTGTTTCTAAACTTGCAAAATTAACCAAAAACTTTTTTAAATCACATGGCTCTTTGTCTACTACAAACTGACCCAAATCAGCAGACCATCTCATAAAGCCACCAGCACTTTCTTCTACTAATAAATTTGTCATTTTCTCACCTATTGTTTTTGTTAAAAGACCATTTTAGAAAACACTCGTATGTTTCCGCTGGCATCACCACCAACATTTCCTTCCCATCATCTCTGATAAACAAAAGATCATTTCCTCCACCTTGTGCCAGTGCATCGTAAAGACTGGTGAATGACTTTTTTCTGCGTTTGCATTCAGAAATCATCCCTTCAACTCTGACATCACCACTGAACTTGCCGCCTAAAGCACCTGAAAGAGGCTGTTTTTCAGAATCATAGCCTCTGTCTTTGTGCCATTTGACCACTTCTAATTCGAAGCCAGCCCCTTTGCGTTTTTGAGGATTCGCCATCAGCTATCCTCATCGGTAGGAAGGGAGGATGGCAAAGGAGCTGGCACTTGGGCTACAACGACTGCTAATTGTGCCCTTATTAAATGTTGAATTAGGTTTTTTTCAGAAAGCCCTGTGGCTTGCTTTGCTTTTGCAAGGGCTTCAATACAGTCATTATCTAAATCAAAAATCTTTTTTCTTGGCATTTTTTTAAAAAACCTATTAGTATATGGTGTAAATATATATACACACCATATGTTGTATAGTCAACGGGAGAAACTACTAGATATGGGAAATACAAAAAAAGACAGGCTGCAAGTTGTGGCATATTTAAGAAATCGAGTCGGAATTATGCCTGTAAGTCAACAGCATAAAATGATTTTGGAGCAATTTGAAATTGTTGAAGAGTTTACAGAATTTGAAGTTGGCAATGCAAATGACAGAAGAAGAAAAGAATTAAAAACTGCAATTGCTTATTCCAAAAACCATAAATATCCATTAGCTCTAGCCACTTTAGATGGTCAAAACAGAAACTTTCATTTGTTGTCACTCTTAGCAACAGCACGAATACCAATCGTTATTTGTGATAATCCAGATTTAGCAAAGCCTAGCTCTAGCAAACAAATCCTCAAAGAGCTGACAAAAAGAGCTGAAGCACAATCTTTAGCCGCTTCAAAAAGACAATCAGAGGCTTTAGCAAAATCAAAAAAACAACTTGGATCACCAAATCCAGAGGCTGGATCTTTAGTTGCTTCACAAAGAAGGACAAAAGAGTCTTTAGAATTTACTAAAAAAATAGGTGTTATTATTGATGAAATCGAGGATGAAGGTTTCACAACATTGCAAGAAATTGCAAATCGTTTGAAAGAACGACAAGTTTTAACTTTTACTGGAAACAAAAACTGGAGTTTAGGCTCTGTTAGAAAAATTAGAAATATGTGGAAAAATGTTAGTTAATTTTGGAAACCTTATAGTTTTTGCCAGTTTCAGCAATGACAGCCGTTTTTGCCGCATGTGGGATGTTTATTTTGCCAAATGCCCCAAATCCGTAAGTTATTCTGTTTACTACGTAATTACTGCTAAGAAATACTCACAAATAATGCATACTAATAATACCTACCTAATTTTGGGTATTAATTTTCATTTTAACTTGTGTATCATTTACAACAATTCTTGTCGGGAGGATTAATTATGAAATGGACAGATCAAACATTTTTTTATCAGAAAGTTATGCACAAAGTTTCAGAAGCATTGCATAATCCTGATTCCGAAAATTATCAGGGGGGCTGGCTCTATTCGGAAGAAATAGATGGAACTCCTTTTGAAAAATACAAATATCATTTTAACAGACTTGTCGAGCTTAATAACAGCCCTGTCCAAAGACCAATAATTAGTGCAAGGTTGAGATGGGTTGACGCTGATCTGCATGGAAGGCTGATAAACGATTTATTTCTACGAGATGATGGAATGGTTGGCTCTTATCAACAGACCGCCACGAACATTTTATGGCATTCAAGGGGCAGAGCCTTAAAAACTATGAACATCAACAACCACATTTCTATGAAAGATTTTTTATCAGCTAGTCCCTTAACAGTTTTAACTGGTTATGCAACGCTCAGAGCGTGGGTAAAAGATGAAGAAAATGCAGGTAAAATTGTTTTAGGTGTGAACACTCAAGACAAAAGACAAAAATGGTTAAGCCTATCAGTTGATTCTCTAAGAAAACAATGGACAAGACGCTTGACCTGGTATCTGGTCAGAGCGTGTATGTTTTACAAAGGCACATCAGCAGAAAGAGGCACAAGAGAATTTTGGTCAAAAGACATGAATATGCCTGTCGAAATTTATGATTTTGTAAACCAAAATTTAGATGAACTTGAATATTTTAACGACCAAACGCTTCATAATTTTGGTTACAAGAAACCTTATTTAAAAATTGTAGTGAAAGAAGATTAATATTTAAGTTACTAGAGGTGAACATGACTGATTGGGCTAGAGGATTAAACAAAGAGCAATCTGCCAAATATTTAGGGATTAGTGAAACTTTGTTTAGTGAACTGGTCAAAAACAAACAAATTCATCAGGGTTATCGGATTAGTGCAGGTAGAGTCATCTATGACAGATTTAGATTAGATGAACTTTTTAACACTTTAGCAGAAAATGAGGTTGGTAATGTCAAACTCAAATAACATCAATTGGTTTGAAATGTGTGAAAGTTTGGCTTTTTTGAAAAGACAAGTTACGCCTAAAAAAACATATTATTATTTTCGTTTAGCAAAACCTCAAATCAAAATGCATGCACCTTATGGAACACAGGCTTTTTATGAAGAATATCAATCCCTGCTCAATAATTTGCAAAAACAGCAAGTGCAAGAAACAGTTAAAAAAGTTGATTACACTATCTTAACACTTGGTGGGCTGTGGGAAGCCTTTAAAAAGTCTGAATATTGGTCAAATCTAGCTACAAGCACACAACAAGCAAAAATCAGGAGATTTGAGCCAATAATCAAAGACAATGCAGATGTTGCTTGGGTCAGATTAACACATCACGAAATTGGTGAAAAATTACAGGATGTTGCTAAAGGGTCTGCTGGAGGTAGTGCCAAAGGATTAAATCAACGTGACCAAATCTATAAAGATTTTAGTGGGTTGTTTCGATGGGCTATCGAAAATGTTAAAGAATGTCCTGACGATTTTGCAAATCCTTGTTCGAGATTGTCAAAAATACAAAAGAAAAAAAACCAAAAGCCTCAAAGGGTGTGGAAAAAAGCAGAAATACAGGCTTTTTTAGATTTTCACAAATCTGGCACAATGGCTCATTTAGCTGTTTTACTTATTTCTGAAGTTGGAACTGCAGCTTGTGATAGTTACCTTTTAGGACATAACCACCTGGTCGATGATTCAAAAGACAAACTGAGGTTTCACAGACAAAAAACAAAGGTTATGTGCAATCAAAGAATGTCATCTAAGTTAGTGCAAGAAATTCAAAAAACATCCTCTGGCAAAACATTTATACATCAAAAAAATGGTAATAAATTTGCATCTTCAAAGTCTTTTTCAAACATATTTAAAGCGTGGGTGTTGAAAGCAGGTTTGGCAGATGACTTAACTATTCATGGGTTAAGACGTTATGCGGCTGTAACAGCGGCTAAAGCTGGTGCAACGGAATACGAGCTGATGCAAATGTTTGGATGGTCAACAACCACAGAACCTTTAAAATATATTGAAGAGGCAAAAAGTTTAGGGTTTTTAGGCTCAGATAAAATTTTACAACTTAAACAGCAAAAGGAGGATGATTTTCAAGAAAATAACAGACTCGAGTACAAAGAAATCAGAAAATTGAGTACAAAAAATAAATCAGGTAGCAATATCAAACACTTAAGTGGAAGTTTGGCGCGCCCCGCAGGACTTACATTAAAAAAATAGAACCTATATAAATCAAATAGTTACAAGGTGTTGTTACCGATTTTTGTACTCAAAATATGGCTAAAATAGCCCTATATGGCTTATCACGAGTACAAAGGATAGAGAAATGAAAGAACAGACACAGATTGTAATGAATGTAAAATATGAGGATGTTTTTGAAACATTAAAAACAATTGAAAGAGTTTTTTCTGGCCAAATTTCAACCCCAATTGTAAATACGAAAAACAGAGGTTTTGAGCTTCAAGTGAGTTCAAATGATAATGTTCAAAGGAGCTTAAAATGATAATCGGTAAGCTCTCAGATGATAGAATCGCCTCTGGTAGCCAGATTGCCGCTATTATGGGTGAAAACCCTTGGGAATCCCCAAATGACGTTTTGCGGAGGGCTTGTGAGGCAATTAAACTAGATGTTGCCCACCTTCCCTCTGTGGACATTGGGGAAAAGGGGTTGTGGGGTAGCTTGGATGAAAACACAACTGCAATTGAAACAGCTAAACGTTTAAAGCTGAAAGTAAACACGGAAATTACAGAAGTTGTTGCTCACCCTAGCCTCCCACTGCAATGTTCAAACGATGCTGAATTAGAAGGTGATGGATCTGCAATTGAGCATAATCCTGATGCTGGAATCTACACGTTTGATGAAAAGCCAGTTCTTGCAGATGGTGTTGGTGTGCTTGAAGTGAAAAACATGGAAGGTGCATATCAAGACTGGTCACCATCGCATAAAGGTGATTTACAAGTTGAGGCACAAAAAATGTGCTTGGGAGCTAAATGGGGAGCTGTTGCAATTCGATTCAATGGCAATCACCTACGAATTTATGTCAGTCCAATTCGAGAATATTTGGTAAGTGCAATTACAAATGCAGTAATTGATTTTGACAAAAGGTTAAATGTTTTCAAAGCAGATGGTGTAATCGATTGGTTTGAAGCTCAATCTGACAAGGATGCAAATCAAACGTATGCAAAAACTGATGATGATAAAACTCCAATTCAACTTACAAAAGAAATAGCTGAAAGAGTTTTAGACCTTGATGAAACAAAAGCCTGTATTGCACAGTTGAAAAAAAATGTGGAACTATTGCAAAAGGAAATAAAAGATTTTATGGGATGTCACGAAAATGCAGTTGGTGAGTTTGAAAACCAGCTTGTTCAAGTAAAATGGGGAATGACAAAAGGCCGTGAAGCTAAATTTGTTGAGGCTCTTGAACCTAAACGCTCAAGTGCTTTGAAAGTTAAGATTGAGTCAACAAATCCTCTTGAGTAAATCTTGAATATCTATTTGGCGTTTTTTCAATAAGGCTTTCAGCTCTCCCTCAAGGTCAGGAATATTGCGACTGCCATCAGCCCACCGTTCAACTGCCCTGACGCTACAATCAAGTTCTTGTGCTAATTGTGAGTGAAATCGCACTCCAAATAGAGCACGACCACACTCAACAAATAGTTCTTTGTTCACGCTACTTTTTCCTTTTTTAACCTAGCCATTTTTACATCTTCAAGCCTATCTAAAACAATCTTTTGCAATTTAATATTTTGCATATCTTTTTGTAATTCGATAATAGCTTCATCATAATTTTTTTCTGCTGTTTCTAAATTCATTTTCAGTCTCCTTACCTTTTTAAATGGTCAAAACCATTTGTTTTGAAATTTTTATTTACGCATCTATTCTTTTTTCAATCTCTTTCAGAGCATATTTAATTCTTTCAATAGCTGTAGATGGTTCTGGTTGTTCAATTTCAAGTGCATCAATTGCATCTTCAAGTAATTTCACGGCACACTCTTCAATAAAAAAATCAAAATAATATTTTTCTGATTCTTTCTCTTTTAGTTGATTTTTTAATTTGGCAATCTCTAAGCTCATCAAAATACAATTATCAGAATCTATTTTTTGATTTAAAAATTCTACAGTCATTTTCAGTCTCCTTACCTTTTTGTTGGTCAATACCGTTGTTCAGATAATACGACCATATAAAACAACATGCAAGCAAAAAAGTATATGATGCGTAAAAAAAGTTAAATTTATGGGGAAATAAGCTGATTTAGGCTTAAATCAACGTATATTAGTTCGACACCAAGCTCTTTTTGCCTGTTAGAAAGCACTCTGTTTATCCTTTGAGGCACAGATGTTTGTTTGAGAGACCTCATTGTCAGTTTTTTAATCTCAATCAACCTCACCTGATTTTTCGGTGAAATTGCAATGAGGTCGCAAGGTGTATGTGCTTGGTGGCTTGAAAAGACGCAATAACCTTCTTTTGTTAATTCAGCAATTGCTACAGCCTCTGCTAAATCGCCATCAATGTGCTTTTGATTTCTGATTAGCCAGCCTCAATCAATTGAGCCATACGTTTGGCTCTAGCGGGTGTTTGTTTTGCAAATCGAGAATCTAGTAACTCAATAGCGGCTTGGTCAAATGCTTCAGATTCAAGAGCCGCTATCATTCGTTTAAATTTTAACAATGTTGTGAGTCCCAACTGGAAGCACAATTCAACAATAGCCCTTTGCCGATTTGGAGTTAGATCATTAAAAAAAGAAAATGATTTTTGACACTCTTTGATTGATCTATCAATGTCATTTTTTAAAAGATATTCAGCTTCAGTTTCACTAATGCCTAACCCTCTTGGCTCAATCACTCTGCCAATTCCGATTGTCCAAACATGCTCTGAGCATTGATACATATGCTGACGATAGCCCTCTTCTTTTTTCAAAGAAGTCACGCAATCTTCGTATGGAAATAAGATCATCTCCTAACTGATTTTCCCAAATCAATCTCATAATTTTCAAGCAAGGGAACACAAAACAAGTTTCCTAAAACCCAACCTTGTGGTGCAAATCGTGTGAGGTAAATTTCCATGCCTTGCTCTTCTAAAGATTTTTGACAAAGTTTAATGTTTGCAAATGGTGGACTGCTAATTGAGTGAATTGAATTTTTAAACTGACTTTCAGCTGAACCAAACATCAAAACAATTCCAACCCACAGCTCCATGACCATCAGTGTGAACCCCCGTTGATTTTTTCTCGCAAAGCAATAAACCTTTCATCCAACCTATCTCTATGACGTTCTAATTTGGAAGTGATGTTTCTTTCATTAGCTTCTAATTTCTGATTGACAGACTCGTGTGCTGACCACAGCTGTGTGATGTTTCTTTCTGACTGCTCCATTTTTGCTACCAGAGTGACTGTGTGACTAGATTGCTTTTCCAGATTTTGAACATCTTTAGCAAGCATGCTTATTGCCTCAGAATGTTGTTGGCTTCTGGCTTGCAATTTTGCATAACCAATAATTGCTGTGATAGCGACTATGCCAAGTGGTATCAGCATTTTTAACAAAGCCATATCCATTATTTGTTAACCTTCTTCACTTTTTCATATGACCTATAAGCTCCAAGTCCTAAAAGCCCCATAAGAATAGGCATCATTGTGGACATATCTAAAGCTGGAAGATCAATCAAATGACCAGTTTGAGCTAAAACAAACTGTGCAATTGGGCAAGCTATGTAAGTCCAAAACAGAGCAAGGACACAACACCACCCTGTGGCTGGTCTCCATGAGGATTGAAACCAATTCCCTTTTGCTTCTTCACGATTAACTGCAATCTGAGCGAGATCGATTTGAGCCAAATGGTCTGTGAGCTTCGCCTCGATCTCGCGTTTAACTTTTTGTTTAGCTTCTTCATCTTCTGGCAAAAAACGACCAATAATATCTGTAACTGTTGGCAGAATTGTTGGAATTAAAGAAGCTAACATTTGTTTTACCTACAATCGCAACGTTTAGGATCATGCTTAACAATTGCCGCACAAGCTAAACCTAGTGATACCCAGAAAAGCCAAGAGATACTAAAAATTGAACCAATGCTAATTGCAACAACAGCAAATGCACCCCAAGAGCTGCTTTCGTAAAATCTATTAACTAACCAATTTCTTGCCTTGTGAACGGGTGTGTGGTGACTCATAAATTACTCCTCTTCTAATTTAGGAAAATTAAATAAAATGCCAGTGCTACTAATTTTTCCATCTTTATCTTGATGATTTTTGACAAAAAGTTTTGTAATTTCATCATGTGTTTTTGCTGAACTTATTGCATTTTCAAAATCATCAGCGGTTGATCTAATCGCATTTCTAAATTTTTGAATGTTTTCAGGAACACTTTTTGCAGATCCAGAGTCTGCGGCACGAATAATAGCCCAATCTGTTTGTCTCAAAAGATTTTCCTGGTGGTTCTTAACTTCATTAATTAAATTCTTTTTAATATTTGATAGTGTTTTTTTCTTTTTTGTAACTACTCCATCATCAACAGAAAAATCATATATTTTACTGTCTGGCTTTTCTTCTTGTTTTACCTCAATTAAACCAAAATGAGCTTTTTCTTCTGCTGACCAAATTTGCCAATTGGGGGGGTGTGTCACACCATCTTCTGAAACCCAGGATTTATTTTCAGGTATAATTTTGTTTTTGTATTTCCACATTTTTATCTCGCTGTTGCATGTTTGATTGAGGCTTCTGCGAATGCATAGTAGATATAGTCAGTTCCACTACTGTTTATTGTTGCATTTGATGTAATAATTTGAAAACCTGAAGCATTGAGATTGACTCCACGACTTGCAACATCGTCAAACTCAGCCGCAGTTGAGTCAAATCGTAAAACTTTACCAGCAGGGTTTGTTGGATTTCGAGCGTTGTCATAAATGACCCAGTCATCTGAACCAAGCTCCTTTATGACTAATAAAGCTGGTTTGAAACCACAAGTCACATATGGTCCATCCAATCCACTTTGTCCGTTGCCTGTGAATTTACCAAAAGCTGAAAATCCAGCAACTGGTGTAAAAATATAAGACATAAATTTATCACCACCGTCCGCAGTATCATCGTCAGAATTTCCCATTGAAAAAACACCAGAACTGCCGCCAGTTGGTTTTGTGTCAGCCCATGTTCCATTCCCGCTCACATCAGTACGGTTTGAGTTAGAGTTCCAATTCATCACATAGTTCTCTGGATTAGAGTTGTCTGTGCCAGAATGATAAATCGCCCAATCTCTTGAATTTGTTGATGTGCTTTTTACAATAATCATTTCAGGAATTGCAGTTAAATTCAAACCATGACCAACCGTTTTGCTGGTTGGCAAAGATGCTGGTTCAGTATATGTGACGACTGAAATACCAGCCGTCTGATTTGCACTTACTGTTGAATCATAATCTGTTGAACCATCAGTGTTTGCACTTGTTGAATTTCCAGCTTTCCACATCCACCCAACAAAAGACTCAGTGTTATCATTATACCCATTTGCACCTGTCCCAAGGCCAAAACCATCTGAATCAAAACTAGTTACACCATCCGATTCAGTTGCAACATCATCAGATGTATTTGGACTCAGTTTTTTTGTTGCTCCATGAACTGCATCAACAAGTTTCATTTCATCAGTAGTTGACCTATTTTTAATCATTACAATGTCAGGTTGAAAACTAACACTTCCTGTTTGGTCTATGTTTCGAGATGAACCATTACCAGTCCATGTGACGCATTGAAAATGTGATTCTGCATTATCAATTGTGTGACCTAAATTTTCACTATTCAAAGCCAAAAAATCAGAAGGTGGCGTATAAGTGAAACTGGTTTGTCCAAAATTAAAATTATTTGCAGTAGTCATGTTTGTGCCACGCCTCCCAATAGCAAAACAATATGTTCCTGCACTGATTGAATAGGCTGGATTTGCACCAGTTGATGGATTTCCAGAGCCTAGCCAAGTGTTGTTGATACCCCACCAAATTTTCAAGTTATCCATATCAACAGCCATTTGAACTGTTTGACCAGCACTTGCACCACTGCCAAGTGTGGCAGGTGTGTCAGAATTAACTTTTCTTGTTGCTGATGTCGAATCTACAATGAAACCATAATCAGTTGAACTTTCACCCAAACCTTCATTGTCATTTTGAGTGTGAGTTTCTGCAATTCCCCAGACAGTTGAAACTGAGCCACCACTAGTACCGGGAGTTCCAGCTAGTGTCCATTCGCAATACCATTTTCCAGAGGAAAAGGGAATTGTTGAACGAATAAAATCAAAATTTGCATTTGATATTGTTACTGCTAAATTCCCATTTTCTAAAGCAATTCCAGAGGATGGTGGGTTGTCAAGGGAATTCCAAACTGTGTGATTATTTGAAGGTGTGTCATTCATTTGGTCACCAGCAACTAAATTATTTGCTGTCCAATTACCACCTGACCCACTGTTTAAGCCAAGATTAGAGCTATCGTCAAATTTTAAATATGTTTCTCCAGCAGTTACTTTTTTAGCTATCCATTGTCCAGAAGTTGAACTTGTTTCACCAAAGTTTCCAACAGCATTTGTTCCATTTTGCAGATGAAGTTCTGCAACATAGCCATCAAAGTTTGTAAAAAGTGATGTATTGCTTAAATTTGTAGTTGTGCAAGAACCAACACTTGAACCATTTACAAAAATACCATTGTTACTTATGTGCAGATGAAGCCAGCCACTTACATCTTGATATTTAGTGCTCGTTGATGTTCCTTCTGCTTCAAGCGTGTCATCAGAATTAAAATGAACTTCACCTCCAGATGAACCTAAAATTAAATTTTCTGATGCTAGTTCACACCTTTTTATCCAAACTGAGAGTGTCCAAGGGGCATTCTGGGTGTATGTTCTTGAAAGACTTGGACTATCACCATCATTAAATCTACAAGACTTTTCTATCTCGAAGGCTTCCTCGCCTCCAAACCACCATGAGCCTAACATTTAGCTGAACGCCAATTGTGGAGTGCCAATCAATATGCGACCAGCCGCATAAACATAATATGGACAAATGTCTACAGCAGAGGCGGCACTGCTCAATGTAATTCCAGAGCCACCTACAGATTCATAATCTGAAGCCAGTGAGCATGTTCGACTTCCTGTCCCGTCTTGTATGAAAACAATTACGCCACTCTGACCAACATTTTCGGTAGTTGGATTTGCAAGTGTAATCGAATGCCCTAATGTGATGACGAATATATTATCATTGTCAAAATTAAGAGTTAAAGATGTTCCAGAAGTTGTTTCAGTATGTATTGCTGGAATAATGACTTTACTAAAGGTTACAGATAAATCTGCTCCAATAGTAATTGCGTTCGCTGTGGCATTGTCTGTAATTCCTGCAGTTTTTGCATATGCTAAATTATTAGATGTATCAATGTTTGCAATGGCTATGTGCTGTGCTCCGTCATAAACTTTTACGACCCAAGGACTTCCAGAATTGTCTATCCAAATTTGTCCAGCCGCCACGCTGGAAGGTGCAGAACTACCTATTGATGTTGTTTGAATTGCTGTCAGTGCATTGTTTAAATCTGCTCTAACAGTCGCACCTGACGCATTTGCTATATTAAAATCATGTTGTGCCATTTAAGCCGCCTTATCGATTGTAACTGTAAGTTGTGTAACTTGTGGTTGATATGCCACATCACTTGAAGTCAAAACTGCTTTAAATTGAAAATATCGACCACTGACAGTTGTGCGGTCAAAACGTGCAAAGTCAGAATAACTTGAATCATCATCTGAATGTTTTTCATAAACCTCGACATTGCCAGAAGCCGCAGACCCATCGTAATCTTCCCAAGTGTCAATGTTTCCAGCTCTTTCATCAAAATTATCAAGCGTGTTCACAATTGTTGCTGCTATTGTTGAGGTTAATCTGACAGTTTGAACACTTCCGATATTTGTAGTTGATGCAAAAGTATAAGTGCCTGTGTCATCCACCCCACCTGCAAGGTCTAAATCATCAATTGCATCAAAATCAGTTATTGAATCAAGTAAACTTTCACCATCAAGTTTCAGAGTATTTGATTCAGCATACGTTCCTGTATGAGTTCCAGCAAAAGCTGTGTGTTCATTCACAGTTGCTACGCCTGTGAACTCAAATTGTGATAAATCACCAGGTGGACTTATGCTTGCTAAAGCACTTAAATTACCAGAGCTGTCTACTGCTTTTAATAAATAAGTTCCTGCCTTGAGTGGCAAGACAACAGAAGTTGCGTTGCCTGATACTGCATCATCTAAGAGAACACTTGCCACCCACGATGCTCCAGAGGTTGCATTTGAATGTCTTACAATAATTCGACCACCAATTTTAACATCTAAGTCAGTTGACCTATCCCATCTTAAAAGAGCCACACCAATCGATGGGATTTCAATTGATAAATTTGTTAGTGCAGATGGTGTAGCTGAAAGTCCAAATAATTCCTGTTGAATCGAAGCACTTTCCCCAACAACACCCAACGTATTTACTGGTCGAACTCTAAAATCATATAGAGCTGGTGCTAAATCAAAAATACTAAAATTTGTTATATCAGGTTTGACATTTCCAGCATGGGTGTAGGTGCTGGCTGTTGTGAGTTTATAATCAATTGTATATGAGTTAACAAATTGATCTGCTGATGCAATCCAACTCAGGTCAGCTCGTGTTTTCACACCAGCACCATCGCGTGTTGAATAAATTGTTTCTGTTACTTCAAGACCTGTAGGAGCTTGGACAAAAAGACCCGAAGGCAATGCTGAAGGCTGACTTGTCGTATATAATGTTTCATCAGTAGTAGGTGTCCAATCATAAACAGCACTTTCTGTTTCACGACATACCAGATCAACACCAAGTCCAATTCCTTCTCCTTCTTCTGTGATAGCAAATGTCCAGTCAATGACTTCAAAAGTTTTTGCAGTAAATCCTAGCCTTTCATTTCTTAATTGAATTGTGTCACCAACTTCAATTTGAAAAGCTGTAAGTTTGCACGGCAAATTTACAGTCATCTGCTGTCTTGCTCTTTTTAATTCTATCGTTGCAATACGTTGAGCCGCAGAATGACTTTGTGTAAATTGTAAATCAATTTGCCTAATAACCCGTTCATTATTATCGTTGATTGTTGATTGCTCGACTGGAGCATAATCTGTTGGCTGATAACTTTCTTGAGGATTGACGAACACACCTCTAATTGCATTCGCAGTCTCACGCCTCGAAACTTTAGGATGAATTTGAATGGGTGCTCTCAAATCATCATTTGTTAAAGTAATGGATGGTGATGAATAAGCCCCTGCAAGGATTTTAAATTTACCTCCCGAATAAACAATACGACCAGCCAAAGAGGTGAGCATTTGTGCTAGAATTTCATTAGGCTTATCTGCTGTATCGACAATCCCATGCAGTTCATAACGGTTTTCAGTTCCACCAGTTTCAAAAAATTGTAATTCACCAACGCGAACAGTTGCTGTAGGACTTGCAATTTCTAATCTGTGATATTTATATCCTGTGCTAATACCCAAATTTCGATTAGTAATTGTTTCAACACCACCCGACTGAGATTGTGTGCTTGTGTGCAAATCAGACCATGATGTGCCATTATTTGAGCCTTGCAATTTAATTGTAAAACTGGCACTTGTGTTTACAAAACCTCTTGACTCTGTCGCTGTGACCTCATAGCCAGTTACAACGCGTGTTCTTCCCCAAGATTTTCCTACAGTTCCTGTGGCTGTGCCACTGCCAACAATTTTGTATGCATAAGGAGCATTTAATTCTTTTCTACCATCAAAAGCCGCACCAACCCCTTCTGCTAAGGTAAAATCGCCACCTCCAACCATATCACCAATTAATGAACCTTCTAGTCTGCCAATACTTCTGTCACTTGCAGAAGTTAAGGTAACATCCTCATCACACTCATTTGCAGATGATGTGACAACTGTATCATCAATCTCTTCACTGTCAGCTCCAAGACCAAAATCTGAATCAGTTAAAAAGTCCCGTATGCACAAAGCTGGATTTGAACTAAAAGCATTAGAGCCATCTCTTGGGTCATAAACTTTTTTTCCTTTAACTAAAAAACTAAAATTTGGGATTCCAGTTGGGAAAAAATTTATATCGTGTTTTAATCGAATATAGGCATATGCAATGCCTTTGAGCTGGTGACTTGAACCCCATATATTTGAATCATTTATCGCAGATACCAGATTTGCATCAGCCGCTTGGTCACTTGCACCTGTATGAGTCGAAACTCGGATATGCTCACCTCGATAACCTCCAACTGCTGTAGATGTAAAATTACCATCTAGCCCAATTTGTAGAGGCTCATTGTTCATGTAAACTTGAACGAAACTATCAATTTCATGGCTGGCTATTACTACAACCATGTGCAAAAACTTATTTGATTCTGTGACATGACAAAAAACTAAACTGCCAGAAACTCTAGTTTCACCATAGACAAGTTTTCTGCTTGAAATAGCTTGTCTAACCATTTCAGTTCGACCAGCAGAAGCAAAATTTGGTAAATTAAAATTTGGAGCTTTAGGTTTTGGTGCAAGTGCACTAGCGGCCATGTTAAGAACGAGGGTTGTTCCAAAACTTGCAAAAGCGGCAGACATCCCTGTTAGTCCAAGAAAACCAACACCTCCAGTTGCTACACCAATTGCCGCCATTGCCGCAGGGAAAAGAGCACCGCCAACTTTACCCATCAGTCAATTCTCCAAAAATAATCACAGCTTTTTGTGTTTTTTTCAGTCCAGCCAACGTCACTAACAAATGCACTTTTTTCACCTAAACAAATTCCAAATGCTCCAAATCTATTTTGATGCTTGCATACAACATCACCTTTTTTTGCAAAATCGACATTTGACCTAGAGAGAGTTCTATCTAGCCATTCGTGAACTGAATTAACTCCATGCTTTGATAGCTGTCGAAATGCACCTGTTTCATTTGAATATTCGTTTCTCCAAGTCGAAGCATAGTCAATGCCTGTCATTTCTTTGACACCATCCATTGCAAAAAGGGCACAATCAAATTGTCCCCATGCGAATTTCTTTTTTTTAGATTTTGTTAAATATTTTTGTAGACGCTTGTCCCAATCAGGTAATCTGCTCATCTTCCCCATGTAATCTCTTTGTCTTGTTGACTTGCTACGTGCTGAAGACCTAAGTCATTGGGGAATGCAGTTTGCTGATCCTGGTCTGTGTAGCGTCTTTCTCTTTGCCTTTCCAAATCAATCAATCGATTTTCTGACAACAGCCTTATTGTTGCAGTTTCACCAGAGTCAGTGATAGTCATTGTGTCCATTCGACCTTTCCACAAGGTAAAAGGGTCAGCAACAAGACCATATGTATCGCTTAATGCACCAAAATAAATTGATGCTTCACGACCTTGATAATGCTCGGTCAACGCAATGCTGATTAAATTACTTGGGATTCCATTAAGGGTCATTCCCACACCATTGGCAGAAATGTCAGTCGTTTCATTGATAGATTCAAAAGTCAAAAGTGTTCCTGTTCCAGTGTAAGTATTGCTGTTGTAAACAAGATCGCCATAGCCTGTCCAAAATCTCAAAAAACCAGTTGAAAAATCAAGATCAACTAAAATAATTGGTTTTACATCACCAGCTAATGTTTCATCTCGCAGAGCTGTTGTGAGGCTTCTGGTCATAAGGCTTCCCTAGCCGCAAAAGTGATTCCATAATGCGGAACGGAATCCAAGTTATAGCCCCAGTCATTTGTTTGTAATCGAAACACACCTTTTGTATTTGCAATTGTGATGGTTGCGTCATCTGCTGGACTCGCACGTAAAGTAGGCCATATGTCAAAAGTTGCATTACCTCCTGAGTCAGAATTTGCATCTTGTAAAATTTTGTAAATATGCTGGCTAGTTCCACTTCCGAGTTGAATCCAATCACCCGCCTTAAGTATGCCTGTCTTGCTTGCAGTCCATCCATCAGTGACCAAACTTGAACCTGTTTGCGATGCACCATTAACAACGGGTGTTCCAGTGCCAACACCTTGAACACTTGTTGAATATGGGTCACCTAACAAAAATGTCCCAAACATCCCTTTGAGTGCTGTCAAAACAGCAACTAATCCTTCTGCATCAGCATGTGTCATAGCTGCATAACTAACTTCAGCTTCCCACCATTGTGCTGGATGTTCATAAACTTGCTGTGCACCAGAAAATGGTGAAGTTGCAGTTGCTGTATTGTTGTGAGCTGTAAATCGAACAGAACTTGGATTGATACTTGGTAAACTTAAAGGATATGTAATAGCCATTTAAAAACCCTCAAGAAAACGCATTTGCAAAAGCTCCACCACGTTGTTTGGCTGTCAACACAGCCTCACGAGTTTGTGCCGCGATTTGTGGAAGCATATTTGTAACTTCAGCTCTTACAGTCGCTTGGACACCCGTTGAAACATTGATTGTTTGATTTACAGTTACACCACCTAGAGCATTGTTTGGGATAATGTTGCCACCTTGTTTTGGCACAAATAGCTCTGCACCCTTTTCACCAACAATGGCTGGTTGCCCTCCAGCAATTGAGCCACCTTTTGCAAAATGTGTAATTCCTGAATTAGGCTTAATAATTTGGTTTGCATCAGCAAAATTAGGTGGAAATAATGCTTGGATGCCTTGTTGAATCAAACCTGTAAAAAATCCACCACCAGAACCAAGACCTGCTTGTGCATTTACAAATTGGATTAAGGCTCTCAACACATCTCTTAATGCGGCTTTAGCGACATCTCTAAAAGACTCAAAATTTGTAACTGCATCAGCTAAACTATTACTTAAAGTATCATCTAAACTCGATGCTAAATCTTCAACACTTTTATTATAGTCATTAGTTTTCTTCTCAACTTCTGTAATTACTGGAGGTAATGCCTCAAATCTATTTTTAAATTTGGTAAGTAATTCATTTGTTTTTTCAACAGGCTCTTTAACATCTGTAATCCAAGTGGTTCCTCTTATTACTGGAGGAAAATTTATGGCTACATCTCCTACAGCTTGTAGATTTTTTACTCTTAATTGTGATAATTTTATTTCATCTTTTATTACCTGTTTTAATTCTTCAAGCTCTTTTTGCCTTTTATTTAAATATTCTGAAGGTGACATACTACCAAAAAGAGTTTCCATTTCACCCATAACCAATTGTGTAGCAGCAAATTTAGCCTCCATTATTCCTTTGGCAATGAGATTTGTTTGACCTTCAATTTCTGCTAATGATTCAGTAACAAATTTTAATTCCTCATCTATTTGCTTTAACCGAATATGTGGCATTTCATCAAGCACACCAAAAAATATCAAAATTCTTTTTGTGGCATGAGCGATTCGAGGTATTAACTTTGCAAATCCATCAGCCATATCTAAAATTACATCAGTATTTTTCAAAACTTCTCTTGATAAACCAACTCTTATTTGCTCACCAAGTCTAAACAAAGCATCATTAGCGTTTTCAGCCCCAAACAATAATTCTTTGTCCATAACTAATCCCAAATCCCTTGCTTCTTGCCTTGTCGCTTTTAAATTTGGAATTAAATTTGCTGCAATTAAACTACCAGACCTACCAAAGAGTGCAGTTGCTAATGCAGCTCTATCTGCTTCACGACCTACATTTCTAAGTGCATCTGTAGCAATGTTAAATGCGTCATCAACATTTCTTGCATTTAAAATTGCATTTAATAATTCTTGGTTATTATTTTTTAACAGAGTGATAAGTGTGCCTGTTCCAGCCCTCGCTTCTCCAAGTGTTTTAGTAAATCTAAGTAACCCTGCATCCAATTTTTCTTGCGATACTCCAGCAAGTCCAGCCGCAAATCTTAACTCTTGTAATGCATCTGTGGTTAACCCAATAGCTCTTGAAGTTTTTGCTAATGCATCAGCAGTATCTAATGTCTTTGTAACAAAGTTTTTTAATGCTCTGACTGCAAGACCAGCAAAAGCCGCACCAATAAGTGTTTTAATATTAAACAAACTGCTTTTTAATTTACCCAAACTTTTTTGAACACTTCCAAAAGCACGTTTTGTTTTATCTTTTGCTGTCAGTTCAACGCGTAATTTTCTATCTGCTACCATTAACTTTTCTTTTCCAAATCATTTTTGACTTTAAAAAATGCTAACCAAGCTGCAAATAATTCAACTGGATATTCATAAACTTCAAGAACACTGACCCCAAGTCGTTCTGCCACACCAAAAATTGCATAACAATCAGGGTCATCAATTAGTTTTTTTCCAGTTCATCCATGTCAGTTTCAGAGCCAATAATTTCAGCTCCAATGCGAGCAACGACATCTGCATCAACAGACCTGAGAAGAGCTTGCTTGTGTTCAAGACCAAATAATTTTTCACCTTCTTTATTTTCAGCTTTAAGAATTATGGCATCTACTAAAATTGCTAAATCATCTTTTCTAGCACCTTTGTAAATTTTTGATTTTTCTCGCAGCGTCATAGGTTTTGAATAAATTATAGTTGGTTTTCCATCATCATCAGCCCACTCTTCGACTTCGATTGATTTTCGACCTTGCCCCTCGTAATGTGCTTTTGCACGTTCAAGGACTTGATTGATTGCATCAGTCATTTATTATGCTGTGCCATGAGTTAATCCACCAGAACCAGTCACAGAAATTGAACGTGTGACTAAATCTTCTTGAGCCACAGATGTTCCAACTTCAGTGACAATTGCTGTGCCATGCATTTGATCCGCACCAGAACCAGCACCTTCTGGGTAGAGGTAAAGTGTTACACTTTCCCCAACTGCAAGAGCTTCTTGACCATTTGAATCTGTATCATCCCAGAGGCATTCAACTGTAGCATTCCAGCTTTGGTGACCAGTTTTAAAACTTCTAAATGAGTCACCCATAGCCGTTGCGTCAACCGTATCTACAGTCTGAGTCACACTAAAACTTCTGACCTCTGCAACAGTGTTAGAGCTTACTTTAACTACTCCGTTATTTCCGTGAAAAGTTGCCATTTTTTATTATTCCTTATTTGTCAGTTTCAACATCGTTTTGAGCAGTCAAATAAATGACTGCATAGGTTAAACGGCACATGGCTATTGGCTGGTCACCATCTCCGCTAAATTCAATTTCTGTAGAAGCTAGGGAGGTATCTTCAGCATTTCCTCCACGGCTCAAATCTGCTGCAAGTGCTTCTTCAACTTCCACACAGATTGTATCAATTGTATTGTCATAGCCACTCGTGCCTCGCACATAGGCTTCAATCACAATCTCAACTTCTCTTTGAATAGTTCGAGAACTACCTCCAACAGATACTGGCTCACTGGCTTCTCTGAGCGTATAAACACATAAACCATTCAACTCACCTGTTTCTAAAGGGTAAATTCTTGATTGATAAACTCTGCTGGCTGTTGTTGTCAGCCCTGTCACAGTTGTTGTGATATTATCACGTATCAGTTTTCGCACATGAGCCATTAATTACGCTCCAGAATTAGTGTAGTCACGCCTGTTCCATCTGGCTGGACATTTACAACTGTGTAAGTGACAGAGTTACACACGATTGCATCGCCTTTGCTTGCAGAGCTTACTTCTGAGCTTTGTGTTGAAAATTGCGGGCTGACATTCGCAACCGCAACCTCGCCTCCAATCTCGACAGCTTGATACCCTTCGTCAAATATGCCTTTGAGACTAGTGGATGAACCCCCATCGGGTGTGTAGGTTGCTGTGATTGCAAAATCGTCAGTCGTAAAAAATTCTGCCAAATCTGTTGCAGTTTCAAGCGTAGGTCTAGCCATTTATCTTTCAACAATCTCATCTTTTTTAACAGCACGATTTTTTGGTTGCTTAATTTTTTTATCTACATATTCAGCAACCTTTTTTGACACAGCTTCTTCTGCTTCAGCATTCGCAATGGTTACAACATCACCTTTTTCATAACCCACTCCATTAATTGGAGCATCTTGGTTAAACTTAATTGTTTTTGACATTTTTTGCTTTCTTTGGTTTTTCAACTGCAACAACAGCTCGACCTTGTGCTAAAAGAGATGCTCCAAAAACTTCATCAACTTCGACTGTATCACCTGCGTCACAATGTTTTCCTTTAATTCCAATACTTCTTGTGAGTGTTACTTTCATGTTGCCTCTTTAAGAAAAAAAGCAGAGTCCCGAAGGACTCCGCTAGTCGGTGAGAAAAAAATATTATGTAGTTGTGTAGTCTAAACAAGCCGCAAAACTTTGAGCGTGTCGAACTGCAACATCTAAATCTTGGTGGACAAGTATTCTGATATTGCCAGCCGCACCACCAGTATAAGGGTCAACAAGAACATCAGGAGCTGACCAGAAACCAATCATCAATTGTGCAAAGTCACCAAAAATCATTGCAGAACATGAACCAGAGGTTGAACCTTTAGTAAGGTCAGATGGAACATGAGTTGTAAACCTGATTGGATAGCCATACAGACTGTTCCATGGCTCATCTAGTATCATCACAGAATCTGAACTGCTAACTTTAGCTGTTCCAGCGAGTTTATGTTTGACTTTTGGATTAGTTAAGAAGCCTTGGTTGTCTGAAAGTGCTGCATTATCCTGTTCAACTTCTTTTACAAGGCTAGTCACAGACGCCCAATTTGGAGCGCCACCGTTTGTGCCTTGGGCAACTGATCCTATACCAGATGTTTTTGTAATTCCAGTTGGTTCATTTGAACCATCACCTTCAATGCAAACATCTTCAATTTTTGCAGCAACAGCAGCAAGTAAATCTTCACGAATAACTGCTTCTGCTGATGGGTCAGATTGATAGATAAGTTTTCTGGAAAGGTCTGTAAATGTGCCAAGAGTTTTTGGTGCTAAACTAACCTGTGCAAAAGTTTGATTAACTTCAGAAACAGATGAACCTTCACCAACAAACCCTGCTGAACCTCCAGCACTTATTTTTGGAATAGCCACATCACCCTGCAAGCCTGTCATTATTCTTGCACCCATCTCAGCTACAACGAGTCTGCCACGCAATGCCGCAATAAACTCATTTCCGAGATGGTCAGTGCCTTTCATAAAACCACCGTCTGCATTTGTGCCTACGATAATATTTCTTTGTTGCCAACCTGCCGATGGAACATAAAATCCTTTGGCTTCACGCCCCATTTTACGACCAATTTCAGCAGACACTTCACGCTCATATCCAGCATCAGACCAATCTCCAGATGCAGATGCTCGTATAGCTTTAAGTATTGAAAAATCACGTTGTTCATTTTTTGAAATATCAGGTTGGTCAACAGGGTCATACAATGGTTTTGCATCACCAATAGATTCTAAAACCTGTGCTCTAAATTCATCCACGCTAGTTCCAGCGTCAATGGCTTTGTCACCTAGCTCTTTAAGCTGATGACGACCTGATAATGATGAGATTTCACGAACTCGTTTACGTTCTTCAGCTTTAGCTTCAGAAGCTGCATGTTCACGAATTTGAGTCTCATCAACAGTTACTTCTTCTGTCATTTCGACCTCTTCTTCTTTAATGTTTTGAATTGTTGCTGACCGCCCAACTCCAACACTTGTATCTGCTGGAATTGAAACAATCGAAGTTTCTAATGGTGTCCACTTATCAACAATAAATCGAGTGACGCTCTCATCATCATCTTTTGTTTCTTCAACCATTGAATCGACAGAATATCCGACAGACACATTTCCGCGAATACCGTCAATGACATCGTTAAATACTTCTTCTGCCAACGCACTTTTGCTAAAGCGTACTGTCGCTCTTAGCCGACCTTCTTGCTCATCTACAGAAGTTTTTTCAACAACGCCTATTTGCTGACGGGGGTCATGGTCAAGTAGTAATGGAGCACGACCACCGTCAAAAAAATCTAAATTTATTGCACTTGCTCTATGTGAAAGTTTTTCAATACCAAAACTTCGTTCGACAGGCTCTTCTGAGCTGACTGCAATTTCAACTCGTCTTGCCTCAACGTCAATGGGTTCTGCTCTCAATGCAAATGCTCGATGAAAAACACCACTTGGTTGTGTGGTTCTTTCATCAGTTTGCTCTTCAGCAATATCTTCTATGTTATCACTCATAATTCCTCGCTCCCTATAATTTTAGGGTCTACTGAATTTGTGCTTGCTCCAAATGGCTCAAAGGCAATTTGAACACCAAGCTGTTCTGCAAGCTGTTTCTCTTTACCAATTTGTTCCATGACATCTTCAACATCACGCCCATATTGGCTTGCCACATCTTGCATGGTCACAAGTCCATTTTGCAGACCAACAATGTTTGCCTGAATTTCTTTCAACGGGTCTATCCAAGCAAAACCTCTTGGTCTCCATGTGACCGCGTCAGCAAATTTATCAAAGCGACTTACTGGTATTGTAATCTCACCAGTGGTCATTGCCATTTCTAACCAATTTTGAAATATTGGCTCTACAAAATGTTGAATTGAAAATTGCTGTAAACTTCTATAATAATCTCGCTCTTCTAAAGCTCCTTGTCGAATACTTGAATAGTTCACGCTTGTTAAATCACCTGACAAGGAATGGTAAGAAACATTTAATCCTGAAGCTATGCCTCGTAAAATTGCTCTTTCAAAATCTGCAAAAGCTGTTGTTGGATGGCTAGGGTCAAACGATTCAAACGACATGCCCTGTGGCAATTGCTCAAAAGTTCCTGGTTCTGCTGACATCAAGGGCTGGTAGGTATCATCATACTCTTCACCACTATACCCATCACCATCTGGACTGGTAAAAAATCCCATTTTTGCAGAAGCTACTCTTGCCGCAATGAGTTCAGATTCTTCATAGCCCTGCAGTTGTTTTAATCGTGTAATGGCAGTTGCCATCCAAGGAACGCCACGCGATTGATGACTTCTCTCAGGCAAATAGGCATGTAAAATTTCTTTAGCAACAACTCTGTTTCTTTTTCTTGAACTAGCTAAATCGTTGTGAGGATGATTATTCCACAAATGATAAGCTAGAGGTTTATCAAATCCATTTAACTCCACGCCCATCGAAATTCTTGAACCATCAGACCTTGCCTTAGTTGTAAATTGCTCATCCAAATGGTCAGCTTCGAGAAACTGGATTGCATAGCCCGAAGGGTTGTCTGCATTTCGCAAATGACGAATGAGAACTTCGCCATCTCGTGCAACGGATTCAATGAACATACGCTGACAATCAAGCCAGCTCATTTTACCATCAACAGTGGGAACACCTTTCTTGCCCCATCTTCTCCATGCACGTTCAATAATTGCATTTCCAGCAGAATCAAGTCTGCCATCATCATTTCTGGCTTTGAGTTGTAAGCCTATCCCATTAGAGCCAATAACATTTGTGCTAAGTATTTTTAAAAATCGTTTTGAATACGGGTCATCTCTTGAAAGTTGTCTACACCTGTCCCTCAAAACTTTTAAATCATAGCGTAGTTCAGCGTCAGCACTCTTACTGCTTGTTAAAAAATCTGCAAACAATCGACCAGCTTTTGCTCCACCCCAACTACGCTTGCGTGATGGTTTTTGGTCATCACGTTTTTTTCTACTAAATATCCCCATTAGAATTGCACCTGTATCAGCCGACCTGTTGGGTCACCATTACGAGCTTTTTCTCGTCTGCCTTCTCGCACAACAATTGCTCTATAATAATTTCTAAGCTCTAATAAATCAGTCACAGGTGTTCGTGATAGTGACCTTCCAGCAATTGAATATGATTCTTGATCTTTTGATGCTCTACCTTCAATCACAGACTCAATAGCGTCTAAAACTATCTTTGCATGACTCCTTGGGTCAGACGTATTTGCATCAAGGTTGGGCTTAACCTCCCACGTTCCAGCATCAAGAGTAATTCTTTCAGAATCACTTTCTCGAAAGACATAAAGTTGCCAATGGTAAGTGCCAATTGTGTAATTATCACTTGCTGAACTTGTAACTGTCATAAGAAAATCATTGTCAGAATCAGCAGAAGCAATATCAAATGTTGTTGAACCAGATGCCTCAAGTCTGCTTGAATATTTTAAATTATATGCATTGTTTGGATAATCAGTTCCTAAGTCTGTCCTCTTCCATTGCACTCTGTCACCAGCCACAATGACACGCGGCTCTGTTTCAGGAACATTGCTAGTATCAAATTGATTTGCCATTTAATCTCGCCAAGAGTTAATGTAATTTTGCTTTGAAGCCCTCTGTTTTCTTTGAACGATTGCCACTTCTGGCTTTTCATCAACATCAGGCTCTTTACGTTTGTGCAAACGCTCTGCAATTTTGTTTATGTTTAAATTTAAAATTCCATATGCTGCTAGTGCATAGACCCTACAATCCAACGCCTCATTGCGAGGTCTGGTTTTCACATATTCCCGTCTTGGAAAACCTTTGTGGTATTTTGTAATGCACTTTTCAGCAGTTAATTGTCTAAAATATTCGTCATCATAATGATCTGGAAAATGACAATATCCAGCTCCAGAATCTGTAATTCGCAATCGTGCAAAAATTAAATCTTTTGCTGTGTTTGCCCCAACTGGAAAAAGTTTAGTTTTGCCGATATTATTTTTTGTTGGTCTGCCAACCAGAGCTTTACCTTCACCACCCACACCTTTAATGGCAAAAACTCTTCTTCCTTCTCGTGCTTTGCAAAATTTATATACTGTGCTGGTGTGGTGACCACCAGAATCAATACAGACTGCTCGAATGGTTAAGTCAATTCCCGATTCATGTTTGTAGCTTTGTTGTAGTAACTCATCCAGCTCACCCCAAGGCTGTGAAGAACTTGGGTCACCATAAATTGTTTTATAAATGATTGACCAACTTTCCTCATCACGACCATGTCCAACAACTTCTATTTCAAGCCTGTCATCTTGAACATCAACACCAGCCGTTAAAACTAGAACGCCTTGTGGAACTTGTGCTGAATATTTTTCTTTACGATTTGCAATGGCATAATCATCAACTTGCTCACCAGCATCTTCCCAAGTTTCGCCAAGATAAGTATTGACCCAAACTCGCAAAGTTTCTGGATGCTTTTTAGCTTGCAAAAAATCTCTAACAGCATCAGGTAAACTAATCCAAGGTGAGTATAAGCCTGTAATGTGAAAACCTGCTATGTCACTAAAAGGCTTTGAGGCTATCCATTTTCCATTTGCAATGCCATGAAGTCTGTCAGCTTCAGACCAAATTGAACCACATTTTTCACAAACATAATGAGCTGTTGTTGGCTCTCCATCATCCCAAATGACGTTTGACCATTTTAAAACTTGATGTTCGCCACAGTGCCGACATAACGCATAATATTTTCTTTGGTCACTATGCTCATATTCATCTTCAATTCGACTAGCCCCTTTGTGTGTGGGGGTGCTAACAGTCACCACCTTGCTATTCCAAAAAGTGCTGGCTCTTTTTTCTGCTAGTCGAACGGGGTCACCTTCCGTTCCAGCACTTGGTGGATAGCGATCAATTTCATCACACAACACAATTCTAACAGGTCGACTAGCTAGACTAGCTGCTGAGTTAGCACCAGAAATTGTAACGTGACCACCTGCAAAGACTTTATGTAATGTTGTATTGCCTGAGTCTCTAGCTCTTGGGTCTTTTACTTTTCCTTGTAATGCTGGAGTATCTCTTAGCATTGGTGCAAGTCGATCTTTTGAAAACGCCTGTCCCATCCCTAATGTTGGCTGGATGATAAGTATAGGTGCAGGGTCTTGGTCGATATGATAACCAATAATGTTTAATAATGTTTCTGTTTTGCCAACCTGTGCTGAAGCCATCACAGCAACCTGACGCACATCAGGGTCATTGATGGCATCCATAATATCGCGTAAATAATTTGCTCTTGAAGTAAACCAGCGCCCCACTTCTGCTGATGCTTCAGGTGATAGCCTTCTTTTTTGATCCGCCCACTGACTTACCTTTAGCTTTGGTGGTGGACTTATCTTTTGTGTTATCGAACTCAACAACTGATGAGCTTGCAGACTTGGCTTGGTTTCCAAGTTGCTCTGTAATTTCATGCAATGCCTCTATGATTTGTTCTTCAATGATAGCCTTACAAGTTGCTGGCTTTTCTTCCACAGCTACTATTGGAGCAAGTTTGGCTGGTATTGATAAAATTCTTTGACGAGTTGCTGACACAATGCCTGACCAAAGTTTTTCGATTTGCTCAACATCAAGAACAGACCCACGTTCTTTTTCTAATTGAAGTTCTGACAATTGTGCTTCAGCAACCGTTTTTCTCATTCGAGCTTCATCAAGGCTGACAATTCCAGCCCCAATATTTCTATCGCGTAAATAGGCAATATAGCCTCTGACACATGGGGCTAATTCATATCTACCTTTTTCAGTTTTAGGTATAACACCATCTTTAACTAATTGCTGGACTCGTCTTGTGCTTAAATCTAGTAATTTTGCAATGGTTTCAACTGAATGCGTAGCAACAATGGTCAATATTTTTCCTTATTAATTTTTTATGATTAATGAAACGAAGCACCTCTGAAATTTCTGTCGCTAAAAAACTTTCGAGGTCGCGCGTTAC
>CEUI01017340.1_pt1 | contig 31116 bp, 46 predicted proteins | sample 531411 | NCBI WGS metagenome assembly CEUI01 (sample SAMEA2622841, study PRJEB7988) | marine metagenome | isolation source: saline water (ENVO:00002010), including
TTCTTTATTGATGCCAAACTTTTGAGTAATTGCCCATTCAGGTAGAGATGATCTCTCAAAATCATCAGAACCTTCAACTCCGCGCTGGACATTATAATAAGGAACATTCTCTCCATATATAAATTTTCCCTCTCTTGGGGAGGATTCTGGGAGCAAACCTTTTTTGCGGATAGATTTTCCTATGATCTGCCAAGGCATTGGATTGGCAACTCTAGCAACTTCGTCTCCAGTTATGACTCTGTCACCAACTTCAAAATTCCAGTTGTGATCAGCAATTTTCAAAAGCTCTTCATCTGTCCTGCGGGAAATTTCCTCCTTGATGTCATCAAAGGTACTCTGCATTTCTTTTTCTTTTCTGACGTCGGCAAGATTTGTTATGCCTTCCAATGCCCCACGAAATAATTTCCCCTTGCCAGCCATCAGTTCGACTTTCCATAGATCATCTCTGGCGTAACTTCAACAAGATCATCGTCATCTGCCAGATCAGCAAGAGCACCACGGACTCTTTTTACGATGGGGTCGTCTGGATCGCCAGAAGCAAATGCGTCTTTTAATGCCTTCATTTGCTGATCATTGAAATTAAAATCCTCTGCTGGTTTGCCAACAATCAAATCATTCTTTTTAAGATAATCCATTATCTCTGGTTTTGACAAATTATAATTCATTTCAAGATCTCTAAGAACAAAAGTTCTAGGATCAAGAGCTTCATTCGAATCAATCATAAGGTCAAAAAGATCAGTGCCTGTAGCTTCTATCTCTGGATGTTTAAGGTCCATGGGATAAACAGGGTCTCCTTGATACTCACGCCCTTGGTATATAGTTGGACTCTCTCTATTTTGAAAATCTTGCAGATCAATTTTTCCAGCTGCCCAATCATCAAAAGGATCTCTATTTAGTCTGAAGATGTCTTTATCAGAATCAAAACCTTGCGCATGCATTCTAATATGTTCAGCATCAACTTCAGCATCTGGAATTTCCAGTTTCTCTTCTGGAGTCATATTAACTAGATCTCCCATTACAGATCTTTTGAAAGTTCTTACTGCCGTTTTATAACTCGGAAGATCATTGATATCCTCTGGTAAATCAGAAATAATATTTTCAGGCTCTCGGTACTTTGGCTGCAATTTGACATCAGGGAGTGATTTTTTAGCATCTGCCCAATTATCAAACAATCCCTCGACGAGGCTATTAAATAATTTCCCTTTGCCAGCCATTATTCTTCCTCAACCAAGTTGCCGAGAGCGCCAGCTGTGCCACCGAGACTCAAGAACTTTAAAACATCGGATGTTGGTTTGTATGCTTTGCCACCATCTTGTTGGTGAGTGCTTTTTTCTGTGTACAGAACATCATCAGAGCCTTTAATTTTATAATCCTCTGGGCGAAGGATTCTTATCAATGCGCCATCCGCACCAATCTTTTCCTGACCACGAACTCTGTGGCGACCTTCGTGACCAACAACCTGTGCAATTCCCTCGTATGGCTGATCAACTTCAAGACGAGGGATGTCATCGAACTGTATGCCCTTTTCGTACATATCAGCATATTCGTCTATTTTTCTGTATATGTCTTGAGTTATTGGGTCATCAGGAGAGAAATATCTTCCACCTTGCATCCACATCTCAAGGTTCCTAGCAGCAAGCATGCGGAAGTCTTCAGGCTTTATTACTGCTACATCTGCAACACCATCTGCAGCTTCAGCAAGAGCGGATCTTAAAACTTTAGGCTCGTATTGAGAAAATGCGAATGGCGCTTCCTTGTCAAGATTCTTAACTTTTTCGACAAATTCTGGCCAATCAGCAAGGAGTTCAGGTCGGTGACCTGTCGTTTCGTCAAGTGAATTGAACCATCGCTGGGCAACATCCGACAAGCCTTCGATTATTTTGCTCTTGCCAGCCATCAGTCAAACAATTTCTTTGCCAAATCATTTAATTCATTTTTATCGAGACCGGGAAATTGTTTCTCAACTTCAAGTTTGAATGCTGGAACTTTGAACTCATTTATCAATACTGATGGGTTATCACCTCTGCCTTTCATATGATCCCAAGAATACTCTGACATAAACTCATCCGTCATATTTTTAATTTGGTTAGCAAGTTCAGAACTAGTCATCTCGCTCGGGTCCAAATCAATCGTATCAAGTTGCTCAAGCATGCTAGTTTCTTCAGAAATTTTAGCAAAATCATTGTCATCAATTCCGAGTTTTTTCTGTAAAATTTCTGTTTGAGAGTCTGTGGTATTTAAAGAAATATCCTGCCAATCTTCATCAAATGCGCCTTTAATTTTAGCTACAATGTCATCAAATTTGCCTTGTGAAAAAAGAGCTTTGGCTCCTAGTGCTGCTGCTGTTCCGATTCCAGCCAAGGCTCCTGCCCCTCCTACTGCTGCAACAGGTGTCTTTGTTATAAATTGCCTTCTACTTTCATCAACAGGAGCATCATCACCTTTTGTGAAGACATCTGTCAAGCCTTCCAATGCCCCACGGACTATTTTACCTTTACCAGCCATTAGCCTTGCCCTCCTTCAATTTCACGAGCCAAGATAACGAGTGTGTCGTTGAACGACTCGTCAAGCTCCTTTGCTGCCTGAGCAAACTTGCGTGGCGAGATCTCTGTGCTCTTAAGACCACGACGCTCAAGAAACTTCTTGGCAGCGCGGATCTCTGCGGCAGCAACCTTTTTTATCTTAGCTCTAGCCATTTATTTTTTCCTGCCACCCTTCTTTTTGTAGCCAGAGGCATAGATGGCACGACCCTGACGTTCGGCTGCTGCCTTGGTCTTGTAGACCTTGCCAGAACTGCCCCATCTGTAGCCGCCTTTGACTTTCCGGACTGGCATTAGTATCCGCGCTTTTTGCCCATTGGCTTTTTCTTCTTCTTCATCACTTTTTTCTTCATGACTTTTTTGTTCGTGCTGCGCTTTTTACCGTAATTCATAATGGTCTCCTTACCATGCGCGACATGACCAATACCGAGCTTTAGTCTTTGGTCCGGGATTGTCGCAGTTGTGTCGTGACCGGAAATTGCTTCTCCGACCTTTCTGGTTCTTCTTTATCTTCATATTCGGATCACCAAAAGTCACACGCTTAACTTTACCGCCATCCATAACATAAACAACAGACTTTTTCTTGCCATGGCTTGTCTCACCTTTGGCAATGCGACGAGGTTTGTTAAGAGTGACCTTGCGACCCTTGTATGTAGCCATTATTACTTACCAACTTTTTTCTGAGCCATTTTGTGTGCAGCAGAAAATGTACTTCCGCCACGCATAGCTTTCCTCATCATATCCATGTGCTTCTTAGTATGATGAACAGAATGTTTTTTTAAGGCAGCTTGCTGGCGACTCGTCAGTTTCCTTGGGGTTTTTTTGGCAGCCATTAATTGTGTCCTTTTCCTTTCCCGGATTTCATCCAGTGATAACCTTTGGGAGCTGCGACTGATTTTTTCATCGCTTTTTCGCAGTCTTTGCTGCACGCTTGAAAGCACCTTTGGCTGGCGCACCTTTGGAGCCAACCTTGCGCTTCTTCTTAGTCTTGCCTGCACCAAGTTTCTTGAGGTTAATGTTGCGATAGAGAGATGGCTTCTGCTTTTTGAGCTTGGCAATCTTCTGCTTTTTTGTCATTTTTTCAGCCATTAGTAGCTGTGACCTTTAAGCACCTTGTCCATCATGCCATGGACATCCCCATCGTGGATCTTGATGACCTTGACTTGCATCTCTTCGTCTTCCATCATCTCTTCGTCTTCCATCATGCCAGAATCTTTGAGCATGGTTTCGTGACAGAGAAGCAAAAAGTTCTCGAGTTGTGTGTCATCTAGCGGAACATCGTCAGCAGAGAAGCCCATCTTGGCTTCAAACATTGCCCGCATATCAACTACGTCTTCAGCCATTCCCTTTCTCCTTCATAAAGATTCCAAGAGCAACTGTCACAGCTGCAGCAATCAAAAGATAAACAGCTGCAGACGGAACAACAATAGAAATAATTATCGCGCCAACGCCAACAGCAATCCAGCTTGTCGGCTCAACGATTCGAGATTTAACCCAATTCATGATTTTCATTGTGCATTCCTCTTTTGTTGAAGACTTCTTAAAAACGAACCGAGATCATTGATGTCTTCTGCAAGATTTCCGAGGGCACCCATGTCGGCATCGCTCATCGCACCACCAGTTGGACCATCAACACCTGTTGACATCGTTGCAGCTTGTCCCGGTGTTATCTGGCCGGATTGAACAGCACGCATCATTGCATCAAACTCAGCATCGGAAGTTGAACCGGAACCCATTGGTCTCATTTGAGGTGTAATTTGATTTGTAATCGCATCCTGATATGCTCTCATCTCGGCATCAGTCACGGAGCCAGAACCCATTGGTTGCCGAATGGCATTCAAACGATTCTGTGCATCTGCAGCACCGGACATTCCCATTGCATTCGGGTTGCCTGCAGCTTCAGCTGCGCGCAAACGACTGAGAGCTTCGATGTAAGACTGGTAGGCTCTCTGCTCAAGTTGCTGTTGACGAGATGGAGAGACTCTTTTCAGCGTCTCAAGTTCCTGATCCGTTATTGGACCCATGTTGGTGGATGTTGGGCCAGTGAATGTTCGGTCTCCGCCGTAAGGATCTGCCATTATAAAATTTCCTCTTGTGCTGCTTTCACATTATCACGCTGGATCTCGGCAGCAGCCTTTGCCTCTTCCAATTGCATGTCTGCACTAGCTTTTTGCTGTGCGATCTGAACTTCAGCCTGTAGTTTAGCTATCTTGGCTTCCATGTCAGCTTGCATCTTCATCATCTGTGCTTGAAGCTGTTGTTGTGCCTTGGCTTGATCTATTGCCATGTCAGACTGTGCTTTGGCTTGATCAGCTTGGATCTCTGCCTCAGTGCGAGCCTTCAAAGCATCAGCCTCAAGCTGTGCAAGCTGTTTTGCATACTCTAGAGGATTCTGCTGCTGACCACCAACACCAGCCAGTCCGGGGATTGGTTGCATCTGCGGAACACTTTGAACAACCTGCGCAGCTCGCTCTGCGATTGCATCATCAAGCTCTTGCGGAACGTCATCGAACTTGAACTTGGGATCACGGAGATTAGGCAGCTCTGGCATATCAATGCCCATGGCTTTCTCCATTCGCAAGCGATACAACAGCGCAACGTGTTCTGCGATGTGTGCAATGAGAATCGGCTGCAGAGCTTTGGCTGCAGGATTGCCCGCAAGCGATGGATCACTCATGAACTGGACATGAACAGCGATGTGTGCTTCGTGGTTCTGTTCGCTGAAAGCCTTGATTGGTTTGCCGAGGAGAACAGCCATGTTCTCATCAACAGGATCAAGCTGTGCAGCTTCTTCTGGCTCTTTCAGTATTTCATCAATGTTCTGGACACGAACAGCCTCATACATCCGTTTGTAGGCTTCATACATGTCGTGAAGCTGTGGCGCACTTTGTGCCATCTGGAGAATGGCTTGTGCCTGTGCAATGCGTTGGGTTGCGCTGAATATGTTAGGATCAGATACCGGGATAACATCTATGCGGTCGTCAAAGTCTCCTCGCTGAATAAAACTAGCAACGCCAGCCTGTGCAAACTCTACTCTGTCATCGAGGTGCATAGAGTTGAGATCGACCATGATCTTGAACTCATTGCTTTGCGAAACATGCAGCCTTTTGTGCACCGCGCTGAAGATCTTCGAGCCTTGCTCAAGGAGAGCAACTGTCGTGCCAACAGGAGCTTGGTTCGTCGCATCGCCAACATTCAAGTCTGCAATAGCTGCAAAACGCTGTCCAGCATCAACAATAAAGCCAAGCAGCTGGAACAAAGTTCCTGATGGCTCCTTGAAAGGCAATGGCATGACTGCCTTTTTAACATCGTCAACCGTTGCATCAAGATCAACGAACTCACCGGGTGCGATGTCCATCTCACCACCGGGGACACGACCTTTGAGCTTGAAGCCACCTTGCATGTTTGAGAAAGCAGCAGAATCTAAGAGAGCACGCAGAGAACCTGTGGCGACCTTTCCCAGACCACCAATGATGTGATAGAGACCAAAGCCATAGAAGCCTAGACCCGGGAGGAACTTGTATTCAACGAACCATTCGCGCTTCTCTTGTCGTTCGTCATCTTCCCGCCAGTTCCTGCGAACAGAAACAATCTTCTCAGTGCTTTGATCAATCGTTATGCAGTATGGCAGCGCAACTCCATCTTCGTCTGACGAATCAGCACCATCAATGCCATCGAACATGTGATAGGTGTGCATCTCAAGGAGAACAACTGTTCCATCATCGCGCTCTGCGTCGTAAGGAGAGATTCCCTCGATCTGCTCAACTGTTCCAGAATCATCGTCGCTACCAGCAACATAAGAATCGAGAGGCTCGTAATAACCAGCTTTGACGAATCGGTTGTAGTCATTACGAGACAGCTTAATGATGTGTGTATAACGCGGTGAAGTTTTCAGATCGGTGCTGTCCGGGGAGACGACAAAATCTTCTGCCTGAACAAAACGTGCTGTCAGCCTTTCGAAAGATGGGTCATACCACACCTTTTTGAATGTCTGGCCAACCAAAGGCAGATGGAAAAGCATTTTGTCCAGATCCGGAAAGAACTCTGGCATCTCCTGTGTGATCTGATAGTTCATGTATTGCTTGACACGAGTTGCTTGCTCTTCAAGCTCGTCATTCGCTTCACCAACAATGACAGTGCGCACTGGACCACCGGAAGGATAAAGCTCGGCAATCGCCCGTGATTGAAACTGTGTTGCAGCCTCAGCAATCAGCGGATGAACAACTTGGCTCAAGCCACGAATCGCACGATCCTCGTCATCGTCTTGGAGATTGCCGTCAGGATCGAGAGTTTTCAGACCATCCTTGTATCGCTGTTCCCACTCCATCCGGCCAGCTTTGTCAGCTTCGAAATAATCAATAAGCTCAGAAGCAGAAGCCTTCAGTTCTCTCTGGTCGATTTCACCAACAAGATTCTGATCGAATTCAGTTTCAGACTCTTCTTGCCTCGAATCAAATGCCCCAACAAGAACTTCACCTGTTGGAAGCTCTTCAACTTCGAGGTTGTCTCCAGGAGCACCCTCAGAAAACGGAATAACAGCGGTCGGATCTTTAGCCATACATCACCACCTTTTGTTTAGGCTGCTCTTCCTCATCCTCCCAATCTTCTGAATGAGTGAGAAACCAACCTTTTCTTAAGCGCAACCAAGCCTGAGTGCATGTGTCTACTATATCATCATTTTCGCCTGCAGGAAATGCTGCACATATACTTATTAGATCTTTAGCCCATTTTCGCTGAAATGGAAACCAAATTCGTCCATCTTCAAGTAAAGCTGATGCTGCATGGGCACGAGCTTCCTTGTCTCTGTCAGGCATATACTCGAGTACAGGGATTCCGGCCATTCTCAAATCTTGTATTAAACTTTGCCCAGATGCCTTCTTTTCTATGAGCACAGCATCCGGTTCATACGCTGAATATGCGTCTTGAGCTTCTCTGCGGAGGTCTGGATAGCTAACTCTGTCATACCAGCAATCAAGAGCAATTGCATTCCATGTGTTCTCAAACATAAACACACCCCATGTTGTCCGGGCGGAATAGCTAGTTCTCTCCTTGGTAGAATAGGCAGTGTCCCAAGATTGAATGACATATTGGATGTCGGGAAGCTCTTCTTTCTCCCAAGCACGCCACCATTTGCTTTTGAGGATTGTGCCACCACGAGGCATTGGTCTTTGTTGAAGTTGACCAGCTGCAGCATATTCTCCAAGCGAACGCTCTAGGTTAGACAAGGTATTCTCATCAACACGCTCTGGCCAAAGCAGCTCGCCACGCTCGGTTCTCGGGTCAAGCCCACCACCAGATCCACTGATGATTGACGGGTGATCAGGCTCGTAACGAGCAGGAAGACAAAGGTGACTCCATTCATCGCCAAGATCATTCGCCAAAATGTGCCCGGTCAAATCAGCTTCGTGCACACGCTGCATAATAATAACAAAGGCACCAGTCTGCGGGTCATTGAGACGAGTCTGCATCGCCTGATCCCACCACTCAAGAACACCTTCCCGGACAGTAGAACTTTCTGCTTCCCGGACATTGTGTGGGTCGTCAATAACAATTATGTCGCCACCTTCACCAGTCAACGCACCATCAACAGAGGTTGCTATGCGGTAGCCTGTCTTGTCATTGTCAAATCTTTGTTTCTGATTCTGGTCAGTTGTCAGGCTAAAGTTTTCTCCAAAATGCTCTCTGTACCAAGGAGAGTCAATCAGCCTTCTGCACTTGACCGAATCCCTTATTGACAGAGAACTGGCGTATGATGCAAACAAGAACCTTTTCTGAGGATCGCGCGTCCACAGCCATGCCGGGAGGGCAACTGAAGATGTTATGCTCTTCATGTGCCTTGGAGGAATGTTAATTATCAGCCGACGAATATCACCTTCTGCCACAGCCTGCAGATATTCACAGATCGCATCAATGTGCCAGTTGTCGTAAAAGTTACGTCCCGGCTCTATTACTTGCCAAGAGTTCAGGATGAACTGCTTCAAGGATCTCCGCATCTTCTCCGCCCGGATCTCCGTCAATGACAGCGTGTTCAAGAACTCGTTCAATTGTGGTGAGGTCATTATCACTCAATGCACTGATGTCGATGACCTTGCGTTCTTCAATCGTTTGATTGATCTCAACTGCCTTCAGATCAGGAACGCATTTGGCCAACAAAGTTTTGGCAGCTGATATTCTTAACTCAGGGTCTGCAGCAATTTTTCCAACGTGTTTCAAATTGCCTTCCTCGTCCTGTGCATAAACAGGGAAAATCTCTTTGCCGAGCATGACAGATGAAAGGAACCCAGCAGGATCTGCTTGACCCATGATCCAGTTCTGCAAAGCTCTGTGGTTCCATTTGTATGGTTTTTTGCGACCGGGTTGCTGTGTCTTCAGAGGCTCGACAGAACTAAACCTTCCATCAAAGTTTACATCTTCACTAACTTTGCCATCCCACTTCAAATGAGAGTTGTGTGGGCTATCATCAACAGGCCTCTGAACCTGAACTTTTGGCTCTGGCTTCTTGCGCGGTCTACCACGTTTCTTTTTCGCTGTCTCTGACAAGTCAAATCTCTCTGCAAATTATTGTCATACAATAACTATACTGCGATAAGGTTATCTTATGATTGGCCAAAAAGAAACCCCCCAATTTCTTGGGGGGGCTAGTTTTCAAGGAGGCTCACTGTCGATGGGAACGCAGTAAGGATGAAATGTTATCCTCAAATCGTGCAACCGTCAAGCAGCACTATCAAATAGGGCAAGCTGGCTATCCTGTTCTTTGTTCATCCAGTCAACTGCGTCCTGCGCTTTGCTCGCTGCTGTAAAGATAAACTGCTTGTCGTTTCGGAGAGCTTTGAGCCAGCTCTTAATATAAGCAACATGGTCATCGCGCATCTCTGAACTGATGCTCAACTGTTCGCAAAGCATCGCAGCTCCAATCTCAGCAACCAGCTCTTCAGCAGCGTAAGACTTCATGTCTCTGTCGCAACGAGATTTGTGCATGGTCGCATGAACATTCTCATGAGCCAGAGTAGAATAGTAAGCCTCAGTTGCCGAGGAAGTTTTGGTTGAATTAAAATCATCACGAGCTGGCATTCCAATGGAGTCTGTTTTAGAGGAGTAGTAAGCACCACCACCAAAAGTTTGGTTTGTCTTGACACCAATGTTATTAAAGAACGCATCAGCCTCGATAATTTTCTGAGTTTCATCTTTTTGGTCTGCGACCGGAGCTTCCCAACCAGTTACCTGTTCTGCATTGAGCACATTGTAATACTTTGCCCAAGCAACAGTTTTCTCCTCGCCACTCTCCTCATCCTCATACTTCTTGATTTTCCAGAACACAATCTTGGTGCACTTGGATCCAGAGATATCAGCACCAGCTTCGATCCACTGCTTAGGAGTTCCCCAGTAAGGAGAAGAGTAGCCAGCCATCGCAAGCAACAATATGTTGATGCCACGATACCTATGACCAGTCTTAAAATTCTGTGTGCCGAAAGTTTTGAACGGCATCTCGAATTCACCGACTGTCTCGAACTTCTCAATGATGCGATTGACCACATCCTGTTTAACATCGAATTTTTTCATTTGTCTTTCCTTTCTGAGTTTTACTTTTATTTAGACCAGTCAGCTACGCTATCAATCAGATGATTCCAGACGAGCCGAACAAGATCAGAAGTTGAAATTGACGTTGGGTTGACATAAATAGAAGGAATGTCATAATCTGCGAGTTCGAAATAGACGTAACCTTCACCGCGCACAACCTCGATGTCGAGCTTGAACATTCTCTTGATCTCACGATTAACAATTTTGAAGTTAGCCACTCTCATTTCCTTTCTCAGTTAATATAAGGATTGTGCCTTATAAATAGGACAAAGGCAAGCGAAAGATGCCAGTGTCCGGCACTTTTTTCCGCACAATTTTGAGTCTGGCATCGCCTTTAACCTATTGATATTGTTGAATAAAACAACGATGCGATGCCCGATGCCGCAAATTCTCATTTTTTTCGATGAATTTTTTTCTGCTCAGATCTCCCTTATAACACTTGCTTTCCAGACCAGACTCAGGCAGGGTGGTCTCAGCTGAGAAAGGAAAACTTGACTTTGCTGTCATGATGCTTCATACTCACGACCCTGCTGAGAAAGGACAAAGTTATGCAGACATTTCTACCATCTCCCTCTATGGGAGAGTCCGTGCGCTTTTTAGACAACAAGCGATTGGGCAAGCAACGTGTCGAGGCTTTTCAGATACTGAAAGCTCTGCGCGGTGAATACAACAACACGATGGCATGGGTCAATCACCCAGCAACCAAGATGTGGCGTGGCTACGAAGATGCCCTGACCTTTTATAAGGATCTGTGCATCGAGGAGTGGATCCGTCGTGGCTTCAAAAACACCATGGAATATAAAAAAGACCATGGTGTCAAGATGCCTCCGTGGATTGGTCGCAACGACATTCATGCCAGCCATCGCTCAAACCTTCTGCGCAAAGACCCAGAATATTATTCAAAGTTCAACTGGAAGGAGCCAGACGACATGCCATATGTTTGGCCAGTGCAATGAGCACTGTATATATTATCCAGTCACCTCGTGAGAACAAATTTGGTTGGACACCAGATCTGACTGATGCAGCTCGGTATGGAAAAATGATTCCTGTTTTTGAGTCGCATGACAAGCCACAGTTCTTACCAGTGCCAAGTTTGCGCAAGGCACGACAGGTGATGAAAGATTTCGGACCAGAGGACTATTTGCTCTGGCCGGGAGGTGGAGACCCGATTGCAGTTTCGATTTGTTCGATGGTTGCAAGAGAGAACTCCCCAGTTGTGCGTTTCCTAAGATGGGAGCGCAATCGTGAAGAGGGTGTGCGGGACAGACGTAAAGGTTGGTATATGCCCGTAGCCATCGAACTAGAAAGGAGGGTTGATGACTGATATCAATCTGCTTGAGGACGTGGCACCTGCGTCCAACGAACTAGGTGCAATTGCCGAGGCAGCTCAACGAGCGCAGAAACTCAGAGATGAGATAGAAGCACTCGAGCAGCAGCTGAAGGAAAAAGAGCAGAGACTTAAATCACTGACAGAGCAAGAGATGCCTGATCTGATGCATGAGCTTAACGTCAAAGAGTTTACTTTGACTGATGGCTCCAAAGTTGGACTTGTTGATATTGTTTCTGCTTCCATACCTTCGGCTGGTGCAATTGATCGAGCCAAAGGCGATAACAAAGAGGAACTCTACGAACGGCAGCAACAGTGTTTCGATTGGTTGCGGTCGCATGGTGGAGGCGAACTCATAAAATCAAATGTCGAGGTAGCATTCGGCAAAGGTGAAGACAAGGACTGCTCCGAGTTCAAGAAAGAGCTGCGGGACAGAAAAATCTTCTATCGTGATTCTATGGGTGTTCATCCTCAGACGTTAAAGGCATTCATTGGTGAATGCATGGGTCGTGGAATCAAAGTTCCCAGCGACATGTTTAAACTTTACACAGGACAAAAAGTCCAGATTAGGAGACCATAATGGCAAAAGCAGTAGCTAAAAAGAAAGACAACGTAGTGGCACTCGTCAACGAAGACATGCTCTTTGAAGATCAGGGTGCTGGAGCTGAAGGCATCGGCTCACAGGATCTTATGGTGCCACGCATCACAATCCTTCAATCCATGAGTCCACAGGTCAACAAGCGCGACGGTAAATATGTCGAAGGTGCTGAGGTTGGCCACATCTTCAATACAGTCTCGAACGAAGCTGTTGATGGTGAGCAGGGGATCACTGTTGTGCCGATTAAATATCGTCGTGCGCACATTGAGTGGAAGCCTAATCGTGGTGGGTTTGTGCGTGATCATGGTGCGGATGCATCCATCCTTGAGCAATGCACACAGGAAGAAGACTACACCCAAAGGCTGGACAACGGCAATGAGATTGTCGTGACAGCTGAATACTTCCTGTTCGTGGTTGGTGAGAATGGGAGCTATGATCCTGCATTGTTAAGCATGACATCAAGCCAGCTGAAGAAAGCTCGTCGTTGGAACTCAATGATGAACCACCTGCGCATTCAGAAGCCAGATGGATCAGGCATATTTAATCCAGCGATGTTTTATTCTTCTTACAAGCTCACTACAGTGCCGGAGGAGAATGATCAGGGGTCTTGGTTCGGCTGGGACATTGAGTGCCTTGATGGTGACTCTGGGGGCATTTTGAAAAGCCTAGAGAACGGACAAGGCATCTACATGGATGCCCGGTCGTTCAAGGAACAGGTCTCAGAAGGGAGGGTGTCAGCAGCACCAGAAGACGAACAGTTCTGAGAAAGGATAAAGGGGAGGCTTCGGCCTCCCCTAATCTATGGAGGTTAGTTTGAGCGATATAAAAAGATTCATGGCTTTGTTCGATGGTTACGAAAAAGCACATGGCCAATACAGAGTGACAAGCAAAGGCGATGATGGGAAACTTTCCGGTCGTGCCATAACGAATTCAGAACCAGCATCAGAGCAGAATTACACTGAGCACCTTAAAGGTGGTGCATACATACTTGGCATTATCATGCTCAAGGAAAACAACACATGCTCGTTTGGCTGCATCGATATTGACATTCGTGGTGTGGTCAAGCTCGAGGAACCACTCGAAGAACTCGAGAAAAAAATAAGACACACACCACTCGTCCTATGCCGATCAAAGAGTGGTGGTGCACACCTCTACCTTTTTTGTGACCCTGCCATTCCTGCCCCAGATATGGTGGCGAAGCTCAATGGTTTCTCCGCACAGTTAGGTTACGGTGGTGCAGAGATATTCCCCAAGCAGGTGTCAAGAGCCAATGAGCAGGATCGTGGCAACTGGATAAATCTAGCATACCATGGTGGAGATGAGTCAGAGCGTTATGCAATTCATGAAGGCAAGAGGCTAGACCTTGAGGGCTTCTTAGATCTCGCTGAGAGTAAGCGTGTCAAGCAGGAACAGCTGGATGAATTTGAGCCAGAGCTGTCTGAAGTTTTTAATGATGGCCCACCATGCCTTCAGCACCTCTCGACAATGGGATTCCCGGAAGGGACGCGCAATGTCTCTCTCTTTAACATAGGTGTCTACTATCGCAAGAAGAATCCAGACGACTGGCAAGAAGAGGTGATGAAGCATAACTACGAGCACTTTGACCCACCACTGTCGAGTGGTGAGGCTGGCGGTGTAATAAAAGCTGTTGCCAAAAAAGAATATGCCTACACCTGCAAGCAAGCTCCAATTTGTAATTATTGCGAGAAGACAAAATGTCTCAAGCGAGCCTATGGAGTTGGTGGTGGATTTGGCGGCAATTCAATCGAGATCGATTCAATAACAAAATACGAAACTGAGAACAGGTCATCCGTGCGCTGGTATGTTGAGATGCAAGGCGAACGCATAGAAGTTACAACAGACCAGTTGCTCGAACAACGCAAGCTCCAGAGGCTTTGTGTTGAGAAGTTGAACAAGTGCCCATCAATAATGCCCCAACCTCGTTGGGAGAGTCGCATCAATGAATTGTTGACTGTTGTTGAGGTTATCAACGATCCTGACGATGCCTCGCCTCGTGGCCAGTTCGAGAAGGTTCTTGACTCATTCCTGACTGGCAAGGTGCAAGCGAGGCATCGCGACGAGATAATGAATGCAAAACCATGGCACGACCCAGAGGCAGAGAAAGTGTATTTCCGATCCGAGGATCTTTTTATATACTTGGAGGCTAGGAGATTTAGATTCCACTCCCAGCACCAAATATGGTCTTGGCTGAGAGAGGTTGGTGGTGATAGGGATCAGTTTAGAATAAAGGGCAAAGCGATAAAGGTTTGGTCAGTCCCTGCGCCAGAGTTTTATGAAGAGGAGCCGCTGGGGTTGCCTCCTACGATAGAGGAGAACTTTTGATATGATGACAGTTTTAATTGTTTGGAGCTGTGTTGTTATTGCGAGTGCTTTGATTAGTGCTGTTGTCCCGTGAGCAATGAAAAGGAAGAACTGACTGAGGAAATGAGAGACTGTCCTTGGTGTGGTGCATACACAAGATTGAAAAAAATTAAAGATGACTGGTGCTGCACCAGCTGTGGGCAGCCAGTCTCAAAGGTGCAAGCAGAATGACATCACCAGAAGAGCATGCTAAAAAAGTCGAGCAAGAAAAGCAGACCGAGAGGTTCAGAGCGATGACAGAGACAAACATAGAAAGTGTCCTGTTATCAGTTGAGAGCATTTTGGACAAAGGATCATTTAACTTATCTATGATCGATGATGTAAAATTTCTCAGAGACTGGGTGGAAAAGGTGAGGCGTGGAAACACAATCTCGCGTTAACATAATCCTCGGACCACCGGGGACAGGCAAGACAACAACACTCCTCAACATTGTTGATGAGGCGATTGAGTCTGGCACACCTCCAGAGCGCATTGCTTATCTTGCCTTCACTCGCAAGGCTGCATACGAAGCTCAAGAGCGAGCCATGGCAAGATTCGGCATTGACGAAAACAGGTTGCCATTCTTCCGGACACTTCACTCACTTGCGTTTCGCCAGCTTGGCATTCAGCGCGATGAGGTTATGACCGAGAGCCACCTGCGCAAACTCGGAAGAACTCTTGGTGTTGAGTTCCGAGGTGTTTATGATGATGCTGTCCACATGCCGATTGGCGATGGGCTTGGAGATAAGTGTGCAAGAGTCGAGGCATTGAGTCGAGTGAGGATGTGTTCTATTGAGCAGCAGTATGCAATATCTAATGAACCAGACCTCACACTTCATGCATGTCAACAGTTCGCAGAAGTTAGCAAAAGATACAAACGTGAGAATGGTCTGCTTGATTTCACCGACATGCTCGAGAGGTATGATACAGAGTTGGATGTTGACATCTGCATTTTTGATGAGGCTCAAGATCTTTCTTCTCTTCAATACAAAATGGCAATAAATCTTTCCAAGGCAGCATCAAAAATTTACATCGCTGGCGATGATGATCAGGCGATATTCGGTTGGGCAGGTGCTGACATAAGAAAGTTCCTCTCGCTTAAAGGCAACCGGATTGTCCTACCGCAGAGCTACAGAACTCCATCATCCATTCACAATTTTTCAAAAGCCATCTGCTCACGAATAAAAACGCGATATGACAAAGAGTGGAATCCAAGAGAAGAGCGAGGCAATGTTGAGTGGGTTGCGCACGAGGAGGAGCTTGATCTTTCCGGGGGAGAATCCTGGATGCTGCTTTCCAGATCAAAATTCTTTTTGACCCGGTTCAAAAAAATATGCCAACAGCAGGGCTATGCTTACAAGATGTTCGGAGCTTCATCAACAGACACCAGCGAGACCCGTGCAATAATATCTTGGGAGGGCATGCGCAAGGGCAAGAGCATCTCTGTTTCTGAAGCGAAGAACCTTATTCAATTCATCCCGACAAAAATTAAGTTGCCAGATCTTCAGAGTTACACGCTCAAGGATTTTGGATTTGGCAATGATGCAAAGCAGCACAACTGGATGACAATGCTGAGGAACATAGCACCAGATGAAAGAGAATATCTCAGGGCATGCTTGCACAATGGTGAAAAGTTTGGTGATGAACCGCGCATTACAATCAGCACCATCCATCAAGTCAAAGGTGGCGAGGCTGACAATGTTGCATTGGTCACTGACATGGGTGGCTTGTCATGGAAAGCCAGCGCCACAGATGAGGAGATAAGAGTGTGGTATGTGGCAGCAACACGTGCAAGGAAAAACCTGTTTTTGGTGCGACCACGCACACTAAAATTTTTTGACATGTAGGTAAGCCATTGATTTATAACGAAAAGAAAATACTTTACTTTCTAGTAACGATGTGCGATAATACCTACATCAACTGAGAAAGGAAATGAAATGACCGATCAAGAATATATCGAAATGTACAGCGAGTTCTGCATCGAGGGAAATGCCCAGCCAACAGTAGATGGGTTCGCAGAGTTCGTAGCTTGGCGAAAGCGTGTCGAGAAGTTCTTCCAAGAAAAAACTGAGAAAGGAAATTGATTATGGAAATGATGATAAAAGTTTACTGCGAAGACTGCGATGGTTATGGAGTTGTTTCGGATCGCAACCCGATTGACCCGAGTGCTCGCGACATTCCTTGCGGGGAATGTGATGGCACAGGTGAGATCGGATATCAGGAGACTTATGATTCGATCGCTGATGCCAAGGAAGACTATCCAGAGGCATTCGCATTCATCCATCTATAATCCCACCCATCATATTTGCTAACACCCCAAACAGTTCGGCTGCTGGGGTTGAGGCAGTAGAGGCAAGGGGTCTCGTTCTTTTAGAAAGGAAAGCAAAATGACTACAGTATATGGACTATATCGCACTGGCAAAGAAGCACCCAAGGTCGAGGTTTTCGCCTCAGCTGAAATTGCTCGCAATTCCGGCAACGGATTCAGAATCGTCAAGGAACAAGATTGCTTGGCTGATACCCGTCTGTTTCCGACAGGCTTCCTTGTCGACATTTACAACATCAATGCAGAGCGCAAGATCTCAAAATTCAGAGACCGAGCGACTGCGGAAAGTCGAGTCTGGAAAATGCTAACTGACCAAGAAGCACCTCAAGTTGAAGAAGAGGCAGAGGTTGTCGAGACAAAGAAGGAGAAAAAGACCACTGCACCACGCAGAGTTTTTAAAGGCCAGATGGTCAAGGTTGTCGGGGGGAGCAACCCAAGGCGCGAAGGAACCAATGCGTGGCACTCTTGGAATGTCTTGAAAGACAATGGTCCAATGCTCTATGATGACTTCATTGAAAAGGGCGGTCGTCGTCCTGACTTCGCTTATGATGTCAATCACGGATGGGCAGAAGTTTACGCAAAATAATTTATAGGGCAGGAGCCTGTTCAGTGGCTCCTGCCCTAAAATTTATAAGGAGGTGATATGATAATATATGGAGCTGGAATGGCTGGTCTCTTGGCGGCAAATATTCTAAGGAGACACTCGCCAATCGTCAGGGAAGCTCAGAGCGAGCTGCCAAACAATCACTCTGCATTGTTAAGGTTCAGGACACCGAGCGTAGGTGACTCTTGCGGGATACCATTTAAAAAAGTTTTCGTCAGCAAGGCTGTCAGCTATGAAAACAAAATGCACACTGAACCAAATGTTTTCTTCGCTAACAGTTATTCACAAAAAGTCACTGGTGCTGTTGAGAGCAGATCAATAAATAATCTGTCACCATCAACAAGGTATATCGCACCGCTGAATCTGATTGGTGCAATGGCTGCTGACTGCAAGATAGAATATGACAGGAAGCTGACAGCTGATGATCTTCCGAAGAAAGGATCTGCCCCAGTCATAAGCACAATACCAATGCCAGCCATGATGAAGATAGTTGGCTGGGGAGATGCGGCAGAATTTAGGAGCCAGCAGATATGGACTCACGTTGGTTCGCTGGAAGATCCAGACGTTGATGTTTACCAAACTATTTATTATCCTGATCCAATGCAAGAGCACTACAGAGTTTCGATAGTTGGCAAAACAGTCATAGCAGAGCATGCAGTCAAGCCAACATCAAATCCCGGACCAAACCTGATGTCGATACTCAGGGATGATTTCGGTATAAAAGCGAGGAAGATTATAGAGCCTAAATCAAGCACCCAAAGGTATGGCAAGATACTGCCCATTGATGAAAGGCTCCGTAAAGAATTTATCTTTTATCTTACCAAGGAACATGGCATATATTCTCTTGGGAGGTTTGCAACGTGGCGTCAGTTGCTTCTTGATGACATTGTCCCGGACATTGCTATCATAGATAAATTTATAAGCCAAGACAGTGCTTATGACGCATCGCTACACTCAAATAGCATTTAAGAAAGGAAAGAGTGCAATGAGAAAGGAATTTATATTTTTGACTTTGATGCTTGGGGCATGCTCAACAAATCAGTTGAGCGAGGCACCAAGCTGGTATACAGAACCACCAGACGAAAAGAACTCACTCTATGCATCAGGCTATGCGTCTGACCGGAACCTTCAATTTGCGATTGAGGTTTCCGAGCTGAGTGCCAAAAGGACAATCGCAAGCCAGATCTCTACAACCGTCAATGGGCGGTCAAAGTATTATCGTGGGGCTGGTGGTAAAAATCTCTCCGAGATTGCATCTGTTGAAACAATCGACAATGTTAATCTCTCTGGCTTTAAGAGGGAGGAAATAGAGGTTGTTGAGCGGGATGGTGTTTATAATGTCTACATTCTCCTTGCCTATCGACTGGACAATATGTCTCAAGAGCCAGAGATATTCAAGAGCATCAAGCCATGATAAAAAATATCATCATTGTGGCAATGGCCATTTGCATCGCTGTGCTTTCAAGCAAGCAAGGCGATGAGACAACAGAAGAGGCATTCACCCGAGTCGGTGAGAATGTCTATACAACAACGATCAAAATTTTCAAGGAGAGAGCTGATGAAAGTTAATTTAGTAAATTACACACAGGATGCAAAAGATCTGCTCCTGTTCACCAAGAACACCCGTCTGTTAAATGTCGAGGATGCATATCAGGAAATAAAAGATTGGCCTGAAGACAAGAAGCAGGAGGAGCTTGATTACATGCTGAAGACAATCAAGTCCAGCTGGGAGTTCGTTGATTACACATTCGAGATTCGAGATGTGACGCGAGCATTCACACACCAGTTTGTTCGCAATCGTTTGGGAAGCTACGCTCAACAATCACAGCGCACAGTAGACATGGAAGGCTTCGGCTACTACACACCACCAGCCATCCTAGACGAGCCTAGAGCTAAAGAGCTATACGACGATGCGATGAAAGAGATAAATCAGGCATACCAGAGCCTAAGAGAGTATGTCCCTGCAGAAGATGCTCGTGGCGTCTTGCCGACGAACATTCATACCAACATCGTTGCCAAGTTCGATCTACGCAACCTCCACGAAACAGCAAAATCTAGGCTGAGTCCAAGAGCACAAGGAGAGCACCAAGAGGTGTTTAGGATGATGATTGATGAGGTTATAAAAGTCCATCCTTGGGCAGAGCCATTCTTGACACCAACCGAGTGGGCGGCACCATCTATGGGCAATGCTCTGAATCCGAGGAAGAGCTAATGGAGAGAATAATAATATGTGATCTTGATGGAACGCTGTGCAACTGTGATCACAGGCTAAAATTTGCCAGCCAGAAAAACTGGGATGAGTTCAACCAGCGCTGCATCGATGACACAGTTAACAATGATATTGCAAACATCCTGAGCAATCTGAGGTCTAAGGAAACTCACATCTATCTTGTTAGTGGGCGCGACAGCAAGTTCAAAGATAAGACTGTTGAGTGGCTTCGTCTAAACGACATATATTATGACAAGCTCCTGATGAGGGATGCTGAAGATCACCGACCAGACTACGTTGTCAAGAAAGAAATACTCGACAATGAGATCGAAAAGAGCAAGGTTTGGTTTGTCCTTGATGACAGGCAATCTGTTGTTGACATGTGGAGAAAAAGTGGGCTGAGATGCCTGCAAGTTCAAGAAGGAGATTTTTGATGACTATCAGGATGACTGGCAATGACATAGAAATCGATGGCGAAAAAGTTGCAAGGATCTTAGACGTCAATGCGACCACCCGGCAAAGGCTCTATGAATACATTGAAAATGCTAACGGCTACCAAGAGGTGCTGAAAGCTGCAACTGAATTGCAAACAGAGCTTGTTCTGTTTGAGGAGTCTGCAAAGAAGGCATATTCTGATGGCAAAGCAGATGGATATGCGGAGGGCAAAGAAGATGGCCAAAGCTGATGAGATCCTTGACTCGATGGCTGAGACTTTCCGAGAGAGGAACAAGGTCTATGGCGACAACTACAAGTCTGTTGGAGCTGTTATGACTGCCCTGTTCCCTGATGGCGTCAGTCTTATCACCAAAGAGCAATTCAATACTTGGCACCTGTTCGAGCTTATGATTGTTAAGCTGACCAGATTTGCTAACACTGAGATGGAGCACAGAGACAGCATTCATGACGCTGCTGTTTATGCTGCAATGGTTGAATCTTTAATGGAGGATAAAAACGATGAGTAAAATTTTGGTAACAGGCAGTGGAAAGGGTCTGGGTCAGGCTCTGAAAAATGAACTGCAGGAGGGTGGTCATGAAGTCATCAAGTATGAATGGCTAGATGGCAAGGATGTTCGCAAGCCAGATTTGGGTGGCATCGATGAAATTGATGTCCTGATTAACTGCGCAGGGGTAAATATAATAAATTGGCTTGAAAATTTTGGAGAAGATGAGTGGGACAAAGTGATGGACACAAATGCCAAAGGCATTTATATGATGTCCAGAGCTTGTTTGCCGATGCTGATAAAAAGCAAGGGGACAATCGTCAACATCGTCAGCAATGCTGCGCACATGCCAATGACTTGTTCGCTAGCCTACAATGCATCCAAGGGTGCAGCGCACATCATGACTCTTCAGCTCGCAAGAGAGCTGACGAAGAAACATGGCATAACAGTTTTCGGGATCGCACCGAACAAGATGTCAGGGACAGGGATGAGTGACTCAATCGATCGTCAGGTTGTTGAGACTCGTGGCTGGACAAAAGAGTATGCTCAAGAGTATCAGCTCAATGGTTTGCTCACTGGGGAAGAGACTCCACCAGAGCTGCTGGCTGAATTCATAGCGCACCTTCTTCAAGACAAACAACACCACAAATTTTTGACAGGCTGTGTCCTGCCTTATGGAGCTTAATTATGAAATTCAAAATCGAACAAATTGCAATCTGCCCCAAGTCACCAGAAGATGCTAAGAAGCTGCTAGATGAGATGGGTGCAGGAGATTGGGCAGAAGATCATGTTGTGGCAGAGGGTGAAGTTTTTGGATCACCCGGTCGCAATGAGGCAGATCTCTCATTCAACTATGATTTAGTTGATGGCAAAGAATTTGAGGTTCTGCACTACACCACTGGAAATAACTGGATGGGTGACAGGGAGGCAGAGGAGGACTGGCCAAGAGAAGTCAACTCTGTTAGTCACCTAGGGATGCACTGCACTGCTGAGGAATTATTAGAGTGGCGAAAGTTCTTTGAGGAGAGAGGCATTGGTGTAGCTCAAGAGGTGATGACTGAATCACACACCAACCCTGTCATAGCTGGCAAGCGAACATACAACTATGTGATCTTCGACACAAAAGAGATATTGGGTGTTGATGTTAAGTTTATCGTTAGGATAAACCATGATAGTGTTTGATCTTGAGACGACAGGTCTCCCAAAAGCTGAAGGTGCAGATTTAGACCTTCAGCCTAGGATAACAGAGTTCGGAGCAATCAAGCTGGATGACGACCTCAACGAGATAGGTGTGCTGGAATTCATGTGCAATCCCGGCATACCACTCGACCCACAGATCACAAAAATAACCGGGATAACAGATGAGGATCTTGCAAACAAAAAGCCATTTGTTGCAATGCTTGATGAGGTTTGTGATTTCTTTTTAGGCGAGCGAACTCTCGTTGCGCACAACCTTCCGTTTGACAGAACTGTGCTCAAGTTCGAGCTTGAGAGGCTGGCCAAGGTAATGAGTTTCCCTTGGCCACCAGATCAGATCTGCACAGTTGAGGTTGGCGAAACTGTTTGGAACAAAAAGCGCAAGCTGGGCGACATATATTTTGAGGTCACAGGGCGAGAGCACAAAGGTGCTCACCGATCAATCGCAGACGTTCGTGCTCTGATAGAAGTTGTCAAGTGGTATAGCAAGGAGGGGCATTTGGATGCTTAATATAAAACTGCGAACTGAATACTCTTTCCGCACAGCCTATGGACCAGTCAAAAAAGTCATTGACACAGCGGAGGGGGATGCAGTTGGCATTTGCGACACCGGCACTTGGGGTCATGCTGCTTTCCAGCGTGCCTGTAAGGAGGCTGGCAAGAAGCCATTGTATGGTGTTGAGATCGCTTTTGTTGATGATGCTCGCTCGCGGGAGAAACAGCCAACCAACTACATGTCATTTATTGCAAAAAATAACAGGGGGTTGAAAGAGATTTATGAGCTTGTTACCAGATCTACAGATAATTTTTATTATATTCCTCGCCTTGATTATTCTGACCTTTTTGATATATCCGAGGATGTGATAATCCTTTCCGGGGCAAATCCAAACTGGGGTATGTTGCCAACAACTCACAAGGAAAATCTCTACATAGAGATTGGACCAATGAGCACAAAGAGATGCTTGGATGCAATTGGAAGAGGCTTCAAGCCAGTTGCTGTCAGTGATAACTTTTATCCAAAGGTGACAGACAAAAAGGTTTATGAAGTTCTGACCGGGCGCAATCGCCAATCGAGAACCAAACCCATGCACATCCTCAGCGAGTGGGAGCTTAGGTCTGTTATAAAATGGCTTCCAGATGAGGCCATAGCCAACACACACGCGATCTCTGATCAGTGTGATGCGAGCCTCCCCCAAGCACAAATGGTGCGCTATAAGACCAATAAAACGCTAGAGGCACTTTGCAGAGCAGGGGCAAACGAACTTGGAGTTGATCTCGGGCGGGAAGATTATGATGATCGCCTCAAAAGAGAAATAGAAATGATTGCGGAGAAGGAATTTGAAGATTACTTTTTCGTGATCGCAGACATGGTCAAATATGCTCGCCAGCACATGCTTGTTGGACCAGCAAGAGGCTCCGCAGCTGGGTCGCTTGTTTGCTACCTGTTGGGCATAACAAATGTTGATCCGATCAAGCACAATCTGCTATTCGAGAGGTTCATAGATGTAACAAGAGCAGATCTCCCAGACATCGATATTGATTTTCAGGATGACCGCAGGGAGATGGTTTTTGAATATCTGCGCAACAAGTATGGAGCAGAGAAGGTTGCGCATCTCGGGACAGTCTCTCGCTACAAAGCCAAGAGCACAATAACTGAGGTTTCCAAAGAGCTTGGAATTCCGATGTGGGAGGTTAATGACCTCAAGGGTGCAATCATTGAGAGGAGCGGTGGAGACTCAAGAGCAGCGTTCTGCATCCTTGACACATTCAATGAATTGGATGTTGGCAAGCAGATACTTGAAAAATATCCACAAATGAAAATAGCAGCTGACATGGAATATCACGCAAGGCACAGCGGTGTCCACGCAGCAGGGATACTCGTAACAGAAGAGCCAGTTCACAACTACTGCTCAGTAAGCAGCTATGGAGGGTCTGCGCAGATAGACAAGTATGATGCCGAAGATTTGAACTTGCTGAAGATAGATGCCCTTGGTCTGAGGACACTCAGCATTCTCCAAGACACACTTGATCAGGTGGGGTGGGAAAGAGAGCAGCTCATAAATTACCCACTGGACGACAAAGAGGCATTCGCAATACTCAACGATGAAAAGTATGCTGGAATATTCCAGTTCGAAGGATATGCATTGCAATCCGTCACGCGCCAGATGAAAGTTCATGATTTCGAAGACATTGCCGCCATCACCGCACTCGCTCGTCCCGGACCATTGAACTCTGGTGGAACAACAGAATATATAAAAAGGCACACAGGTGCTGCACCAACAGAATACCTTCATCCGCTGACCAAAGAGATAACAGAAGTAACCAATGGCGTTGTTGTCTATCAGGAACAGGTCATGCAGATTGGCAGGGATGTTGGCAAGTTGTCTTGGGAAGATGTCTCGCAACTGCGTAAGGCAATGAGCAAGTCTCTTGGCCAAGAATTCTTTGACCGTTACTTCGAAAAATTTAAGGCTGGTGCGGATGAAAATAATATTGAAGAAAGTGAAGCAAGGTATATATGGGATCACATTAATACTATGGGGTCTTGGGCTTTTAACAGGAGCCATGCTGTTAGTTATGGCATGCTGTCTTATTGGTGTTGTGTTCTTAAGTATAAATTTCCTCTGGAGTTTGCTGCAGCGTGTCTCCGGAATGTCAAGGATGATGCACAAGGTGTAAAGCTGTTGAGAGAAGTTGTCCGGGAGGGAATGTCATACAAGCCATTTGATAAATTCAGATCTCTAGAAAACTGGTCTGTTCAGGACAACGAGCTGATAGGTGGGCTGATTGGTATCAAGGGAATAGGACCAAAAATGTCGGAGGACATAATCCGCAGAAGGAAAATGGCAGAGCCTCTCACACCAAGGCAAGAGAAACTTCTGGACAATGGCACCACTCCATACGATGACATATTCGAGTGTGAACGTAGGTGGGGCCACATCAAGAAAGATCCGAGAGCGCACAACATCGTTTCTGACATTACAGACATCCAAGATCTCGATGGAGACAATCCCGGAACATTTGTTTTCTTCGGCAAGCTGACAGAGAAGAATTTGCGCGATATGAATGAGGTTGTTAACTTGGCCAAGCGTGGTGGTCGGAGAGTTGAGAATAATAACCTGTGGCTCAACCTCACATTTGAGGATGACACAGCGCCAATCATCTGCACCATAGACAGGTTCAAATATAACAAGATGGGCAAACCAATCGTTGAGCAGTCTCGTGATGGTGATTGGTTTCTGGTGAAGGGTCATGTCAAAAAAGGCTTCAGAAAAGTCTACGTTGACAACATTCGCAAACTTAGTGACTCGTAAGTCATTGATTTCATTAAGAAAGAAAACACTTTACTTTTAAGGAGCAATAAGAGATAATAAGTCATAACTGAGAAAGGAAAACAAATGAAAGACCATCGTGTAAACAAGCTCGCAAAAGTCCGCGCAGAGATCGCGCACCTTAAAGAAGTCGAGGCTGAGTATGTTCGTGCTCTTAAAGAGTCTGGTCCCGGGACCTACGAGGGTGAAGACCACTACATCGTCATCAGCGATGTTGAGCGCAAAACTCTCGACATGAAAGCTGTCCGCAAGAAACTTAGCCGACAGTTCATTCAGGCCAACACAAAAGTAACCAACAGCCTGTGCCTCAAAATCTTCGGCCACTCTGATCGGGAGGCTGCATAATGTCGAACGATGACAAGAGCAACTATAGGACGGCATCACGAAGAAAATTCTTAACTCAAGAATCTGTGTTCCTTGGATTCAATGATTATCAAGATGGAGTCTGGGGTGACGACTATGAGACCAAAGGTGAGTATTGGCAGATTGCATATGAGTGGGGTCGCCAGCTCGCACAATACTGCGAAGTCAAAGATATAAAAATTGGCTGGAAAAGTGTTACCAAAATTCCGAGAGCTTTAACAAACTCAGTTTATGGAGCGATGCTCAATGACTACATCCTACATTGACTCAGAGCTTTTCTCGCTAGCAGACGAGACCATAGCTGCTCTGGCCAGCCCCAAGCGTGGGCTGATCGGACAGCCAAGCATTTTCAGAGCACCTAGGTCGAATGCTCGCAAGGCAGCAAACACTGTCTATAAAAACATGCGCCAAGCAACAAGGTTTGTTCTCGAAGATGAGCTGACAGAATATGTTGCCCGGCTATCAGCACAGATCAGTGCCGAGCGAGTCTACCAGATGCTGACAGAAGTTGCGCGTCTGCCGACGGATCTCATCTGGGTAGAGTGGAATGAGAAAGTTCGTGTGAAAGAAATAAATGCAGCTGTTGACAATTTTCTTGAAGACACTGAGATGGAGCACATATCAGATCGTGTTGGTTATCTTTGTGAGAACACAGGTGATGACAGAGCAATGTTCACAATGGCTTTCCGGGATAATAATTTCGACAACAAAGTGACGATTGCAAATCAACCATTTTTAATTGGAGCAGAGAAAGTTTACATGTCCCCAGTTGGCTTTGAGCTTAATTTCTCAGGGGCATATTCTGAGGAAGAAAGTAGGAGGCGTGTTGCAGATTTTTTGTATGATGGTGACGAAAAATCGATTGAGGGATTCATCAACACAGGCATGAGTGGATACAACAGCTTTGAGAGCTTCCAGTCTGCCAACCGCGAGGCTTCTCGCCAGCTTCTTTCTCGCTGGTGGACAGCTAATATGGCTGGTGAAAAAATGCTTGAGCTGATTGATTCTATTGTAGCTTGCCAAACACACGCAGTCCACTGGTGGTGCCACACAGACAATGGAAAATTCGACTCAGAGATGTTAGCCAGAGCAAGCAGCATGGCTCTGACATCAGCAGAAGGAGATGCCCGGTTCATGATCTGTCTGCTCGGTGTCTTGAACTTCGATTGGTTCATTAACGAGCCAACAAGGAAATTTGCGCACACAAGAGTTCGCTACGGCAAAGTTCGCAAGGGCAACGAGTATCGAGTCATAACTCTCAAGTTGCCAAAAAAGACCGGACAAGTTGTAAACATTGACCAACACGAAGAAGCCACAACAACAAAAAGACTTCACGAGGTTCGCGGTCATTGGTGCGTCCGGAGAAAATCTGGGAAGCGATATTGGCGCAAAGCACACAAACGCGGAGACAAATCTATCGGCACGATCACAAAAGACTATAAGCTAGACCATTGATATATAAGGCATAGAAAATAATTTACTTCTGGGTACAAATGAGGGACAATAAGTTGTCTGAGAAAGGAGGAGTTTTGTTGAAGATAATTACAGCTATAATTTTATTTTTATTGGCAACTCCTGCAATTGCCAGTGATGAGCAGCAATGCTTGCAGGAGGCTATTTATTTTGAGGCTAGGAGTGAAGGCTCAATAGGAATGCTGGCTGTTGGCATTGTGATAAAGAACAGAATGCTATCAGGCAAATATCCGGGGACATATTGTGGAGTTGTCCGGCAAGGATATTACCGGAGCGGAAACCCAATAAAAGGAATGTGCCAATTCAGCTATTGGTGTGATGGCAAGCACGAAAGACCAAATGAAGAAAAGTCATGGTTGTCCGCTGGCAACATTGCAAGGCTTGTTATGACGACAAACATAATCATTGAGGGCATGGAAGGTGCAACGCATTATCACGCCAGATACGTTTCCCCGGACTGGTCTCAGTCACACAGAAAATTAGCCAGAATAGGGCAACACATATTTTATGAGGAACCAAGTGCAAATTGAAAAAGCGAAGGGCCGGTATTGTTATGCCAATGTCAAGTTGACATCCGAGGCAACTCAGAATCTTAGGAACTTCCCGGGATTCAGCAAGTGGGTTGGGCGCAAGATGATGTTCGCTCCCACAGGTGCCAACATCAAGCACATCCAGAAGCACTGGCCAGAAGCTCAGTGGGATGACGAATCGAAAACTATCCTCGATGATTATATAATGTCATTGCGCGCAGCTGAAGACAGAGAGAAATTTTCTGTCCCGGAGAATGATGACTACATGTTCGAGACCAAGCCATTCGAGCATCAGCGCAGAGCATTCTATATGTCACGTGACAAGAGCAACTTTGCTCTGTTGATGGAACAAGGCACTGGCAAGACAAAAATTATAATAGACACTGCTGCTTATCTTTATGCAAACAGCAAAATAACAGCTCTTGTTATTATAGCACCCAACGGGGTGCACCGTAACTGGCTGAGGAATGAGATTCCATTCCACTTGCCAGAGTGGTGCCCAAGAAAGGCTGTATACTACTCAGCATCCATGAGAAAAAAAGAAATGGAGGAGTGGGCTGATATGCAAAAATCATCAGACAGCCTCAAGATATTCTCTTTCAATGTTGAAGGATTCGTTTCGAAGAAAGCCCAAGGTCTGATCACCACAATCATGAGATCAGAGAATGTGCTGCTGGTTGTTGACGAAAGCTCCAGGATAAAACGACCCGGTGCCAAAAGAACAAAATTCATAACCCAGATTGGAAAAGAGGCAAAATACAGAAGGATACTCACTGGCACACCAGTGACAAAAGGTCCAGAAGATGTTTACAGTCAGTTCAAATTTCTTGATCCATACATTCTCGGTTATGAGAGCTTTTATTCTTTTCGAGCTAGGTATTGCGTCATGGGTGGGTATGAGAACAAACAGATAATAGCATACAACAATATTGATGAGCTGACAAAAAGCATCGAGGGACATTCTTACCGGGTTTTAAAGAAAGACTGTTTGGATCTGCCTGACAAAATATACCAGCGTGCATATGTTGACCTCTCAGACGCCCAGAGGCGCTTATACAACACAATGAAGGATGATTGGGTTGCTGACTACCAAGAAGACACCATCGAGGCTCCTGAAGCCATTACAAGGCTTTTAAGGTTGCAGCAGATAACTTGTGGTTGGTTTCCATCAGATGAACCAGTTCCGATTGATGAAAAGAATCCGAGGCTGGAGTTGCTGAAAGAGCTGCTGAGTGATATTGATGGGAAGGTTATCATCTGGGCACGTTTCAGAGCCGATTTAAGAGCCATAGAGAGCGAACTTGGGGAGCTAGCAGTTGCTTACCACGGAGGGGTGTCTAACGATGACAGAGCACACGCTGTAGACGCTTTTCAGAACGACCCTAAAATTAAATATTTTGTCGGTCAGCCACAGAGCGGTGGGATTGGTCTTACATTAACAGCAGCCAGCTATGCAATATATTACTCAAACAGCTTCGACCTTGAGGTTAGGCTGCAGTCTGAGGACAGGTGCCACAGAATTGGCACAACCAACAATGTCACATATATCGACATCGAAGCCAACAGAACAATCGATAAGAAAATCATCAAGGCTCTGCGGGACAAGAAAAGCCTCGCAGATATGGTTACTAAAGACCCAATGTCAATTTTTATGGAGGAAGATAATGGCTAAATACACAGACGAGTTTATTTTAAGGATCAGACGAAAAGCCAAAGAGATGACTGCGCGACAAGTTGCAGAAGAAGAGCAAATGACAATCGGGAAAATAAATTACATCATATACAAGGCTGAACTCAAATTTGATAATATTTTGGAAAGAGATCAGTCTGAAAAAAGCAAAAAACGAGATTGGATCGCAGACGCACATGATGCCAAAGAAAAAGATCAGAAAGAGGGAAAGGGCAAAACATTTTTAGAGTGGTTGCTCGGATGAGTGAAAAAAACTTCTGGAACCTTATAAGGAACAACCTTGGTTTGAAAATGTATCGAGTTGAAAACCGTGTTGCCTCTGGAATGCCCGATGTCCATTATGTCTCGGAAAAAGGTTCAGGCTGGATAGAGCTTAAATACGTTCCTGAGTTTCCGCGCAAAGGCAGGTTAAAAACTGGCATAAGACCTTCTCAGTGGCTGTGGCACGAGACATATCAGCGCCACGGTGGCAAAAGCTGGCTACTAATAAGAGTTGGTCGACGAGGAGTTATTCTTGTAAAAGGGGATCGCTCTCGTGAAATAGCAAAAGGAATCTCTGTGCATGACGTTATAGAAAAAGCAGACTGGTCGCACATGGGAAATTTTGATGACAAAGACTGGAAGAATTTGAAAGGAGCAATCAATGAGCAAAGTGAAAAAACTTCTAGAGACAGCGGAGCGAGCAAATGATCCTTGGTTCAAGGATTATTGGTGGAATCTTGCTCGTTGGCTTGCTAACAGGCATGAGTCCATCCACGGATACCCTCTGGTCGAGGAAAGTGATGAACTGCCAAAACAGCGAGTGCTCCATTGACACAATAACTTGGTTGTCAAACCAAGAGATAAACAATGAGCAGGGGCACAAAGTTGAGCTGACAAAGCATTTTTGCAAAAAGCCAGAGCACTGGGCTAGAGTTCTTAGGTCAATGGCGGTCAAGGATGGAAGGCACAACATGCTTTTCAAAGATCAGGTTATGGCTGGAAACTGCTTTGAGATATCATTTCCAAAAAAAGCAGTTATATTCGAAATAGCAGAAGAAGGTGATGGTTGGTTTGTTCGCAGAGCACAGTGGCTCTATGATCAACCGGAAGAGATGTATCAAGGATATCTGAAATGAATGTTTTTACAATAGTTGTTTCTTTGCTCTGGTTTTCTCCTGAAGAAAAGTTCGGGCTTACCAATGTTTATGAAATAACACACCGCCATGGCAACGAGATAAAATTTGATACATTAGAAAAATGCTTCTTTCATGTCGAAAAAAATTATAATGAAATAATTATTTCTGTTTCTGAGGAATACAAAGGGAGGGCGATGCCAATTCAAATTTTCTGTAAAAATTCTCTTAGAACTTGAGTCTATTTAAGTTTTGACAAAGGATTGTCAAGAGCTTTGCGAATCTGATCACTCACATCATCCTCTAATGCCTTCATTCCATCCTTCATTGATTTGTCTAAGCTGTCCATCCTCGTGCTTAGTCGATCTCGCAATGTATTGTTGCGTTCATTTTCTTTATCAACCATGCCCCGGACTGCTTCCTGTATTCCTTTGACACGCCTTTCTGTTGATTCGACGAGGCGCTCTGTTCTCAAAATTTCCCCTTTTAGGTCTCGTTTGATTGTCCGAGCTTCATCTCGAGCCGAGTCTGCTGATTCTTGAATTGCTTCCTCTAGCTTCTCGAAAACTGCAATTTTCCCTTCTATAACATTTATTTTAGAATCAACATTTTCGTTAATAGAAGACATGTCTGATTTCAAAACAGCCAGCCTTTTGTCAAACCCAGAAAGGTCTGGTGCAGAGTAGCTTTCAATTTTGTCGCGCATGTCCATGTAGTCTTTGTAAAACTCAAAGCCTCCCCACATTGCGCCACCGAATGTTGAGATGGCTGTTAGGATAATTGCAATCTTGCCACCTTTAAATTTAATGCCAGCAACTTCAACTTCAGCCATCTATTTTCTCCATTGAAGGTTTACTAGATTGTTGTGCTGAGCAGAAGAACCACCGAAAAGCACATACTGAGCAAAATTATTGTCAGAAATAACAGAATC
>CEUI01145632.1_pt1 | contig 31001 bp, 24 predicted proteins | sample 531411 | NCBI WGS metagenome assembly CEUI01 (sample SAMEA2622841, study PRJEB7988) | marine metagenome | isolation source: saline water (ENVO:00002010), including
CGAATGCCCACGGTGGCGGGGTCGTAACCATCCCACCACCCCCCGCATGTAAGCGAAGAGCCTGAGTCGAGTAAATGCTCCAGTGCCATTATCTCCGCCTCCGGAACAGCCGAAACACGCGGCGACCACGCCTCGTTGTCTTGCGGATCGTAGCCTGTGGCTTGCTGGTGCCACACTGACCACTCTTGCAGGTTGGCGAATCGGTATCGGTCAGCTTGAAGTCTTCAAGTCTCTTTGGTAGCCAGTCCTTGGGAACCACGACTCCCTCAGCCGCCGCCGCAACAGCCACTGTTGGGACGTAGGACTTCGTAACTTTCTGCTGGCCTGCCAAGCCTAGCAGAAGAACACAGATACAAGTGATCTCTTTCATGCTATTTGAATCCAGGTGAGAGGTCGGGCAGGGATTTGCGCACCCACCCATTTGCGCCGGAGAAAGCCACTGCTCTCCGGTTGAAGTCTTTGGTGAGGGCCCAGAAGGAACCCTCGGGAATATTGATGTTAGTGCCTCGGATCTTGCGTGGACCAGAGATCCACTTAGAACCCCAGGAGTTCAGGATAAGCACGGCAGCACAACCGTAGATGCGGTGCGTCTCCGGTCTGTCGTCGAAAGAAATAGCGCACATCGAGTGAGACCACGACCCCCTGCGACGTGCCACCCCATTTTCGTCACGAGTCTTAGAAAATCCCTCTGATCCATCGGTGCCAATGAAGAACCCTTTGCCAAGGAAGTCTCGCCATTCCTCGGTAGATCGTAGGGTTGTCGCTGTCCTGAATAGGTTGTCGTTGGTGACCTCCACCACCTCTGGTGGAGGTGGTGTTCTTCCCCACTTACCTGCAATCTTTGGATCGTACCTAGTCAGGTCTGTGCTGATCTCAGGGTAGTCTTTCCTAATGACTGCACCGGCGGTGGAGAGCACCGTCTTTGCCGCACCTCCAATGAACCACCCGTCCCCATCTTTGCCCCTTCCCCAGTAAATGGGTTCGGAGGCGAAGAGACCCTGACTCTCTCCTTCAGGAGAAACATCGGGGGCAACCTCAACCTTCCCTGATTCAGAGTCTTCGATCCCAAGGTGCGATTCCATCAGTACCGTCCCGGCAAGTGCTGATCTACAAGCATGACTGACGCAATCGCCTCGTCGCTGAGCGGGCCCAGGCCATGCCGTAGGGTAGCGGTCAACGAAGTGAATGAACGGAAGCACTAGCTTGCCCTTGAACTCGTCGGCAAAGCCGTACTCGTGCGCAATCTCTTCCCCGACCGGACTGTTACCAGAGTCTCGGACTTGTCCCTCAAAGGCTTCCTGTTCTGCGGGGTCGTACACGACTCCCTCCGCACCAGCCTCGTAGACCGAGGGGATATCGTCCTCACTAAAGATGTAGCTCTGGTCCCACCTCATCTGAAATCCTTGCTAATCTCTTGCAGTGCCTGCGTTAGCTTGGCCCGCATCTCTTCGGTTAAGTCTGCATCTGGTATCTCACCATCAACACCAATCGCGTTTGTAAGTCGCTGGTTAATGGGCTCGTTGATCTTGGATAGTCCAACCATTGAGCCTGGGTCCGCACGTTGCATGATCTGTGCTGCCAGGATCTGGGTGTTACGGAAACCAGATGTGGTATCAATGTCCCCCTTGGCCACTATGGTGGCCAAGGCACTGTAGAACTCAGACAGCTCTCTCCCTTGGTCCTTGGTCACCATACGACTCAGCGGCTTGGTGGAGGGTAGGAACGGGAACCGAAGGACACCTAGCTCGCCAACGATCCCGATGCCGAGGATGCCCAGGAAGACGTAGACAAATGGTTTCATGATTCGCTGCTTGGTGTTACCGCTGCTGGAAGGATCTTGGTACGAAGATGATCGGCCTGCTCGGACTCGCCGTTCGCAACCAGTGCCGAGTGAATGACCGAGTACGCATCAACTACGGAGTGTAGCTCGTTCCTGGTTGGCCGCAACTTCACCAGCCCCTTAAGGGCTGGTGCTACCCGGACGACGCCACAGGCCAGGAGGCCTGCAACTCCAGTTACAATCAAAAGTGTACTGCTCATGCTCTTATCCCAGGGCTGCGTCTAACAGGGTTGATAGCAATGTCCGTACAATACGTTCGACGGCGGTCTCCAACGCACCGTCCACCACAGGTAGGTCTGCTGGCACCACTACCTCATCATAAATCCTCAAGACGGCTTCCTTGATCTTGTCCCGGTCGTCAGTACTCCAGGCCTTCCGCAGGGCATACTTGATGGCCACCAGGACCAGACTTGCTGGCACGGGGAAGGCTGACGCCTCTGGAGCAGGCTCCTTCTCTAGGTCTCGCTTCAGTTCTACATAATGATCCATACTTTCCTCCGATAGGGTGAGTGGGTACACACTATTACACCACAGGATCTGGGAAAGTCAAACCTCGTTCCCCCTGGCGGAGGAGTCCAGCCTTTCCGCCAGGAAAAGCTGGATAAGCTCGTGTACCTCGCATATCCACCTCAAATCGTAGTGTTCTTCCAGCTCCTGGAGGGTGGCGGAACACCAGTCCCGGACAGTCTCAAACCCCAGGATATCTTTCAGCTGGCCCAACACAGGGCCTGAGAACCCTACGTCATCTAGCGGAGCCTCCAGGAGGCTCGCCCTTCCGCTTGTCAGGTACTCACCGCACTCAGCGGTGAGCATGTTCGCCCGTTCGATATCCAGGTGAGACATGAGGACCTCCCACCGCCTACTCCATGGCTTCAACGCCTGGATTCGTTGGGATTGGATTGCGTCAAGCATGCGTCCTGTTTCTGTCATTGCCTTCGTCCTATTGGCATGGGGATGATGTGGGCTTCCTTGCCATTGACGACAATACCACATGAAACGATTGGCTTCCGCGTGAATTTCTTGCCGTACTCAAAGATGACCTTCGAGTGGTCTATTCCAGTGCCGACTGACATGGCAAACACAAGGTTGGAAGTGTTGGCCGACCACCATACCCCAGATTCAGCATGGTAGTGACCGCATACAGTAGACTGGAAGTTATCCCGAGACTGCTTGACCGCCGCAAACTGACCGCCCCTTCCGACCTCGCCGTGCGTATACAGGACGTTGTCGATCTCGACGCTGGCATACCTCGGGTGAACCCGCCACTTGGGTACTTCCCAGATGGCTTGCTGATCTCGTATCAGCTCCGGTGGTATCCCGACAGTCTGGGCCTGTCGTATGGTTAGGCTGTCATGGTTCCCCATCAGCCAGTCCACCTTCGGGAACATCTCATAGAGCCTTGACACCTGCTGCTTGGCCTTCTTGTACTCATCCATGGCGGACTGGGCTCCGGTAGACCGCTGGTGGAATGAGAGAGAGTGCCAATCGACAAGGTCTCCGATGTGAACATACTTATTGGCTCCCCACTCTTCAGCAACTCGCTTAAGGAAGGCGGGGTACCGGCGATGCATGCCTGGACAATGCGTATCACCTATCACTAGCACAGTAGACACGATGGTATCTCACGAGGGGGTGCGGAGGTCGATTGGCTGGGCTAAGAGAGCCCAGCCCGGCGTCGACAGTCAGCCTCAAAGATAAGCTGGGACAACTCATGCCCAGCTGTCTGCACCCACTCTTCTGATCCGCTAGGTAGGGCGCAGTGAAGAAACTCGTGGATCAATGTCTCTAGATACTCTCGTCCTCTCAGACTCTCGTCTATTCTGATTACGTTTTGGATTGGATCGGTCATCGCATCGCCATCCAGCCCCTCCTTGAGGGGGCAGTGAACCACCAGGGATGGCTCGCCGTTGACGGTGGCGTGATGCAGGGTACTGGCTCGCCAGCCCTTGCCGCTATAGTTACTTATGTCGTGCCCGTAGTCATCCATCGGCGGGCCCGGCCTTCCGTTGCTCTCCATCCGTCGACCTTTCCAGCCCAATAAGGGCTTGCAGTTTCTTCCATGGCAGGACAGCCATCGCTGGCTGTCTGTCTGCCTTTGTCACCAAGATCGGCACGGTCTCCGCCGTGCCTCGCCACTGCTGATAGTCTTCTTCCCGGATCTCCTTTATCGTTGCGACAGAAACATAGGTTTTTCTGCTTTTACATTGTACTAGATACACCCCCGTATTGTCCAGGTCCACCCCGAAAGCCGTGTTCTCTTGGTACTCTAGCTGACGGCAGGCATTGGGGTAGCCAGCATCCTGGAAGTCCTTGGCAATCTCTCGCTCGAACCTGTGTCCCTTAGCTCTTTCCGATCTTCCCATCGAATCGCTGCCTTTCTGCATCAAATGTGGTCTGTACCAGCTGGTGCCGGATCGGGCCGTTCCTTCTCTTCAGGCACCACACTCGGAAGTCTGGCTTGGATCTGTCTGGCCACTGGACAACTAGCACCAGATCCGCATCCTGCTCGATCTGCCCGCTCTCCTTGATGTCAGCCAGGGCTGGGATCTGGCTCTCCCTGGCCTCAATGCCGCGATTAAGCTGGCAGAGGGCCACAATCGCCACCTCAAGCCTTCCCGCGAGCTGCTTGAGTCTACGGCTAATATCCGTAATGTCCTCGTAGCGTCCACTACTGGCCTGTCTGCGGCCCAGTAGCTGGAGGTAATCGATTGCCACAAACTTGACACCGTACATGCTGACGTACTGGTCGATCAGTTCCTCGCACCTCTCAATAGTGGAGGCGTTCTCGACGGCGTAGATCTGCTGCCTCTCGGCGTAGTGTTCCCCTAGTTTCTTCTCGATATCCTTGAGGTCCCACTCAGACTCAGGCCCCTCAGCAAAGGCGAGGATGGCCCTCTTCCCCAGCTCTTTCCTGCTCATCTCTTCGGAGATGATCAGGCATGGGTGGTGCTTGCTCACCTCATCCACGATTTGCAAGGCCATGGCGGTCTTGCAATTGCTGGGCCGCCCTCCGATCACCACGAACTCGCCTGGATAGCACCCGTCAATGGAGGCATCCAGCGGCGTGATCCCAGTGCGGAATATGACCTTGTCCTCAGAGGCATGTTCAACCAGGGCCTCCCTGGCTGAGCTGAACAGGGTCGCAATCCCCTCGGACTTCACCTCCTCCTTGGATACGACCTCATCGTAAGAGCGAATGACTGTCCGCTCGATCCAGTCTGGTGTGGCACGGTGGGTGTAGTCGTTCAGCACGGCCCAGGCCCGCAGTGTCTGCTCGATCTCGTGGGTTGGTATCCTGGCCTGGACGCAGATAGAAGCCATTGAGAAGCACAGGGCAGATCGAGAACGATCTGCCAGACCAGACATGTCTCCGTTCCAGCGAGCCTCTAGAAGGGAGCCAGGAATCATTGCCCGGTCCACCCTTTCTGGCAGCTGGTCAGGCTTAGTCACTGCCCTGGGCGGGAGTGGTATCGTGCCCGAGACAGACTGCACTACGTTCTGCAATGCGTTGACCGGGTCCTCGATGACCTTGTCGCTCAAGGCCTCGACGCTGTCGATGGCCTCGAACCTGTCGTCAACAAAGGATGACTTGTTCCAGAGGGGGTAGAGAACCAGATTGCCTAGCCCTTGGCCGGTGAGCTGGTCCTGCCTTGGGTAGATCTCAGGGAGACTGACGCCAGACTCCGTAGACACCACTCTCCAGAAAGATCTCGCAATGTACGCTGGAACAGGCTCATCAAAGAACACCCAGATGTGTGATCCAGATCCAGACTGGCTCACCTCTCTGACGTAGGGCACTCCCCAGCTCTGTAGCTGGTCACAGACCTTGTCTGTTTGCTGGACCCACTCAGGGTTACTGTTTCCATGGTCATCGATATCCGCACAGGAACACAACACAGTGTTGTCTCCCCGCATCAGGTAAAAGCCGTAGGCCTGATCCCCACTGAGGTGCGCCTCTATGTCTGGGTCGCCCTCAACGGGCTCGTATCCACCTCGATCTCGCTTGGTGGAACAGACGCCCTCTCTTCCTCTGAAGTGTGTACTAAATAACGCAGCGGTATCCTCGACATCCATGATTCTTCCCCAAGAAAGAAGCGGGACAGGGTTGGAGGTTTTGTCTGGAGGACACCCTGCCCCGCTCAACGTGACATCTAATTAGAACGGCGACTTCTCTGCGCCAGCAGATACTGGGGCCTTAACCCCAACCTTCTTCGACCACACTCCCTGGAGTACAGTCCGCAGCTTCTCTGCGACGGCGACCTCATCCACGTCACCATCTCCACCACTGCGGGCTTTTGGTGCGCGGACAAGACCCCACTGCTCATACTCTTTCCCTGTCGGGGAGGTGTATGTCTTGGTCTTGCGACGGCAACGAATCTCATTGCCAGCGAGAGAAGTGTCGTACTTGGCATGGCCCTGGCAAACCTGAGCGATGTCATCGCCCCGGAATCCCAGAGCGTAAAGATCGTCTACAAATTCCTCAACCCTATCCGAGTCTTCTCCCCAAAGGATAACATCAACCTTCGGGAATGCATTCGCCTCCGGTACGGGGAGCGGAGCCCGGGGGTCAGACTCCAGTCTCTTCGGGAGTACATACAAGGTTATCTTGGGACGATCACCTTTGATCGTCCCGAAGGCGTAGTCCATAATTTCACAGGTGTAGATACCGGGATCATACATCAACATGGTTTCCTCCTAAGGAATTAAAAAAGTCGCTTCTGCCGCTCATCTGCGGCAGCTCTGCGAAGGATCACTCTATCAATCACACTAATCCACTCCGGGGGGTAGATCGCAAAGCAATGCGTCCCTCCCCCACGGCTCTTCTTTCGGAGACTCTTTGGCGGGAGGCTTCCAGTCTCGTCGGACCACAGGTTACGGACCTCGGCCCCAATCTCCCAGGAAAACTTCCTGCCAGCCTGGACCCCAAGCTCCTTGATCCTATCAGTGACCGTCACCCACTCACCCATAACTCCCCTCCTACTGCTTAGCGGCCACGATGGCCTTGCCAAGATTTGCACATGCTTCGTCACCACTCAGACCAAGCGGGATGTACCTGGGTAGGCCATGCCTGTTCTTCGCAATGAAGGTGTTGTCACCCTCGGTGTACAGGACTCGCGTCGTTCCAGCCACCGCACGACCATCGCGATCCACCTGGGCATCATGCCGCAAAAACAGGATCATGTCAAACCCTTTCGAGAATAGCTCATACGCATTCTTCTCGATCTGTGGTCCCCACTGGTTGTATTCACCAGCTTGTGGGTCGTTGCGACGCTGTGCTTCTGCACCCGAGGTCATGATAACCCCAACAGACTTGTCTCTGTGATTCATCACAAAGAAAAGATCCATGGCTTTACCAAGCAATGCCTTGTACTTGCTGGTGCCAACGCCCCAGCTACTACCGTACTTAGTAAGACAGCCATCGTACTCAGTCCGCACGATGTAATCCTTGGCCATCTCTGCGATGTCAGTAATTGAGTCGATAGCGACCATGCCGTAAGGATGGTCGCCCTCTGCCAACTCTTGGATAACTGACCAGAAGTCTTCCCAGGTTTCGACCGGAGGTGTGTGAGGTATCTCACCCACTCGACCACGATCAATCAACTTGTTGAGGCCAGACTCCTTGCTGGTAACGATGACAAAGACATCAGGCATTGCGGCCAGCAGGGAAGTCTTGCCGATACCCGGCTGTCCGTACATCCAGATGTTATCCTTGATTGGCTTGGCCTTAGTGACTGCGTCACTCAGGCTCATCCGCCCTCTCTGCTTCAGCCCTCTGATTGGCACGGACGTTTTTGAAGTGCTGTTCGAGGCCTTTGTGGGTGAGGCTTCCTTTGTAGAGGTTCCCATCTCTTGGTTTATCCTTTCTTTCGAGTTTCAAATCATATTGGTAATGATGCTTACGTGGGCACAACTGCAAGCAGGACTTCCTGCTGTAGGTCATTGAGTAATGTCCACCCACGGTAAGCTCATTGTTAGTCTTCTTCCTCCGAGTCCACCGAGAGCTTTCAGGGTTATCCTTGCGTTGGCATAGCCCCACATACGGACAGGCACGGTTGTAGGAAAAGCATGCGCCCAGATGCCTGATATGGCTATGGCTCGCACGATTCTCTTCGACCATTGCAATTGCCGCATCGACCTCCGTGATGAACTCAGCAACTTGCTTCCGGGTTTTGTGAACGACCTGCCTCTGGAAATACTTACGAGGGTTGTCGCACATGGTGCGGTACACTCGCATTCCATACAGCGCCGGGGTCTCCCTCCAGTTACGGGAAGCCTCCTCCACGACAGCGTCCTCCACTACCAAGCCTTGCCACAGTCTTTCCTCCTCCAGGGACTGTATTTCTTTCTTGGTTAGCTTCTTCGGTTTAATAACTGGCTTGCGTATTGCGTCGAAGATTGTCCCGGCAACCTCGTACCCGCGATCATTGAGCGCGGCCTCGTACGCAGCGTCCTGCCCAGACATCCCGAGTGAGGCCCAGTAGATCCCACCCGGATCTTCTATCGACGCAGATGTAGTCTTATGTTCAAGTACAAAGATAGCCCCGTCAAACTCGACGACGCCGTCAACCTTCCCTGCCCAGGTCCACTCCTCGGGGCCACCCCACTCCCTGCCAAGTACATCTCGGCAGATGCGGGACATTGGGATATCGAACTCCTCCTCAACGTGCAGCACTCGGAACGGCTCTTCTGCATAGTGCTCAAGATACGCCAGAAGCATACCCTGTACATAGAATACATCTATCTCGTTCGAGTGCCCCTCCTTTGCGGCATCTCGGACAGCCGCTAGTACACTTTCCTCCCGAGGGCCAGTCTGGCCTCCCCCGCCTTGAGCTTCCATCTGGCCATCCTCCGTGCTGATGTCTTATTGTCCCAGAGATGCTTGGCCTTGCAAGCAACGCAGGGTCCCTTACCGCTCTCTGGGCTCGTTCCAATACGACCGCACGAGGGGCACTTCTTAGTTCGGACAATCATCATAGCTACCTCCATGTCTAGGACCCACTTGGGAGGGCACTACAAGTGCCCTCCCTGTGGATTCCGCACATCCCCGCACCGCTCAGAGCTTGGGGACCCTGTTATATTAGCCAACCAATCTCCGGCGTCAACCCTAGTCGTCGCCAAAGTTTTGATCGTGACAAAGCTGTAGCAGCATGCAAGCAATCTCGGCAATGTGCTGCGGCTCGAATAGCCCGCTTGCCCACCACGCGACCAGGGCGTCCATTAGCTTCTCCTCCTGACCCCGGCGATATCGAACCACAAACTGCTGGTCACTGCCTCCATGAGTGTAGTGAAAGGTAAATTCGCCACTCTCGCTGCGGCATACCATCAACTCCGAGTCGTTCCCCTCGCTTGACGGCGAGGGGAGGTGAAAGTCTTCTTCGACAAACCTCATAGGTTCCTCCTAGTCTAAGGCAGGTATACTGCCATCTTCGCCTCGCGTCCACTGAGGCAGAAGCCTATCCTTAATCGCCTTGGCTGCTTTTCTGTAAAGACTCTTCAACTCCTCCATCTGGGCCGTAGTCGGATTCTCGGGATCAATCCACCCAAGACCATCGATACTCTTGAAGGCATAGGTCCCGACATACTTCTGGTACTGCGCCCACTGGGCATCGTTCAGGTGGTGTTTCTCTCCATAAAAATCAGTATACCTCTTCGATGGCGTTGTCAAGTATATCCGTTCGTCAGCCGGTCTCTGGGCGTTGTATTTATACAACGCCAGATCCACCTTAGTTGCCTGATCCATCGAGTACACCCTTGCCGGGTTTGCTGCTCGCAATACACCATACCCAACATCTGTTATCGGGCTCCTTCCGAATGGTCTCCTGGTGAGCGGCCTCCCCCACTGGTCGTACCTGGGCCAGGGAGGGGCAACGAATGGTAGCTCGGCCTTTTGCCCAGCCCGCTGGAGTGTCTTGAGTACAGAGCCCTTGCCCCACAGTTTGGTCTCGTCGATAGTGCCGCCGTACTCCCGGCTTGCTTGGCGGTGCATATTCGGCACCCAGGTGGATGCAAAGTTCGCTCCGAAGTTTGCTAGAGCATTCATCCCTCCGCCGTCCTCCTTGCCGATGTTCTCATACAGCTGGACCATGTCACTCATCCCCCGGAGGAAGGTCTTGTCTGAAAGCTGGTTGAAAGCCGAGCTGATGGGAGCCACCGCCATGGTGCCCACATCCTCGCCCCTAGCCCAGCTGCTCTTGATGTCTATAAAGGCCCCCAGGACGGTCGCTACGGGCTCTATGCGAGCGTACGACACTCGATATCCCCCGCCGACACCCATCGTCATAGGGGCGTAACCAGAGGCGTACGCGAGCTGTCTCTTCTTTGTGTCAATCCCTCCCTGGGCCCCGGTAAGCCACGGATCTTCCTCATCGTGCATTGATAGCAGTAGGGCGGCTACGGTCAGGGCCACGGCCTGACGTGCCAGCGAATCGGTCAGACCATCTTCTGCAAAGCCCTTGAAGGGTTTGCCCGCAGCCTCACGCTTGATCTTCCTGTTTCGGTAGTCCATGACATCTACCACAAAGCCAAGTACAGGGGCCCGCTTAAGTGCCTCGTCTGTAATGTTCAGTGGCGTCTTGTGGAACGGATGGAACCAACGACCGACACCAGACTCGTGGAGTTTCTGGGACAGTTTTCCAGCCGAGCCTCGCATCAGAATCCCCTCATCGCCCTGAAAGGCACCAGTCATGGCTCGCTCAGTGGCGAGCCGTCTGGCCATGGAGTTGGGGTGCAGGAGCTGCTCGTTAAACACCTCTAGGAACTCAGGGCTCCCCCACTTCTGGCCAGTGTCCACGGCTGCGATCCTCGCGGCCAGTGCGTTGGTCTCAAAGTGCTGGGCCAGAGTCTTTAGCAGGTCATCCACAGCCGCTGCGGGGCGGAAGCCGATTAGGCGGACCCACTTCCCAAGATCACCAGAGATCTTGGGAGACCCGGCAGCGATGGCACCACCCTTCTGTCCACTGTAGTAGTCGCGAACCCGGTGACTTTGGTTGTTGAGCGTGTCGAACTCAGACCGCTCCGCCCGCCATGTCATGCTAGCGTTCCTGAATGCGTTCTTGAACGCATCGCCCATGCCGTGGAACATCCAGCCAAACTCTCGGAAGGTTGCGGCATCATAGCCGGTCTTCGTTCCGAGGGCACTGTGGAATGGTCTCGCTGCCGTACCTGCGGCAGCGGCCACAGCCCGCTCAAACATTGAAACGTAGGACATGAACCCGGCGGTGCCAGCCATGTTGACAGCCTGGGTTTGGAAACCAGAAAGCAGAGAGTTCCTCCAGTATTCGTATAGCCCATCTCCCCAGGAAGCAGACGCCGCACGCATTTGGTTCAGGAACTCGATTGATCGCATGGGGTCTGCGGCTATCCCTGCGATGTCGTTAATGTCAAAGTCCTGCTTTGCCAGCTTGTTTAAAACATCGGTTGCGTTCTTACTCTTGCCTGGGTTCTTCGACGCTTTCTCTTTTATTAGTGAGGCAACAATAGCCAGAAGCTCCTTCTCTCGCCTTGCTGCGGGAGAAAGGGAAGGATCTATTGCGCGACGGGAAGCAAATGCACGGCCTTGCTCGCTACCGCCCTCGGCGTAGGCGAGGGTAAGCCTTTCAAGAATGTCGTATGCCTGTCCGCCGTCTGTCCACCCGTCGCCAGACTTGGCCGCAATCATCCGGCGAGTCGCCTCTTCCATCAAGGCTTGGAACCGGAAGTTCTTCTCCGCACTCTCGGTCAGCTTGGCCATGCTCCCGATCCCGGACTCGACCTCTGCCCTCACGGTGTCGATCTCTGCCAGCATCTTAGCAAGCTCGCCGTCGTAGTCGCCGTCGATCCTCGCGTCCTCCGCTGCCATCTCCTCAGTGAAGGTTGTGTCGTGTACGGGAATACTTATCCTTCGCTGTACCCTCGCGATCTCTTCCTTAGTCTCAGGCGTTCCGCCTGGGCTTACGTGAGTATCACCAACAATCCTCTCCCCCTCAGACACTGTGGGGATAGGAGGTGGCGAACTGGGAGTCCTCGACGGTCTGGCAGGCTCAGACTCTGCCGCCTTCTCCGGCTTGGAGCCGGAGAAGAACTTGACACCTGCACGCAGCATGTCCGCAACACTATCGAAGCCCATAAGGGCTACGCTGTCCTCCTGTTGAAGGTCCGCTCGCCCTCGGGTGGTCGCTGACTGTCGACTTCCGGGGGGGCCGGGTTGATCGGCTGAAGGTCTATGGGATACTGCTTTACCTCCGACAGCTGTCCCATCAACTGCTCGAACGTCTTCGGTTGTTTCTCTGACTGGGGTTCCATATTTCATCGCCTCCTGTTTGAGTTTTTCTTTGTTTACCCCTGGCCTTTCATACCAAGGCATTGCCGCTAAGTAACTCTCCTCCTCGGTTAACCTCCTCTTTGATTGTATTTGCTTGTATCCAATAATGAAGCCGGGCGGAAGCACCTTGGTCTTCCCCCTCTTCGCTACCTCGGATCGGAATGCCGCCCAGTCCCCGAGGGTAAACCTATAAAGATCGCCCCCAGGTGGATTATATAATATGTAACCCCCGTTGTCATCAACCCCATATCTTGCACTAAAGGATAATTGACCATAATCCCCCTCCCTAGCCATCAACCCCGAAGTTGGATTTGCCTCACCTCGTATGTCACTTAGTATGGCGTGCAAGGTCGCATGACTGGCCTCTTGCTGTGATGCCGCAACCCAAGACTCCCAGTGATACCGGCCAACACTGGCATCCTGTGGTCTGCCAGCTTGATTGTATATCTCTTGCACGCGAGCCCTAACCGCTCGCTCAATTGCCTCGTAAACTACAAGGCCCCTTACGCCGTAAGTAATTGACGCAAGTGACGAACCGGTCACTGTCTGTTTGTTTATCTTGTCGCCGTCCCACAGGTTGATTCCTTCAAACGTCCCGTCATCCCATAGGTGACGAAGCTGGACTCGGTCTATAACCATCAAGTCAGTATACCCGGCAACCAGCAAAGTAAACGAAACAACTTTATTGTCTATACCAACACCCTCTCCAATTCGCTGAAATACCCGTCGTATCTCTGTTCCCGTGGAGTCGGGATCGGACATCATGTCATGCAACAACTGGAGATTAGACCGACCGTCCCCGGAGTCCTGTGACATCTTCACTAAAAATGCATGCCCAAACGCATTGAGGTTGTGAGTGGCACCAGCACCTGGAATACCCATATCTTTGGGGGCAACGCTTTTGGCCCACGCCTCGTAATCATCTTTTCTTGCTTCTAGCGTTCCATCCGCCGCCGCTTTAATCCATCGGTCAACCCCGCCCCATGCGTTTAAGAAAAGAGACTCCTGGGTATAGGGAGAAACACCCCTGGAAAGAAATGACCACAGAAACAGTTTCCCAGTTTGCTCAACAGACACCCGACCATCTAAGTAAGCATCCCTAAACTCGGCAGCGTTTTTGAATCCTATATTCGCTTCAGCAAGCTGCCCGTCTGTTAGACTGGATATTAGCCTAGCCGCCTCACCGCTTCGTAAGTCGCTTATTAGCTTGCGGGGTGCGACAGGTATGTCGTTGCTTCCATAAGCATCGACCATCATACTATTCCACGCAGCCTCGCTTTCCTCTGGTGTTTTATGCCGGTCTAGCAGCGGAGAAAGTTCGGCCAGCATGTTCGGAGCGTTTTTGTTAGTCGTCTTTTGAAGGAATCTCTTCTTCCCGATCTTTTTGTGCCGAGTAGTTACGCGAAGCCGGGGCTCCAGGGCGTGCTTATTCTGCGTTGATTTCGACTGGCCCTTAACCTTGCGGCGGGGGGCGTACTCAGCCATCCCAACACTGTCGTCGAAGTCAGGGTGGGTATCGTAGGGCACCGCCTCCCAGTCGTGCTGAGAACGACCCGCCGCCCGCTGATGATTGACATAGTCAACGACTTCCTGTGGTTCAAATCCCGCAGACCGCATCTTCCTGGCCGCATTGGGAAACCCCTTTTCGATAGCCTCCCCGGTCTCTCTGCCACGGGTGAGCATGTCCATGATCTCCGCATGGAAATTGCGACTGCTACTTCCTCGCCGCCTCTTGGGCGGCTTCTTATCCAGGTTGGCCCGTGGGTGGAGATAGGACCCACTGGCCAGCAGGTCTTCCATTGTCTCAACGTCAAAGGGCGCATCCGTAGCCTCAGGCTCAGGAGATGGGTCTGACATCTCTTCTGCTACATTTTCTATGCGAGCCTCCATGACCTCAGGCTCTTCAGACATTTTCTTCTGAACCTTCGGGTGAGGGTCACGGCCTGCAACCACGTCAGCCGCCGCATCGACAATAACCTCGGTCGGAATGTCAGATGCCGGAGTGTCCTCCGGCATCTCTTCGACAATCCTCTTTCCTTCTTCTCGGACTAGTCCCAGTTTATTTCGCCAGAGTGCTATAAGTTCGCTGTCTTCGGCAATGCGGTTCCTCTTCAGTACCTCGCCAGCAAGGAAGGCCTGCTCGGTAGCGGCGACCTCGTCCTTGATCGCCTGACTACTCTCGCGGCCACCAAGGCCGCGAATAGCTTCGATGATCTTCCGCAGGAATTGTTTCAGGCCATTACGGAAGCCAGAGTCCTGCTCCCAGAGAGCGGAGGCCAGAGCAATGTCTTCCTCTTGGTCAAGTTCGCTCTTGGATGGATCTGAGTACTTCTTGACGAAGCCCGACCACTCCTTGTCTGTGAACAGGCCAGCTGCCCTAGCCAGATGTACCAACTCGTGACGGAGTGCCTTGTCTATCCCCATCGGGACGGCCCGCCCGTCCACCACGGTCTGCTTTCCCTCACCCTCAAGTGCCGCACTGAGACGCACCACACCAAGCCCATCCAGTGTGATTCTCCCGGTGTTGAGCTTGAAGTTAGCCAATCTCTGCGTAGGGAGACCAACCTCCTCTCGCAATGCCCTGGACTCTCCCCTGTAGGCCAGCGTCTCCTCGTCAACCCACATGACGATACCGGTGTTCTCCTTGAGCTTCTCCCCCTTCTTCTTTCTTCCGGGCATCAGCCTCCAGCGGTACGCCCGAAACCCCCCGCTGGGAGTGCCCTCACCTGAGATGGCTACCTGCTCTATCTGGGCCCCAGGGATTGCCTTCTGTATTGCGAGTATGTCGTCGCGGTGTTCAGTTGCCTTTGTTACGGGCCTAGCCTGCTGCTTGATCTGCTCCTGAATAGTGAGATCAACCCCCGCACTCGCCTTTTTGGTTTTGGGAGTGGGCTTCGACGCAGGCCGTGCAGTAGCCGCTTCCTTCACTAAAGCAGCCCGCCGCTGCTTTAGATCGGCTATCTCCTGTTCGATCTTAGGGATATCGACCCGATTATCACCAGATAGATTAGGCGGAACTGCCAACGCTTCCCCTGATGCTTCCGCAGATTTAAGTATCTCTAACTGCTGCTCAAGTCCGCTGATATCGTCGTCAATCGCCTGCACCTCTGGCGATACAGCAGCCTCCTGTGCTTCCTGTGAGGGTGCAGTCTCCTTGACGTGGGCAAGTGCCGACTCTCGGAGAGAATCCGCAAGATCTGGGTCCTCCACCTGCATCACTTCCAGCTCTTCCAGTAGCTGCTCTCGACGCTCGACGGCGTCCTCGCTCTCCTTGATAGCGGCCTTGCGTTCTGCGTACTCCTCAACCAGATCAGGGTGAGTGGCGAGGATGTCTTCCATCACCTCTTCGTAGGATCGCTCCTCAAAGATATGCTCAAACGCTTCGCCATGCCGGAGTACGGTTGCAACCTCCTGGTCATAGCCCTCCCTCTGGGAGCGGCTAGACTCCTTGCGTCCCGTCTTGTCAGTGAAGTCCTTCCTCGACGGCTTCTTTGGAAGCCGCATATCCTCCAGGTCCTTGAGTGCTTGTATAGTGCCCTCGCGAACATCTTGGTCCGTACTCTTCAGGTTGCTAAGTATTGTCCGGTGAAGCTCGTCGTATCCGACTCCACGCTCATCCTTCGAGATGATGCCGAGACGTTTCGCGATATCTCGGTTGGCCTGCCTCCGGCCAACCATCTCGTTCTCCATGTTCCTGTAGCTCTCATCGACTAACTCACGAATAACTCTCGCCCCACTACGCGCATTATCATAGGCCTCTCCTCCAGGCATTAGCTTCCCGGCACCACCGCCCGCAAGGGAAGGGCCCAGAAGTTGCATGAAGCTGTCCAGCCATACCTCGCCTTGGTTGTCCTCGGCTCCGGCACCCAACTCGCGGTCAGCGAGGTGGTAGGCAAAGCGGTCATAGACCATGCCCATGGTCATGTCAGCCGTCTCCTCTAAGACCTCACCGACACCACCCTTGGCAACGCTGAATGTGAAGTCCACCACAGACTGGCTTAGCTTCTTGGTACTCAGGTCCAGGGCTGTGTCCGCAGCCTCCTTGCCGATGAGCCTCCGGGCTATGTTGACCCCGGCAAAGTCCATGGGGCCCATCCCTAGTTTTCCTCCTATCTTATTCCCCGCATACATAGTACCTGCCGTGATCCCGGCCTTCACTGCACCATGCATGGTGGCCTCTGCCTTGCCGTGCCCCTGGTCAATAGACTCCACGTACTGCTGGTTAAAGGACTCAGAGGCCGCAAAGGCCATGACTGCCCCCTCCGCTGCCTTCGGGTTCCAGGTGACAGCCCCAGCCGTAAGACCCACAGCGATATACTTGGTAAGCTCTGTGCCCGCTTGCCGGTACGTCCGCTCGGCATAGGTCTCTCCCCTGCCTTCGCGTCCCTTTCCCCGGACCCGCTCCTCCAGATTCCTCATCCGCTGAAGCTCGTTTGCGTGTTCGTCCAGGCCCATATCTCCGCCGATCCACTCGACCGTACTCGCGAGCCGATACCCACCCTGGAGGAGGGTATTCGACAGATCTTCAAATCCATAGTAGACCGGAGCCACCCAGCCCATACCCTCTGAGCGGCCTTCAGCCTCACGCTGAAGGCGTCGGTCCTCCCGGTAGTCCGCAAGGTCCATGCCAGCCTTAGCTGCGTCCTCTGCGTCTCCACCGACCTTCTGGTAGGCCCTCTCCGCAATTGGCCTAACCTTCTCGTCCTCCTCTACCCAGATATCATAGCCCTCGTCACCCTCTCTTGGGGCCGTTCCATTTTTCGTAGCGATGTCTTTAGATCGCGTTACCGACATAGCCCAAAGCTCTTCGTCGGTCAGACCACCGGAACCGGCGAATCTTCCGGGACTCCACTCCGATGTCTTGACACTCTCTGGAAAGTAGGCGGTCTCCCGCCTCTTCTCGCTCCACTTACTCCCCCATCCTGGCGTGGATCTCAGGGCTACGCCCTCATCTAGCTCTCCGCTCTCTATCCGTTCAAGGGTCGTATCTGTAGGCTTGAGGTGTTCAACCTTGCCATCCCCAAAGCCTCGATCACCTGCCTCTGAGGTCTCAACATACGAAGCCGACCCGGACTCACGACGCCCTAGAAAACGGTCGAAGCGGTGTGATTCCACACTGCCCAGAAGTCCGCCGTGGGCCTCCTCGGCATCCTCCTCGGAGTACGGAGTCACAGCGGGCGGCATGGTTGACGCATAGTCTGGGAACTTTGTGTAGAATTTCCCCTCATCATCGACGGCTAGTTCGCCGTCGAGACTGTCAAAGAACTCGACATTCCCGACTCCCTTAACAAATACCATTGGTCATCTTTCTTCAACAGGCCTAAACATGGGACGGCCAAAAATTGTGAACGGTGCGTCAGGATGGGGGGTTCGACCCTATTCCTCTGACCGCTGAAGGTATGGCCTCTTTTCAATACGCTTGAATATGGGACGGCCAAAAGGGTCCATACCCCTGGTTAGCTTCCAGTCGAATTTTGGGTCGAGTCCACGCCGTGATAGATAATCATTGTCACGAGTTGGTACATCTAGTAATGGTCTGGGTGCAGCTGGCGAAGGCATGGGAGCCAGAGACCCTGTCCCAGAAGGGGAGGCCATTTCGATAGGCTCTGGGGTGGTGAGGGGAACACCTGACGGGGAGCCGAGCCCAGACGGCGGACCACCCCCATAGCCGCTCGCCCCAGCGTCTCCCTCCTTAGGGTTCGGGCCGGTAACGATACCAAACCTTGGAACCCGAACTGTTACCCGCTTATCGTCTGAGGTGCCCCATCTTTTGTCGTCGCCGGGGCCAATCACTTTACTGGCCTCGACCAAGAGCATGAACACTTCTCCCTGACCCACCTCCCCAGAATCTTTGGCACGTTGCAGGGCCGACTCGTCGGTAAATGTTAGATGTCGGTTATTCCTCGCAAAGTCCTGCGCGTCCTGGACTTGCTCGTCTATGTATCCATTTTGGATTTCAACCCTCTTGCGGCCATAGAAATCATCGTGCCTCCGTACGGCTTCGGCATAAGCAGCACTATTAGCATCTGAGTCCATGCTGTCAATCACATAGTCCTTTGGTCTCGGATAATCCTTATGATACTGGATATCCAATGCGTGAAGGTCCCGCCGCGATTTCTCGGAGGATTTCCTGGACTCATCTTGGTGCCTATACCTCCTCTCCCTCTCCTTGTCCTCAAGATCCTGAATGTGCTGTTGTTCTCGATATTCATCAGCCCTAGCCGCCGCTTCATCATCTCGCATGGTCCTAAAGATCTCTGAAGCCCCAGGGATCAGCATGGTTGAGTTGCCATCTGGAGTAAGCTGGGAGAGGGCACCAATCTGTCGCAGTGCCGGGTCGTCCGAGTTTAGCATCTCGTCCAATTGAGCCTGCCCCGGAGGAGGCGTATACGGCGGATCAAACGGCATCGGCTCGCCAGCGTTGGCGTACTTATTTTGGAAGCCCTCAACTGCGTTGTCGTACTGGTCTTCTGTCCAGAATCGGCGGTTATTTTGGATGGCTTGCCAGTCGGCATCCATCCTCGCTGCAATCCGCTGCTGTTGCCAGTTCTGCTGGGCATTGGCCTGCTGCCGCATCTCGGCGTCTATGTTCTGCTGGTTGATCATTCCCAGCCGCCGGTCCTGACCGGCCTGACCAACCATATCTCGGAAGTTGTAGCCCTGCTGCTGCATCGCAAGCTTCTGCATATCCTGGGCTTGCTGCGCATACGCCTCTTCGAGGCTCAAGTTGTACTGCCGCTGACCTTCCAGGAAGTTCTGCTCGGCCAGCCACTGGTTCACATTAAACTGGCGGCGACCTTCGCCGAATTCCGCCACATCCAATCCGTGGCCAAGGTCAAAGCGACGAGTATCCTCACCGAACTGCTTCTCCTGAAACTCCTGGCCCACATCAAATCGACGAGTGCCCTCGTCGAATTGACGCTGCTCTTCCGCTAACTTCTCTTCGTATTGCCGCCTCTGCTCCAGGAGCTTCTGACGTTCCTTGGCCAGCGAACCACGGCCAACAAGGTCCGAGGCGAGAGCCAGCCCGACAGCGGCGGGTTCATGTCGTACTCTAATAGCCATGTGATTTATCCAAGGGTCTTTTTATGGTTAATTAAGGGAGCCAACTGATAGGTCGTCCCAGTAGGTCGTGAAAGACCTGTCCACGACCCACCTCTTCGCGAGTAGGCCCTGACCATGTCGCGAAGTCCCACAGCCCCTTCAAAAATTTGTTCGCCCACTCCTCGTCCCCTCCCAGGGATGACCGATACGGTTCCTTTCCTGGAACCGGGATGGGGGAATACCCGTAGTTCGGCACCAACCCAGACGGCGGCGGTGGCGTCCAACCAGTCCCCGGCGGTGTCCAACCAGCTCCAGCGTACCCAGGACCAGATGGCGGCAAGAAGCCACCAACGCCAATTCCGTGTGGGCTAGTCTTTATGGGCAGTGGCTTTACCGGAGGCGGGGGACCGATCTTCGGCGGCGTCGTGCCCGCAACCCCGAGGAATCCCTCTTCAAACGGAGGCTTCGTAGGGACCGGAGCCGCAGGCAGAAATCCGCCAACACCAATTCCGTGTGGGCTAGTCTTTATGGGCAGTGGCTTTACGGGAGCCTTGGGCGGAAGACTCCATTGAATATTAGTACCCCTGTCAGCACCATATCCACGGTCCATATAGGTCGCCCCAGGAGTTCCGCGAGCGGCCTGCCGCTTCCAGTACGTCGATCCCGGATTGCCCCCAGGACCACTGTACTTGTGCCCACGAACGCCCATGTGAGTGGGAAAGCCCATCTGGGCGGGAGACTTGTAACCCATCGACGCTAGGCTGGCAAACTGGGGTGCGCCAGACATTCCGACTTTACTGTGAAGGATTGGCTTGCCGTCATGTGTGTACCTCGCCTCATTGCTCGGACTGGCAGCCTGTGACCGCTGAAGGTATGGCCTCTTTTTCTTTTTTTTGCTCCACCTTCGCTGCTGCTCAAGATGGGCATAGTAAGCAGCCACCTGCGGGCTCTTCTGCTCCAGGTCGGCAAGCCATGCCCAGTGCGCCTTCTTCTTCTTCGACTTAAAGCTGCCCTTTGGCCTTGAAAACAGGCGATCCTTCCTCGCCTGTTTTCTCAGGTACTTGTCAAGTTCCTTCCTCTCCTTCATTTGTTGCTTGAATTCCATCCGGCGGATATTCAAGGCCTGCTGAGGAGACATCCCGCCGCCCCCCATGACAGCCGTCCCGTCAACGTATTTATCGTACCAAGCCATTATTAACTCCTTGTTAGCTGTAAGTTTTATGCTACCTAGCGGCGTGGGGTACCGACGAGCTTAGGAACCATGGTGGGACGAGGTTAAGGCTTCGCTGCCCCCGGTTTAGGCTTCGCCGTATGCCCAAGTAGGCCAGCCGCAACAGCCTCGTAAGGGTTCGCTCTTCCACCGAGGTAGTCGTTCATGCTAAACACCCCGCCAGAACCGCCCGGACTGGTCCCGTAACCACCGCCATAGCCTTGGCCATACCCAGTAGAGGCCGCGCCCTGAACCAGACCCATCAACTGATTGAAGTCTGGGCCCGTGTCTTCTCGATGCTCGATCACGCCAAACTTGCCCTTCTGCAATGTCGCCTCCATGTTCGCCCTCTGGGCCTGCTGGTTAGCCAGTTGGCTAGCCATGTTCTGCTGCCCACCAAGACTGCCTTGCTGGGCCTGGGCGATGGCTTGCATTGCGTTCTGGCTAATACCCATATCCGCCTGCAAGCGGCGAGCCTGAGCAGCCTCGCGAGCCCTCTGGAAGTTAGCTTCCTGAGACAGCTGCGCCTGGGAGATCCCCATATCTGCCGCCGTCTTGCGACGAAGCACAGACTCTTGAATACCACGAACTGCGTCCTGGTAACCACGGTCAGCCTGCTGCTTCATCGAACCGCCAACAGTGGTTCCGGCCATCCCCCTCGTTGCCATGGCGGCGTTAGTCGCCGCCAGAGACTCATCGTAGGCCTTTCGGGACTCTGCGATCTGATCCTGCCCTTGGGACGTAAAACCGCCGAGAATCCTATCCCGCATAGTCCCATACTGACCGAGAATATTCCCGTACTTCTCTTCATTCGCCAAGGCATCGGCATCTAAACGCTCCATGATTCTCTGATGGAGGCCACCGTAACCAGCCCGAAATCCCTGCTCTATATCCCCCCACCCCCCAATAATATTGCCGTGGATATCCCGAGACTCCCCAATGGAGTCGCCCAGCTGCCCAAGTACCGAGCCGGAGAGATCGTCATACCCCGCTAGGAGTTGTTCATACCTCGCTTCGTTAGCTGCATTTGAGGCGTCCAGTTTGTCCTGGTAATCTGTGGCCAGATCTAGAATGAAGTTGTTGTTGGCCCCCTGAAAGGGCTTCTTCTTGGGCTTCTTCTTGCGGCTCGGTCTAACCGGACCACCACCCTTCGCGTAGATACCACCAGGGCCTAGCGTTGGGCGATTCGTGCCGCCGCCAGCGGCATTCATTGCCAGGAGGTTGTTGATCCCTATCTTCTGCACAGCGGGGCGGGACACTACAAACTCCCCAGGCGTAAGCATCGCAGGCTCTGTGTCGGTCCCCTGGGCGGGGCCTCCACCGGCGTATCCCTTGGGTTCGACATAACCGCCACCCGCAAATCCGACCCTCAACCGGTTAGGCTTACGAGACCGGTCTGGTGATCGCGGTCGAGCCCATGGTAAACTGGGGGAGGCCTCGGGACGCTGACCTAGCGGGTGCCGCAAAGGCTCGCCGACACCTATTCCACGTCTCCTTTGCTGCTGTTCAAGGTAGTGACTTAAAGCACCCCCTTGTCCGGGACCATCAAACCAATAATTCGCATACCCACGGCGCCCTAATCTTTGCAGGAAGTCTGGCCGCAGGGAGTCTGGCCCTCTATCCGTGAAACTACGATGTTGTCGTATTGGTCTTCTGTAAGACTGGGGCCTAGCCCCAAAGGTGTTTGGTCGCTGGTTTTGCGGTTGTGGGGCCCACGAGGGAGCCTGATATGCGGAAGAACCACCCTGCTTCGGGCCGCTAACTTTCGGCATGGCCCATCTGAACGCCGCAGCTGGAATATGTCCCGCATCCTGCTTCGGGCCGCTAACTGTCGGCATGGCCCATCTCCGCATTGGATCTGGGCGGTTCTGTGTTTCCGTATTATTCGGGTGCGTCCCAAGCCCCACCATCGACCAATTCCACAAATTGCCAGTGGGCCGAGAGGGAACAGGGTTCTGTTGCATTGGCTGCTTGTAAAGCATTCCAGGTTCTCCTTAGAAAAACTCATCTGGGTGCATAGTCCCAGGGGATACTCCCTCGATTACCGCTGAACTTCTAGCCGCGTCATATCTCGGAATCCCCGAAAAAATTATTATATTATCACTCGCCCAGGATCTCGCACTAACTGCGTCTGCGTGATGTGGGGGAACGCCCACCAAGCCTTGTTTAAGGGCTTTGATCTCGTTAATGGTCTCAAACCTCGCAGGAACCTTCACCTCCCCGTCGAGAGAGATAAGCCAACTAATGTAATGCCCAGCCTCCAACCCGACACCACCGATTGAAACCAACTCCTGCTGGACTCCACTTGGCAAATCGGTGTGTTCCTCCACGTCGAGCGGGAACATCCTGACATGTATCCACCGATCTGAACAGGTAACAACCGTGGCTCCGTGTCCACCTCTTGTCTCGTTACTAAACTCCTGTTCTCCTCTCACATTATCAGGAAAAACCCCATCCGCCTTAAGAGTGAACACCACTTCCCCGCCGCTGTCGTAAACAGTCAGGCTTTGTGGGGACCTGCCCTTAACGTTCCAGTCCCTCTCATCCCCCTCAGTTTCCGTATGAGTAAGGATTGCAATCTTATTGCCAGTCAAGACTTCGACTTGGTCTAAGATCGTAGCGTCAGTCTTGGAATCCCAGATTTTATGTCCCCCAAACACTAACCGCTGATACACCGATTGCCTATTATCAGGTATGGTCAAGATGGGTGGCCACTTCTCACCGTCCACTTGGCCCTCTTGGTCTAGAGGATCGTAAGACGGCAACAGAGGGTTGCCCTGGCTGTCTTTTTCAGGGTCATACACCGCATATTCAAAAAGAATCACTGGGGTATGATCGGCGGTGCAGTTAAATGCCACCAACCCACCTTTGAAATCTGCGTTTACACCCGAAGTTTGATAGGGAAAGCCTCGGGCCCGATAGCGGTCTAGATCTTCGGCCTCATGGACCGAGATTGTCTCTGGAAAACCGCTATCTGCCCAGAAGTCCGCCGTGCGATTATAGGCCGATAGGAGGCCGGGCGTCCCACTGCTGTACCCCCCAATAGGAGCGTAGTAGTAGACCCAATCACTTTCGTACTTGGTTGCGGTGGACGTTGCAATGTAGGGCAATTCCCCTGCCTCGCCACTAATAATCGCGCCCGAACAATAGACGAGCCTGTACTGATGTTGGGTAAACCCGTCTTCCTTTGTGACGCGATAGTATCCACTCCGGTAAGACCCCCCTGTCGGCGGCCACCCGATCAAATAGGGGTGGAGGGTACCGCGGGTGTAACCCCACACATCCAGTAACTCATCAGTGAACCAATCGGTGGAGGGACCGTAGACCTCCATCTCCGCAGCATACGTCACCTCGCCCACGGGATCGGTGATGCCGAGTACGCCCTCGGGAGCTGCCTCCGCCCACCACCAATGCGCAGACCCGTTTTTCTTCCTCGCCGTCATGTACTCCCTGCCACGGGCGACAAAGTCAATAGTCCATTCTTCGACCGTCCTCGCGTCCGCAACCTCCATGGTCTCGACATAAATGCCGACACCATACGGCCAGTCATTCGGCGCGATACTGACGGGGAGGACTCGTTCTGGCTCACTAAAGCTGCCGGAATCGCCCGAAGCACTCGTGAAATGAAAACGCTTGTCTGTATTCCCGTTCCCTTTGATTTTGTCGACAGAGGTGGTTGCTGTTCCAGTCCCGTCTTCGTCCACCTTATCGAGCCGCACGACCCGATTTCCCCCCTTAGTCTCATTTTCTGAAATGCCCAACTTCCCGAATCCCAAGTCCCCGAACCCGTAGTAGGCCGCATCTTTAAAATCCTCCAACCCCCAGCAACTCTCAGAGACGATTGCGTTGACATTTTCAGGATACTGCGGTACGAAACCACCCCAAAAATCAACGGGGGCCCCGCCCGGAACCCCGCCCCCGGTGATAGAACCTCTGAAGGGACCGGCTATATATGTCCAGGGGTATTCCATGTCCAGCCCCTCGCTCCACCACACTGCCTTCGCGTCTACAAGGTTGATCTTCTGGACTCTACCGCCAACCTCATCCCGGTCCTTATCAGACTTATCAAGAATGGCGTACAACGTGCGGCCATCCCAGGTAGTCATAGTTCTACTGAGCTTCCGAAACGCACTGGCGCCCGAACCGGAAAGTCGGAAATACCAACCGCGAAAAGCCCCCGCATCTGCGCTCTCTTCCAGATCGTCTACTATAGTGTACTTCCCGGCCTGCTCTGCGTTCTTGAGCAGCTGATCGGTGTCATAGTAGACCGTTCCCAACATCTGAACGGGGGATATACCGGAATCGTTAAGATCGGTTTTCGCGTCCCCAATTCGGCGACCCAGGCCAAATACCGTAAATGTCGGCACAGAACAGCAACTCATACTACCGCTATCAATAGACATGGCTATTCTTCTGGCTCCTTATCGCAGCCGTACCAGATGACGTACCATTCGGTATCCGTGGCGCGGGTGATTATTACAGGGTGGCCCGCCTCCGGGGTCTTGTACGCCCACAGCTTGGCGGTCTTGTGTTGGCCGGGTAACAGGTTTCCGCCTTTAATCTCTACGCCTACATCGCCGGGGTTGGTGCCAGAAGCCTTAGTACCGCCAGCTTTCGTTATCCCATACGCTAGGTTTGTGCTGTAGTCAGTTGTCCCGGCAACTTTCCCCACGGTACCATCATCGGGCAGTCGCCATTCGACCGGAAGTGTGTCTGTATTATCGTCGTCGTCAGAAGATAGCTTGCTCCATAAAGTTCCAGGGGCATCCCCATTTCCCACCTTCACATATTGATCTATGAAGCTGACATCACCAGGGCTCTCGGTGATGAGCCTCTTTAAGATCTCCTTTATTGTTGTCTCCTCTATTATTGTCGTGGTGGATGACGTGGGCTGTTTAAATGTGATGTAGATCTCCCCGTCAAGATTATCTTCGTTCTGATGTATGTGAGCCAACTCCCTTCCCTCTGGAGCGACAAATGGTTCATCACAGTCCCTGGTATCGAACCAATGAGCCAGAGGTTGGGCCGACCCTCCAGATCTCATAATGACGTGGCCTTCGTCAGAAAAAGACGCCGGTGCTGGGGCCTGGGCTCCGATTGACAAGATCTCGTACCTATTGTCAATGTTCTGCGCATAACCCCTTGATCCCGCCGTGGTACCCTGATACCGACGGAGGGGGTCATACACAGAGATCACTTCACCTGTCGCATGCCCATCCTTGTTGAGAAGCTCTGCTGGCCATGGTCCATTCCCGACTATATCTTCGTTCACCCTCACGCGAGCTAGGCCGCTGGGTGTGATCAGCGGCTCTTCCAGCATGACGGGAGTTCCATCCGGGTTGAGAAGCTCTGCTCCAGTTCCCGGATCTATTTGGGGATACCGCCATACCGGACCCCCATCAGCAAAAGGATTCCCAATAGCATCCGACATCTCAGAGAGCATCCGCATGTTGTGCTGGATGTCTTCTGGACTACAGTAACCAGACCTGAAGGGGTTTCTTCCGCCGTATGTGGTCATCTTGCTTTCCCCAGGGGTAGAATACTAAGGGACGCCTCCTCAAAGGCCCAGGCTCTCCCTGACCCAGAAACGACTAGTACAAGCGAGTGACCGCTCATCCTTGGGTTTTCTATTGTCGCGGCGTAGTCTGAGTCCCAAGTCATTGCAAAGCCCCCGCTGGATGCCACGGCCTGGGCCAACGCATCACTAGCCGTAACCCCAACATACAGCGTCTGAGTCGACGTTCCTCCCGCACTGTGATTCACGAGTCCACGAACCTCCTGTATCATCCCCGACACCGCCGAGCTGGGGGTAAAGTTCATCGGCCCTATCTGTGCGTGCGCTGCCACGGCAGAGCCGCCCTCATCCGTCCCGCTCGCCCCATCAAGACGGCAAACCTTTCCGTTATCACAGCCGATCATTAGGGAGCCCCGATGCGATAGCTCGAAGGAAGGATCTCGCCCAGCCGCAGGTTGCCAACTGAGTAGAGACGTAACCTCCTTCAATTTTCCGGTACCTGCATCCAGGCTGAACGGCCACCAGCCCCCGCTTCCGAGATCGTACCAGTAGTTTGTCCTGGTCGCTGTAGCCGCAGCGACGGTCGAAAGTATTAGCCCGTTGTAGACACCGTCAAACCCGAGTTGGTCGGTATCCCTCCAGAATTTCGGACCCCTGTGTGGCATATGGGTCTCCCCCACAGGCGTCGGAACATCACCACAGCCGGAAGGCATCGCGTACAGGCCCAAATGCGATAGGAAGTAGGTCGCGTCCTTGTCTGTCTTAGTGTGCGACCACGGCCCCAGTATTCCAATATCATCTGTAAGTCGCTCTATATAACCACCCTGCATGGGATCGCCGCGAAGCACCCACAGAGAGTCCTTGCACCCAAGAAGCAAGCAGCTCTTATTGTGCGAGACGAGAGCCGTCAGCGGCTCTCCGATCAGCCCCCCCTGAAAGGTTGTCCCCGCCACTGGAGACCCAAGGTCTTCCGCTCCATAGAGCCAATCATACGGGGAGCCATTCCTGGACATGTGCCAAACATGGGGTGCCACTTGGTCGTTCCCCATGATCATCCTGTCCTGCCAAGCGGCGATCATCTTTGACCCATGGGGAACGTTACCCTTCTCAGGGGTAGCCTCCCACCGCTTTAGCGTCCTCTCCTCTAGATCCACCACCTTAGCGGTACGGGGAGTCGACCAACTTGCGCCGTATCGCCAGTGACCAGAAGAGTTCGGGACTAGTGCTTGGTCTTTTGCGGGCGTGATCGTGAGTATGTCGGACTCTGAAGCTGTAACCTCCCAGAAACCGGTAAGATTTCTGCTTTCGGAGTTTATCAAGTCTTGGCCGATAACCACCAGATCGTCTACAGCACCCCCCTCCAGTGTTTCCGATGCAGGATCGGTAAAAGTGATCTTGGTGCCGCCAGCACCAGCAACCTCCTCCGCCGTCACCGTAACCCCAGAGAGTTCGTTGATTGCCACCTCTATTCGGGAGGCCATGTTGGATGCGGTCGATGTGTAAACGATCTCTCCGGTTAATGCCGTAAAGTGTTCAGCCCCCTCGGAGTCAAGGGTATAACCAACCTGCAACTTGAAAGTACCTTCGGTAGTGTTGCTAAAGCGAATTACCTGGAAGCCCCCCCCTTCCCCCCCTTGCGTCACCGTAACCTCAGGGGATGGCGAAGAGATCGCCTTCTCGTCTTCGTGGGATGATATCCTCAGGATATTCGAGTGGGCCAAGGCAGAGGTCCACCCCTTATTGTCGGGAACGACAAAGGTATTCCTGGTTCCATTATTTGATATGATATGATACCTGAGGCCCGAGGCCACGGAGACTGACCCCGACTCAGCCACTGTAGAAGTCCACTTGAGGTAGGCAGCTCTCTTATCATCAGAGAACCCCACAACCTTGTACACGCCCTTCACTGACCCAGTAAAGACAACCAAATCGTCTACCTGTGCGTCGTCCTCTGCCGTCCAGTCTGTAACCGATGGGTCTGTCAGCTGAACTGTCGCCTGCGACTCCTCGTCGTCAGTCCCATCTGCAACAGTTTCCCCCGCATTGTAGCGAACCTCATCTACGAAGATTTTTTTAGAGGCCCTGTCCGATATAATCTCAGAACTTAAAGTAGCACTTGTGTACGCGCGGTCCCCGGTTTTAGTAAGCTTCACCGAGTCATCAGACAGATCGGTAACCGTCAACTTATAGGCAATAGTCCCACCTGAGTTGCTTAGTTCAATCTTGAAAAGACAGTATGTCTTGCCTGACACTGCCTCAGTCTCCACCAGTGTTCCACCAACATAGGCATAAACCTCTCCACCGGGGTTCGATTCGGTCCCGTCAGCGTCGTAACCCAGGGCATACTCGGTTGGAATGCCAGCACTACCGTCCCCGATCCCCCCGAGCAAAAAAGCATCGCCGTCCCAGGGTCCCAACTTGGCTGACCACACAGCCTTCTCGCCGTCCGCAGGAAGTGCGATGCCAGATCTATTCAGACTTCCGTGCCCGTCGAATCTTGCACCGCGAGTCTCTGGCGGAATGGTAATGGCACTGTGGGAGGTTAGGTCATAGGTGTACTCGTAATTTGAACCGTTGGCTTCGGTCCACCCATCACCAGATGCGAGGAACGTCCAGACCATCGGGCTGGTTGCACCTCCGGTCTTGGTCGACCGGAGGTTTCCTATGACCCCAGAATCGCCGGAGTTGGTGGAGGACACCTCCTCCCAGTCAGCAATAAAGAGCTTGTTCCCGAATGGCGCAGCCTGAATGGGATTTAGAGAGGACAGCTTTACCTCTGGCTCCGCGATCTCTGTCCACCCACCACCGGCAGTAGACAGTGTGTAGACAGTTCCCCCGGAGGAGGCAACCAGATAGCGGGTTGTCTCTTTTGCAGTGGCGTAGTTCACCTCTGACAACATGCGTACCGGCTGCGTGCCCGGAGAGGTGGTCCCACCAGTAGCGTATGAAGTTATTCCAGGTCTTGCCGCTAGTCTTGCGCGATGTTCCTCATCGCGAGGCCAACAATTTAAGGCATCCGCGCAGGTGCCAACAGGTTGATCCTCTAGCCCAGTGGACTCGACCACGCCACCCAAGGGTGGCTTGATGGTCATGTACTGGAGAGGCATTAGGACACAGTCACTCCACTACTCTTGACAACGGTGTGCCACAACAGAGAGGACGACGACCCGTCTGAGCTTAATGCTATTAAGCGAATCCAATCGCCACGGTCATCTAGCTCGATGTTAGTCGTCCCCACGCCCGCATACTCTATGTCCATATCGCCACCATCGGCGGTGGCAGAGTGCAGGAGCGTGATCTCGACACCTTCAGGCACCGTGGTAGGACTCTGGAGCTTGCGCTTAGTACCCACACCAGCGTCGAGCTTGCAGATGCCGCCTGCGATGTCGACCTTGATGGTATTCGTAGTGGCAAAGGAATCTGTGCCGCCAGGATCGTTGACGATGTTACTGGCAGACATTGCCGAGTTGTAAAGGTCATTGGGAATTCGGTGGCCGGATGCCATGGTTTGCTCCTAATTAGAGGATGGAAGATTCGTGTCCAGAATAAAGTGCGGTGCCCTGTGCCAGGGAGCCCGCAACGCTCATCCCAGATCCCCCTGGGAACTGGACAATCCCCAGGGTCTCGGGGGCGGCTTGAAGTTTGTCGTAACGAACAGACATTGCGAGGCACTCTTGGTACCTCGTTTGATTTGCTACCGTCGTGCTGTCCCACAGGCGGGTCTCGGCCTCACTCAACACGGCGTACAAGATGGTGTTGGCATGCTGGCCACCACCAAGAGGATACTTGTCCACCGCATCAAGGTCATTTGGGACAACGCGATAACGACCGGTAAGCTGCATCTCTGAGGTAGATGACGGCCAAGTATGCAGCTCCCACAACTGACCCAGGGTCGCAACAAAAGGCTTTGGAACAACCGCAGCCTTTACAATCTCCGTAGCGTTGTCTAGCACATTGGTCATGTACAACGCACGGATCGTGTGGTCATCCACCATATCCACCGGGCGATAGTAGTCCGACTGATTGGGAGCGTAAGTCAGTGGCCCGATAAAGCCCCCGAAGTCTGACGGGAGCGTGTACTTGTACCGGTTTAGGGTGTAGGCTGTCCCGGCATCTGCCGCGAGAGAGGTATCCGCTATTGAGATATGCGTAGCGTCTGTATAAAGAGTAACCTCATACCTCTTGCCGTTGATTGTTAGCCAGTAATCGGCTGACGAAGAAGGAAAGGTCTCGGTCCCCGTGACGGTGCCACTTGCTATCGAGACTGTCCCGGCTGAGTAAGGGGCCGAGGTAGTTAACGTGTATCTGGGCTTAAGAAAAGCCCAGTCGTATGCCGTATAGAACTTCCTCAGACCTGACGTAAGCACGAGGCCGAAGTCGCTACTCTGGGTGGCAGACCACTTAGATGGGTCTCTGTCCCACCCTAACATCAGCGCAACATTTTTCTGGATGTCGAGATACTCGACCGATAGGTCTGGCATTAAATCACCTGAACAACATTAGGGTCGGGCGGAGAGAGGGAGGGGACATGCGCCTTCTTTGGGCTTATCACCTTCACTCCCACGTTATCGCCAAAGTCTACCTTAAACATTCCGTTCTTGGTCTTTGCTACAAATCTCCCAGTAACCACACCGTCAGTCGGAGATTCATAGGTAATCGGATGGCCAGCGGCCATCTCTCCGTCCTCTGTCGTCTCCTCCACAGAGGAGACGGGCTCTGGGGATACTGTGCGAACCCCAGGCTGTTGCGATGGGATCAGTTCTGGTGCTGCCTCTATGCAGATATTCATTAGGATAGGAACGGGCAGGCTTCCTACCTGGAGCAGCCGGCTCCAGGCTTTCTGGTACTGACCATAGAGGTCCTCTACCTTTTTCGGAATGTTCCCAGAGTTCTCGCATTGAAGTATCTGTATTACGTGTTGCTGGTCTTCATCTGTCATGAAAGCCATATTAGTCTCCTGGTTAGATCTTCCGGAAACCGCCCCTGCTCGCCGGAGACTACGACGACGAACAGGGAGCGGCAACCAGAAGACAGTTAGTTATGCACTACCAACGCGGACAATGTCCTCGCTCTGGTAGCACTTAATCCAGTC
>CEUI01064380.1_pt1 | contig 30821 bp, 44 predicted proteins | sample 531411 | NCBI WGS metagenome assembly CEUI01 (sample SAMEA2622841, study PRJEB7988) | marine metagenome | isolation source: saline water (ENVO:00002010), including
ATTACAGAACGAAAGAAAGCCAAGACCAAGTTTCTGGCTTGGTTTTACAATCCCAATTCCAACGCGATACAATCAGAGCATTACGACAGAAAGCTGTTATTAAATAAATATTATAATAATAATGTAGTGTCCACACCATTTGGAAGAAGCATCCAATCTGATGATTTTCATGCTTTAAACTACCTATTACAAAGTTCGTCTTCTGATAATTGTATGTCTCAATGTATTAAAATAAACAAATTTTTAAAAGGAAATAAGTCTTTTGTTCATTCTGTTGTTCATGATTCATTAACAATTGATCTTTCATTTGAAGACAGAGGCATTTTACCGCAAATCCAAGAGATATTTGAGGACACTCCCCTCGGCTGGTTTCGCTCATCTGTCCATGCCGGGCACAATTTAAGAGATTTAAAGGAGGTATCATGGTCCTAATATCAATAGGGAGTGCCGGCTTGGCGGTTGCTAAGGCCTTTACGAGCACCAAAATGATAATTCCGATTGTACAAGAGTCCTTCCCGAAACATTGCGAAAGCCCGGAAGACTTTGAGAAGCATTGGTGTGATACAAAACTCCAAATTTCATTTGATGAAGAGGAGTGCTGGGTGATTCTTTGCGGTGCCTCCCGAGTTGCTGGCTGTACGCTAAGAGCATTGGAGACCATTAAGCATAAGAAAATAAATATCATATATATTTGCCCTGACACTTCGCTGCTAGCCCCCGTACAAGCCAAGTCGCACAAGGTTGTATTCAATATACTACAGGAATACACAAGATCAGGGCTTTTAAATAGAATGTATTTGTTTTCAAATGTAGAAATACTCAAAATTATAGGCGCCCAGTCAATAACACAGATGTATACTGCTATTAATAATCAAATAGTAAACTCACTTGAGACAATTTGGTATTTCCAATCACAATCTCCAGTGCTTGGGCAGATACACAAGCCAAAGGACATTTCTCGTATTTGTACAGTTTCTATAGGCGATTTCAAAAAAAATGAAGAAAAATCGCTGTTTTTACTTGACAACTGTACTGAAACATGGTATATTTATAGTATCAACAAGACACAACTGAAGAGCAATAAAGATTTGCTAAATCTTATCAAGAGTAGGGTCTTTGCTGAAGATAATCAAACAATCGCATCCTTCGCAATCTACCCTTCCGCGCATAAGCAATCATTTTTTTATTCTCTCAAACTTACTCACTACATACAAACTTTGGAGGTTTAATATGAGTACATTCACGCAATACACCGGAACATTTGTTAAACGAGACGGAACCCGTCGAACGATGAATTTTGTTAAAGTTAGCGATCTTCCGAGCACGATGACGGAGGGTAAATCAACTACCAACCGCTATACTAACAGTAATGGTGAAATTGAAGTTGTATATGATACGGATAATAATGGATTCCGTACGTTTAATCATGGAACGGTCGTAGGAACGGTAACGACAAAATCTGTCAATCTTTCATTTGACAACAGCTAACCAATAGGTTATATTATTGCGGCGAGGGGCGAAAAGCCCCTCGACCTTAGTCTTTATAGACAAAAAACTTAACTAACAAAAGGAAAAAACATTATGGCTCTTAATATCGAAGCAATGCGAGCAAAGCTCGAAGCGTCACGAAATGGTGGCAAAAAACAAGATAACACTAAATGGCGACCTGAACAGGGCGACCAAACTATTCGAATCCTTCCTACAAATGATGGAGACCCTTTCAAGGAGTTTCACTTTCATTACAACGTAGGCAAGAACCCTGGTATTCTTTGCCCAAAACGAAATCATGGCGAAGACTGCCCCATTTGCGATTTTGCGTCTAAACTTTGGCGCGAAGGTGTTGAAAGAAATGACGACACAGCGAAACGAGAAGCAAAGAAACTCTTTGCTCGAAAACGCTACTTCTCTCCGATTATTGTTCGAGGAGAGGAAAGCAAAGGTGTAAGAGTATGGTCTTATGGGAAAATGGCTTATGAGACACTATTATCTTACGTCTTAGATCCTGACTATGGAGACATTACTCATGCTGAGACAGGCACTGATATTGTCCTCAACTATTCCATTCCTGGAACACCAGGATCATTTCCCAAGACTTCACTGAAGCCTCGTCGAAGACCCTCTGTCTTGTGTGATGAAGATGTGGCTGATTGTGATGAACTATTGAACTCTGTACCTGAGATCGAGACTCTCTTCCAGCGGCAAACTACCTCCGAAGTACAAGCTCTGCTGGATGATTACTTGTCCTCCGATACTAACACTGAGTCTCTCTCCAGCGAGACGGAGCAATATAATAGGCAGAAATCAGTAGATGACGCACTAAAATCATTTATGAATAAGGAGGTGTGATAACCCCAATTCAAATAATTGGTGAAGTCGAGTATTCTGCCCCGATACTATAAATAAAGGGGCCCCTTTTATACACTGTAGGTGTACCGCAGGGAGGCATGGGTTTACAGATGTCTCAATTTTATTGGAGATTAGATGGGAAAGGTGATTAAAATGAGTGAACACACAGGTAAGATTAACGTTGGTGACCTCGCCAAGAAGATAAATAAAAAGCTTGGAATTCAAGTTGCTCACGATTTAAACGAATCCAACCCGGTTTCCGTTAAAGACTGGATTCCAACTGGCTCTCGATGGCTTGATTGTTCAATTAAACCCGGAGAATATGCTGGAATCCCTGTCGGTAAAATCACAGAGCTTGCTGGCCTATCAGGTGCAGGTAAATCATTTATGGCTGCACAGATAGCAGGAAACGCACAAAAGAAAGGAATGTTTGTTGTTTATTTTGATGCAGAGTCGGCAATTGATGAGGACTTTCTTATTAAAGCTGGCTGTACTAAAGACCAATTACTTTATCAACAAGCAGTTTCAGTGGAAAAGGTGCTGGAAACTATGGAATATGTAATGAATGAGTACAGCGGAGCAAGGGTCTTATTTATATGGGATTCGATAGCAGCTACTCCTTCGGAAAAAGACCTTGAGGGCGATTTCAATCCTCAATCCTCAATGGCAGTTAAGCCAAGAATTTTTTCGAAAGCATTTCCCAAACTTACGATTCCTCTTGCGAATACTGAATCAACCCTTCTGTTAATCAACCAACTCAAGACAAATATCTCTTCTCGTCCAGCAGAGATGCTTGTGGAGCCTTATATAGCTCCCGGAGGAAAGGCTATTGAGTATTTTTCTTCGTTGCGCATATGGCTAACGAAACGTAAGGCGAAAGCATCCTTTGCTCTTGATGAGGATGGCATAAGAGTTGGGTCTCATGTCAAGGCATTCATAAAGAAGTCCAGAATGGGTTCAGAAGGTAGGATATGCGAATTTAAGATAATGTGGGGTGGAAACAATGTTAGGATACAGGACGAGGAATCATGGCTAGAGGTTCTTAAAGCCGCAAAACACCCCAATTTTACGCTCTCAGGGGCGTGGTATACAATGATAGGTAAAGACGGAAAAAGTCGAAAATTTCAGGCAAAACAATGGCTTAAAAAGCTAGAAGAAAAGAGTTTTAGGGAGACTGTTATTTCACTGATGGATGAAACCTTAATAGAGAAATATAAGTCGTAATTTGTGTGTTATATCCTTGTTTTGGCCCCCGGTTGAAAAACCGGGGGTTTTTATTTGACAATGCCAAACTAATGAGTTATATTAAGTAAACATCGGAGGAATTATGAGAATAGAGGTTAAAAGATCTGATTCTAAGCGAGTTTTGATCATTGACGCATTGAATATGTTTTTGAGAAGTTATACAATTATCCCGAGCATGAACCCAAAGGGATTGCCAAACGGGGGCACCATTGGCTTTCTGAAATCATTACAAAAGCTTTGCCGGGATTTCCGCCCCAATGAGATTGTTATTTGTTGGGATGGCCACGGCGGCTCCGAAAAACGTAGACAGATCAACAAGGAATATAAACAAGGCAGAAGGCCTGTGCGTTTCAATCGCCGCATGATTGAATTACCAGAGAACGAAGTTAAAAAGAATCGAGCAGACCAGCAAATTCGTTTACATGAGTATCTGAATGAAATGCCGGTGGTTCAGCTTATGCTCGATTACATTGAGGCTGATGATGTTATAGCATACGTTAATTCCATGAAGAGGTATAAAGGTTGGGATAAGATTATTGTATCTTCTGATAAGGATTTCTATCAGTTGTGCGCCAATGACGAAACCATGATATGGAGACCGATACAGAAAGAATTAATCAATAGGGCAATTCTCGTTAATAAATTTGGTGTACATCCTTCTAATTTTGCGCTGGTTCGAGCAATCGAGGGAGACAGTTCAGACAACCTCAAAGGTGTTCCAAGAGTTGGCATGAAGACGATGGTGAAGTATTTTCCATTTTTGGAAAATGAAAAGAAGTTGTCTTGTGATGATATACTGACACACTGTAGCATGGAAAAGTCAAAGAAAGCGGTTCATAATAAATTACTTGAGCACAAAGAGTTGCTCAAGACCAATTATAAGATTATGCAATTGTACGATCCAAATATTTCTTATCAAGGAAGGGAGGAGATTCGATTCAAAGTTAACAATCATAACCCATTGTTAAATAAAATGAATGTAGCTAAAATGCTTATAGAGGACGGACAGGGGTCTCTTAACTTGTCGGATTTGTGGGCTGCTTTTAAGAGAGTTGTGTAGTAGTTATTAACATTCGGAGGACAGGATGGAATTAAGACAAGAAACATTTCAAAAGTTTGGGAAAAACTTTCAAGAAAACCTTTGCCACTTGATGCTACAGGATCGCGTGTTCTGTGATCAAATATCTGAGGTTCTTGATGTTGAATTTCTTCAGTATGAACACTTGCGCGTGTTTACCAATATGTTGCTGGAATACCGGTCAAAATACAGGCAGCACCCAAGTTATGAGATAATGGCCACGAACATCACATCTGGCCTGGCTTCCTACACAGAGGGGCTTCAAAAGCAGATACGGCAGTTTTACGCTAAAGTTATTAACAATCACGAGATTGATGGATCTGACTTTATTAAGGAGCATGCTATCGATTTTTGTCGTAAGCAGGTTCTCAAGAAAGCCATGCTACAATCAGTTAAGTTGTTGAAATCCTCTTCATTTGAAGAAATTCAAAGGGTTATCGAGGATGCAATGAAGCTTGGTACAAATGTTGATTTTGGCCATGACTACCATATGGATATTGACGATCGATTTAGAATCAAATCCAGAGACCCAATCACCACCGGGTGGCAAAGGATTGACGAAATATGTCAAGGCGGACTTGGCAAGTCTGAACTTGGTGTAGCTATAGCTCCGACCGGAGCAGGCAAGTCTATGCTCATGGTTCACCTTGGAGCCGCAGCTTTAAAAGAAGGCAAAACTGTTATTTATTATACTTTAGAATTGGCAGACACGGTAGTAGGCCAGCGATTTGATTCTTGTATAACCGGCATTAAACTTAATGATTTGTTGAGAAACAAATTTAATATTGTTGAGAAGGTTAAAGACATAAAGGGGCATCTAATTATAAAAGAATATCCGACGAAGTCAGCTAGTACTCAAACAATTACAAGTCATATTGAGCGCCTTAAAAAGCGCGGAATCAAACCAGATATGATTATAGTGGATTACGCTGACTTGCTCCGGCCAATTAAGAGCTATGGAGAAAAAAGACACGATTTGGAGAGTATATATGAAGAGCTTAGGTCAATTGCGCAGTCAAATGGATGCCCAGTCTGGACATGCTCCCAAACTAATCGTGGCGGCTTAAATGCTGAAGTTATTACAATGGAATCAATATCGGAAGCCTTTAACAAGTGTTTTGTGGCAGATTTCATATTTTCACTGTCCAGAACAGCCCAAGACAAGCAGGCCAACACAGGGCGATTTTTTATTGCCAAAAACAGAAACGGACCTGATGGGTTGGTGTTCCCGATTTTTATGGATACTTCAAATGTTTCTATTAAAGCACTGGAGCGCAATGAGGATGCTGAAGCTTCACCGCAACAGTCGTCAAAAGATAATTTAAGTTATTTAAGAAATAAATATGCCGAAGTTAGAGGGAAATAGGAGATGATATATGAACACAGCAAATAAAATTTTATCAGATATAACAGTACACATGAAGTATGCTAGGTTTTTACCAGACAAGAATCGTAGAGAGACTTGGGAAGAATTAGTCACTCGCAATAAGCAGATGCATTTGAAGAAGTTTCCGAATTTAGCATTTGAAATTGAAGAGGCATACAAATTTGTATATGACAAGAAGATATTGCCATCTATGAGGTCCATGCAGTTTGCTGGAAAACCAATCGAAATTAGCCCCAATCGTATCTTCAATTGCGCGTATTGCCCAATTGATGATTACCGTGTATTTGGTGAAATCATGTTTTTGCTGTTGGGCGGAACAGGAGTCGGATTCTCAGTACAGCGCCATCATGTTGAAAAGCTGCCTTCCATTCTTAAGCCAAACAGGAGACGCACAAGGAGATTCTTGATAGGGGATTCTATTGAGGGATGGTCAGATGCTGTTACCGCATTGATTAAATCATATTTTAAAGGCACATCTTCTTTAAGATTTGATTACTCAGATATTCGAGCCAAAGGCGAGAGACTAGTTACAAGTGGGGGTAAAGCCCCCGGCCCTCAACCCTTAAAGGAATGTTTGGTCAAAGTTGAAGGTATACTTGATGAAAAAGAGAACGGAGAAAGGCTCACTTCTATTGAGGTTCATGACATCGTCTGTCATGTCGCAGATGCTGTTCTGGCTGGCGGTATTCGCCGTGCTGCTCTCATTTCTCTTTTTAGTATTGATGACGAGGATATGCTTGCTGCTAAATCGGGCAACTGGTGGGAGATTAACCCCCAACGTGGTAGGGCTAATAATTCTGCTGTCATTATGCGCCACCGCATTGACAAGCAGCGGTTTATGAATATTTGGGAACGAATTAAGGCCTCTGGCTGCGGAGAACCAGGGATATATCTAACAAATGATAAGGAGTATGGCTGTAATCCTTGTTGCGAAATAGCATTGCGCCCTTATCAATTCTGTAACCTAACTGAGGTTAATGTTAACGACGTTAATAGCCAAGAGGAGTATGAAGAAAGAGTCAGAGCCGCTTCCCTCATAGGAACACTACAGGCATCTTATACTGATTTCCATTACCTAAGGCCAGTGTGGCAGAGAAACACAGAAAAGGATTATTTAATTGGGGTCTCAATGACAGGGATAGCGTCCGGAAACATTTTCGGCTTAAATATTAAGAGTGCGTCAAAAGCAGTTGTTGAGGAGAACGCAAGGATTGCTAAGATTATAGGAATCAAGCCGGCCGCTCGATGCACAACAACGAAACCTGCCGGCACAACCTCATTGGTTCTTGGCACATCTAGCGGAATCCATGCGTGGCACTCAGATTTTTACATTAGAAGGTTGAGAGTCGGAAAAAACGAGGCAATTTATAATTATTTGAGCACCAAACACCCAGAGCTTGTTGAGGATGAGTATTTCCGGCCTCACGATACAGCAGTTATATCTGTTCCTCAGAAAGCTCCAGATACGGCCATTACAAGGTCAGAGACAGCTTTAAATCTTTTAGAGAGAGTGAAAGAGGTTCACATAAATTGGGTAAAACCTGGCCACCGTAGCGGCCAAAACACCAATAACGTATCAGCCACAATAACAGTTAAGGATCATGAGTGGGAGGAGGTTGGCGAATGGATGTGGGCTAACCGAAGACATTATAACGGACTTTCCATATTGCCGCATGACGGCGGTACTTATCGACAAGCACCCTTTCAAGAATTTACTGAGCAGGAGTACGAGGAGATGCTAAAACATCTCATTGATATTGATTTGACGCAAGTTTTTGAAATTGAGGACGAAACTGATCTCACGGGCGAAGTTGCTTGTGCAGGCGGCGCATGCGAATTAACATTTTAATTTTGGAGGCAACAAATGAAAACAATTATTAATAGATCTAACCTCTTGAAAGAGTCGGAGTTGAGGTACCGACCGGTAATTATACGAGTTAATGAATTCACAGAGAAATCCGCGAAAGATTTTTCTCAAAATATGACTTTAGCACATAACACAGGACAACCAGTTATCCCTATTATTATCGATTCATATGGAGGTCAAGTGTATTCTTTGATGCATATGATTGCTGCCATAGAAAGCTCGTCTATTCCGGTTATGACAATTGCTCAAGGTAAAGCAATGTCTTGTGGTGCGGTGCTGTTATCTTTCGGAGCAGCAGGGATGAGGTATGCCGCACCAACAGCCACAATTATGATTCATGATGTTGCTTCCGGCGCCATGGGAAAGGTTGAAGACCTCAAATCGAAAACCAAAGAGGCCAGCAGACTAAATAAACAAATCTTTTCCATGATGGATAGAAACTGCGGAAAGCCTGACGGCTTCTTTTTAGGAAAACTACAGGAGAAAAGCAGGGCAGATTGGTACCTAACAGGCAAGAAGGCGAAAAAGCATGGTCTTGTTAATCATTTGCGCATCCCAACAATGAAAGTTGATATTGACGTTTCGATATCAATTAAATAGTGCTTGACAATAGCACATTTGTATGTTATAATATATACTGGAGGTTTATATGAATTTTACACCATTTAATCGTTATGTTTTAGTTGACCCGATAGAGGATGAGGAGGACGAGCAACAAAATGTAGCTATTGTTTTGCCCGAGAATTATAAAAAGCCACTGTCACCCTATTTGGCATGCAGGGTGGTGGGTGTTTCTGAAGATTGTAAGCTGAATTTTTCTATTAAAGAGGGGGATTGTATTGTTATTGAGAGAAGAATGCTTTGCTCCATAGATATAACTGAAAAACCAGTCTATTTAGTATTAGAAAATTATGTTTATGGGAGAATAACAGATGAAAATAACACCGAAGTTACTTAAAGAAATGATAAGAGAGGTTGCTGAAGAGAACAAGGAAACCTCTTATCTGCTTGCGAAGCCATCGTTTGAACACAGCCTCGCCCAGGATTTGATGGAATTCAAGCCACCAGAAAGCACAATGAAACATAAAAGGGTTGCCACCTTAGACATCATGAGTAAGGCCCTTTTCAATACTGTTATGGCATCGACTGTGTTTGATGGTGCGCTGAACGAGGAAGCCAATGATTTACAATATTTGGTTCACACTCCCGATTCTCCATCTACTGAAGTGGTTCAGGAATTTGCGGAATCATTATATTCTGGCAAGAGAAGTGGGTTTCTGACCTATTATAAGCCCGACCAATTACAAAAGATGAAGCTCTATCTTATTAAGGGTCATAACGCTGGATTTGCCATTAAAGATGGCAATGATATTGTAGCGGTTCACAACAATACTGGTGGCGCCTTGAGAGGTTTGAGTGCCAAATTTATGAAGGATGCCAAGAGGGCCGGTGGAACCAAACTGGATCATTTTGATGGATTTCTGTCAGGAAATTATAGAAAGTATGGCTTTAGCAGTGTTTATGATATTTGGGATTGGAATGGAAAGTTTAGGTCTGATATGTGGGATTACTCTGGTGTGGATATTTTTAACGAAAAGACATCAGTTTATGCTGAGGCCCTCCAGCCTTACAAAGATGACGTACAAAAATTACCAGTGTTGCCCGAGGAGCACAAACTTGAATCTGGATATGGGAAGACGTTTGAGCCAATGCAAAAATACTATTCGTATAGAATGGGAATGCCAGATGTTATTTTTAGAAAATTATAAAGCTTGTGGGAGAGCGGTGTGAGCAGCTATGAAAAGACTATTACTTTATACGATGATAGCATTGGTTCGGTATCTTACGTTAATCATATGGGCGACGACATTACCGTTGTTAACAGTGCAAGGGTCAGCTTTGGTGTTCAAAAGTCTAGTTTGGATGGGCGCGACAAACGACTTATTAATTACCTTATCAAGCATAAGCATACCTCTACATTGGAACATAATCTTGTTACCTTTAAGTTTGTCGTGCCTTTGTTTGTTCGTTCTCAGCACCATCGCCATAGAACATGGTCCTACAATGAGATATCTCGAAGATATACCGACAAGGATTTACAATTTTATGAGCCGAAGCGATTCAGGACCCAACACGAATCCAATCGACAAGCCTCCAATGAAGATGAATTAATTGATCCTTCATACGGCACCGCACATGATACAATTGTTCCAACTAAATCGAAAACAGCCTCTCAGGTTGTAGCAGAACACCATCAAGCAAGTTTGAGACTTTTTGATACTTTGATATCAAAGGGTGTTTGTCGAGAGCAAGCAAGAGGTGTCTTACCACAAAATCTTTACACTGAATATTATGGAACGGTAAACCTTAATAACCTTCTTAAATTTATCAGCCTTCGCACCCATGAGGGCGCACAGTGGGAAATACAACAAGCAGCAAAGGCATGCCTGGAGATCGCGACAGATCTATGGCCAGTGACCGTTAATTCGTACAGGAAACTGCGAGGTGAAATATAAATTCAAGGTTGGTGACCTTGTAGAGCTTAGTGACTTTGGTAAAACCTTAGCAGGAGATTGGGAAATAAAGTATGGAATTGTAGTCAAGGGCCCATACAGCATGGGCCTTCCTGGTGGTGGCATGCCAGAGGGCTTTTACATGGCTTACGATGTAATGATAGGCGATGAACTATTTAAAAGGATACCAAGCCAGTTTATTTTAAGAATGGATAGAGATGAAGATGGAAACAAACAAGTGGAAAAGGTGGCTGTTACCAATGCCCCCAAAGATGAAGCATAAGAGGTCTAAATGATAACAGAGTATCATTTTGATAAACTTAATGTTGGTGGGTCATTGGAATGTTTGCTTCACTCTTTTATAAATGACGAGCAAGTATTGCTAATTAATCCCCTGTACCCATTTCAATTAGAGACAATGGGGTATGTTGACAATTTGAAATTTATTGGATATGAGAGCACAAGGGATATTTATAAATCAGAAGTGTGGGATCGCCTCTCTTTTCTTCTTTCCATGTCTGGCCAGGTTGTGTTTCCGAATATCGTGAAGACGTACAGGGAAGATGTTAGAAGGTTTATACTGGTCACTGAATTTAATAAGCGCATCATAATAACTTGTGATGAGTTATGTCGGTTTGAAGAGATGGATGATAGGTGCTATAGTGTATATGATTGGTTTAATGTCAGATCAGGCAATAACCACCAGTATGATATCTTGAAGGACAACCGAAATGATTTTGTACACACACTTCACTTCTACAGGGCTAATCGAATCGGTAGCAATGGTGCGATGAAAGACGTATGTGCAGCATCTCGCTTGGACAAGGAGCACCTATCTGATGCCAATCACACCGAGGGCATTGCGCATTTAAAAACCCTGAAGATGATGGCCAAAGCCGGGATCAGGGGTCAGAGCAACGGCTATTCAAAAATAGGAACCCAGCTTCATTATGCTCTCAAGATCGAGCACACACATCGCGAGGTTGTAGAGGACTATACACCACACAGGACGTTAGATGAGATATTACAAGATAGAAGAAAGGAAGGCAAGGCATGGAATCTAGCGAAAAGGCTTTTTCGTCACAAGCAAATTTCCATCTTGCAGGGATCATTCCGGTTGCCGGCCAACCTTTAGAATATGAAATGCCATATCCTGATTGCTTATTGCCCGTAGCACCAGATTACACGATGATCGAGGCTGCGGTCATTGAAGCCGCATTTGCTGGTTGTGACACGATTTGGATTATTTGTAATGATGATTTGGCCCCGGTTGTGAGACACAGGGTTGGCGATTATATACAAGACCCGATTCATTTTTATAATAAGTTTGAAGTGTTTCCCAATGATAGGAGAAAGCGTATACCAATATACTGGGTTCCTGTTCACGCAAAAGATCGCCACAAGAGAGATTGTTTGTCTTGGTCTATCTTGACTGGGGCCATTTCCTGTTTAAAGATTTCGACCAAGCTATCCAAGTGGCTTATTCCTGATAAATATTATGTATCTTTTCCTTACGGCATAATGGACCCAAGGAATCTCCAGAAGGTAAGAAGAAAGATCCGTAATAAGAAAAACTTTTATATTGTTTCTAATGGGAAAACCGTTCAGGACAATCTTTATTCAAGCTTTACATTTGGAAAAGAAGAGTTTATTATTTATCGTCGCAATGTCAGAAAGGGAACTGGTAAATACACAAGCGAAGTGAAAGACGAACGAGGCCTCCCAAGAAGCAAACTCCCTATTGAGGAGAGATGGTCAGCCAGATTTTTTGAACCTAAGGACGTTTTTGTTGGTGTGGATATAGACCAGGGCTATCAACATGAGGTCGATCAGTTTTATAATTTGAATAATTGGGATGCGTACAGAGAGTATATGATGTCCGATTTATCAAGAGATACGCAGAGACCAACAAAAGAATTGTTTGCGTATCGAGAATTTAATCGTATTGCTCAAGACCGAGACTAATTAAGTCATGTCCTTAATGGAAAAAAGATATAGAAAACTTGTCAAAGAATTAATCTTTGTCTATACAGAGCTTGAATATGTTAATGAAGCACTCAGGAATGCTCATTCTGATTTCGAAGCAAAATATCAAAAATACTGTGTTGACAACAATGTTCCTCTTGCCGAGTTGAACAAGAAGCACAAAAAGCGTATAGAAGATGTTATACCTCACCCTAAAAAACAAGAAGTTGATGAAGAGGGTATTGTTAAAATAGAGGCCCAACAGAAGCTTCCACGAAAGATACAAAAAGTCTTTACCAAGATGTACAGGATGATAACATCAAAGATACACCCAGATAAATTTGCTAATCGCGAAAAGACTCCGGAAATCAAAGAGAAGATTAGTATGTTTAAAAGATCGACAGAGTCATATAACTCACGGAATTGGGGCAAATTCCTTGATATTTGCGAAAGGCTTGATATAATGCCAACCAGATATGATTCAATCAATTCAACTATAATGGAAGAGATATCTGATATCAATAAAGAGATCGTGAATAAAAAAAGAGCGTTTAGCTGGAGGCTCTACGAGTGTGAAGAAGACAAGGGCTGCGAAGATAGGATACTTAAGGATTTTTTATTTCAATTATTTAGATATAGAGTTTAGGAGTTAGCATGCATTTCGATCCAAATAAAACATTATACAACAAAATAAAGCAAAATGGCGGCTTTTGTAATGCTCATTGCCATTTAGACAGAGCATACACGGTGACACCGGAAAATATGAAGAGCGTGGTCTACAGCCACCTTCATGAGAAATGGACCTATATTGACAAATACAAAAAGAGAGCAACGGAAAACCAATATTACAATAACATAAGCAAGGCCCTTGTCGAGCAGATAGCCATGGGAACCACATCTTGTTTGTCATTTATAGATGTTGACAGCGTTGTTGGGTACAAGGCCCTTAGGGCCGCTCAACGAGCAAAAAAGGATTTCCAAAATCATATCAATTTTAAAGTGGCTAGCCAAACACTGAAGGGTATTCTCAGCCGAAGACCAAAGCTTATGTTACTAGAGGCACTAGATCAAAATCTCATAGATATTATCGGCTCTCTCCCTGGGGCTGACAAGGGAATGGAAGCAGAGCACATGGAGTATATATTATTTCTGGCGAATGTATACAGCAAAAGGGTCCATGTTCACGTTGATCAACTTAACACGGCGGCTGAAAAGGAGACGGAGTTGCTGGCTAGAAAGACAATGGATGCTGGCATGGAGGGGAAAGTCACTGCTGTACATTCTATAAGTTTAGCATGCCATCCCAAGTGGTACCGAGAGGATGTTTACAAAATGTGCAAGGACGCAGGACTTTCTTTTATAGCATGCCCAACAGCCTGGATCGATGCCAGGAGGACTGAGGAGTTGGCCCCCACACACAACGCTGTCACTCCTGTCGATGAATTGATAGAGCGTGATTTGTTGGTTGCTATCGGCTCAGACAACATTCACGATGTCTACAAGCCATTTTCAACAGGCGATATGAAAACAGAAATCAAGTTTTTACTTGAATCGCTGCACATTTATGATATCGATACCCTAGTTAATATATCAACCAAAAATGGTTTAGAGGTTATGGGAATGCTCGATTGAGATGTCGGATGAAAGAAAATTTAAAGTAGGAGATTTGGTTACAATAAAAGGATTCTACTTTATAGTGGGATATAGTAGTATAGCCGATGGAGAACCAGGTGTTATTTCTGAGGTGCTGCGTCATGATCCAACGCAAAATAAATTTGTTAATTTATTTTTTGATTATGCTGTTTTAGTTGGTGATGATGAGTTTTTTGTGTTTGAGGAGGAGGTAACAGCTTTTGACCCTGAGTTTAATCCTTGTGATAGTTGTTATTGCGACCCTTGTGATTGTGATTGGGGCTGCTGTGAGCCTTAAAGGTAAAAGTTTGGTTTTTGTTGTCAATTGTGGGCCAATTCCAAAAGGTTCTGTGGCTCTGTGTATAGAAGATTGCAATTTGAAAGGCATAATTAGGTTGTGGTTACGCAACACTATTTACGGGGTTAATGAATTTGTCCTATCAAGAGAGCACATCAGCAAGCTTAAGGAGGTTTGAGCCCGGCGATCTTGTACAGTACGTTACAAACTCAGACGTTTATCAGGGCGCCTGGATATCAGTTGGGTCTTACGGGATTGTTTTGAAAGTTACAACTGAATCGAGGCCATTTGATACAGCCAAGGTATATTGGATTGATGACGATTCCACCAGGACAATTAGTTGCACATATTTGAAAAGAATTGCTTGACAAATGTCTTGGGACTTGTTATTAATATATTGTTGAATTTACATCGGAGGTAAATATGAACGACATTAAATTTGTTGGGCTTCATGCTCATTGCGGAGTTGGTTCCCCGTTCGACGGTTTCGGCTTTCCGGCCGATCACATGAATTATGCTCACAAGAATGGCTGTGAGGCTTTGGCCCTCACCGACCACGGAAACATGAATGGTTTGAGCTATCAGGTTCTACATGCCAAAAAGATGAACAAAGAAGGCAGAGATTTCAAGCCCATTTTCGGTGTTGAAGCTTATTTTATTCCTGATGTTATTGAGTGGCGCAAGACTTACGAAGAACACAAGGCAGATAAGAAGAAAGCTCGCGCCCTGTCGAAGGAGCAGTCGGGAACGACAATCGAAGACGAGGGCGCGTCAAAGAGCAAGGGGCGCTCAGAGATTAATCGCTCTCGTCATATTGTCATCCTCGCCATGAACCAGGAAGGCCTTAATAACATTTTTAAGATGGTTTCAGAATCATACACCGGAGACTATTTCTATCGTAAACCAAGGATTGATTATGCATTACTTAACAAATATTCTAGCGGCATTATTTGCCTTTCCGCTTGTCTTGGCGGTATATATGCTGGTTGCTATTGGGCCCATCGCGAAGAAGGTGAAGAAGCTGTGCTTAAAGCTATGCGAGACACCACCGAAAGAATGGTTTCAACCCTTGGAGACAGATGGTACGGCGAATTACAATGGAATAACGTACCAGAACAACACGAACTCAACAATTACGTTATCCAAATGCACAAAGAATTCGGAATCCCCTTAGTTTCAACAGCGGATTCACACTATCCGAGCCCAGAAGCTTGGAATGACAGAGAATTATATAAGCGCCTTGGTTGGCTTGGCCGAGGTACACCTGAATGGCTTGACATGAATTTGCCCACATCTGTTCAGGAAGTTGGCTATGAGTTATATCCCAAGAACGGGAATCAGATGTGGGAATCTTATAAGAAATATTCTAAAGAATGTGGAGTTGAATATGACGATAAACTTGTGCTTGAATCTATCGAGCGTACTCATCAAGTTGCTTTTGACCGTATTGAGGGATTTTATCCTGATGACACCGTTCGTTTACCTGACTTTGTGGTTCCTGCTGGATATACTGCCGACGATTATTTAAAGCGTGTATCGTCCGAAGGGTTGTTTGGTATTCTTAAGAACACAAACAGAATCAATCAGGCCAAGAAGTATGAACAAAGACTCAACTCTGAGTTGGAAGTGATCGCGAATCGTGGCTTTTCAAAGTACTTTCTAACAATGAAAGCAATTGTGGATAAAACAAATGAAATACAAATCTCAGGGCCCGGTCGCGGATCTGCTGCTGGCTCTCTTGTTGCTTATGCTTTGGGTATTACTCAAGTGGACCCTATTTCTTATGACCTTCTCTTTTCGAGGTTTCTTCGTTCAGATGCTAAAGACTATCCCGATATTGATTATGATGTATCCGAGCCCATGCTTTTGAAAGAAAAGCTTATTGAGGATTGGGGCAATAATGTGGTGGTGCCGATTTCTAACTTCAGCACATTGCAGTTGAAGTCGTTAATCAAAGACATCAGTAAGTTTTATGATGTTCCTTTTGTGGAAGCAAACGCAGTGACAAATAAAATGCTGTTTGAGGCAACACCGTTGGCCAAAGCCAAGCATGGAATAAAAGCAGGGGTGTACAATCCGACGTTCGATGAAGTGATTCAATACAGCGAGTCGCTCCAAAAATTTTTTTCCAAATACCCCAAGATTAAAGATCATGTTATGGGATTAGTAGGACAAGTAAGGCAGGTCTCTCGTCATGCTGGCGGTGTTGTAGTCGGGGAAGACCTGGATAAATACATGCCGTTAATCGCATCCAAGGGTGTCCGGCAAACTCCGTGGTCCGAAGGGCAGAATGTCCGACATCTAGAGCCCATGGGTTTCATTAAGTTTGATTTGCTTGGGCTCTCAACTCTTCGAATGGTCGAGGACTGTATCCGGCAGATCCTTCAGCGCCACTATAACGTCGCTGACCCCTCATTCGCACAAATAAAGGACTACTACGATACCCACCTACACCCGGATGTACTAGACCTAGGAGACCAAAATGTCTATGAAAACATATTTCACAAAGGAAAATGGGTTGGAATCTTCCAGTTCGCGGAGCAGGGAGCGCAAAGATTTGCGCAAAATGCGAAACCAAGATCAATTATCGACCTATCTGCTATTACTAGCATATACCGTCCTGGTCCTTTATCGGCTGGTGTTGATAAGTCATATGTAAGCGCCAAAGAGAACCCTGGCTCCGTAAAATACCTCAACAAAGTGGTCAAATCGGTGACCCAAGAAACACACGGCTTCTTAATCTTTCAAGAGCAAATTGCCATGCTTGCCCATAAATTGGGCAAAAACCTATCTCTTGATGAAGGAAACTTGCTTCGCAAAGTACTTACTAAGAAGGGTACTGGCAAAGGACATGAAGTCAAAGAACGAATCTACAGCAAATTCATCGAAGGATGTCTCGATAAACGCATATCGAGAAAGCAAGCAGACGCTCTTTGGACAACTTTTGAATACTTTTCTGGCTATGGGTTTAACAAGTCTCATGCTGTTAGTTATAGTATCATTTCTTACCAGTGTGCTTGGCTTTGTAATTATTACACTGCGGAGTGGACTGCTGCCTTTTTAGAGCGTGAACCAGAGTCACGGAAAGAGAAAGCCATTAACCTCGCAAAACAGCACGGATTTACAATAAAGCACATTGACCTTAATACTTCCGGCAGACGTTGGGAGATCCTTGATAAAAACACCCTTGTCGCTCCCTTAACAACCATCAAGGGCCTGGGCGAGAAAGCAATTGAGCAGATTCTAAATAACAGGCCCTTTCGGACTGTTGAAGAGTTCTTGTTTAACGAAAACATTGTTTATTCCAAGCTCAACAAGAAAGCCCTTGACGTGCTGTGTAGGGCCGGAGCACTCACGGATATCATCGATGACCGATTCACAGGAGACAAGCACTTCTGGTCGGCAGTGTGCGTAGATCGCCCAAGAAAGCCCAAAAACCTTCTTGAAAACATTGAAGCATATCATCCCGAAGGCTCCTTCACAGAAGAGGAAAAAATCACCTTTTTGAGCGATTTAACGGGTATTTTCCCTATGTCCAAGGTCATTACTCCCGATGTTCAGTCGAGGATTGACCATTGGGTCGCTCCACCGATATCAGAATATGATCATGATCTTGGATATGCGTGGTGCATTCCTCGCTCGGTGACGCTCAAGAAGTCTAAAAACGGGCGCAACTTCTATGTTGTTGAGGTAATTGACTCTAACTCAGTTGTTACCAAGGTCAGGTGTTGGTCGATTAATCCAGAAAAAGACAAGTTACATATCAACAGGCCATACATGGTAAAGCCGAGACACAGTCAAGATTGGGGCTTCAGCACATACGGCATGCTCAACAATTCATGGTTTTTATTGGGATAAATTCTTGACAAAAATTTAAAATGTGTTACATTTATAATACCTAAAACATTGGAGGGGCTATGAAGAAAGAAATAAATAAGAAACTTTTTAAAGAATTTATGTATCATATGGATAAATGTTATGAATTAGAGGGGATTTTGAATCTGGGGAGTTTGATGCATAATTATGGCTGGAGAGAGCATCATACTGCTCAAGAATCACGCACTCTTTTTGAAGGTTTGCATCGATGTCCAGGTCTTCACGGCATAGACGCAGAATCCAAAGAATGTAGTAATGTTGAAATGAAATCTTGTAAATCTAAAATACTGAAAAGTGGTAAGATATCTTCCTCAGCGAAATTTGAATGGGATAAACAGAATGACAAAGAAAGGAGAGAGAACACATTAAAATCCAATGGTTTTGTTTTCTCATTGTATGAAAAAGCTAAACTTCTAATACAGATTATCATCAAAGATAAAAAAGGCACCCAGCAAATGAAAGAAATTCTTATTAAAAAGCAAAAAGAATTTTTAAAAATGGTAGAAGATTGTAAAAAAACCAACAAAAGAATCCCAAGAGATTCCATTTGCGTTTCATTGCATGACCTCATTGAAGTTGAAACCGCTGTCATCTTAAAGGACAATTCTACACATCCAATAGAAGATTGGAAAGAGTTTTTCTCAGATGGGAGTAGACGATGAATATTACAACTGTTCCCTATAAGGGATCGAAGCGCAAATTACTAAACGACATTCTTGCAATAACAATGCAAGTAGAGTGTGAAACTTTTTTTGATGGCTTCTGCGGAACAGGCATTGTGTCTGCATACATGAGGTCAAAAGGCTATAAAGTCACTGCCAATGATAAGATGCCATCGTGCAGTTTGTTTGCAAGGGTTTTCGTCCGTGGGTTTGATAAGGCCGAGGTTGAGCGCGAGATCGAGCATATTAATAACATTGCCCCTAAGCGTGGCTGGCTGTCTAATAACTATTCTGGCTCAAAGGCGCGAGTAATAAAGGGCACTGGTGGCAAAGTAGAAAAAAGGCCCCTGGGTTTTACATTATCTAATGCCATGAAAATAGATGCCAGCAGAGATTATGCTGAAGCAATAGAGGATGACAGAACCAGAGATGCTGTGATATTTTCTATTATTCTCGCTTCGAATAAGGTATTCAATAACCACGCAGATCAAAAATCATGTTTAAAAGCATGGATAACAGCAAGTCAAAAGGATATAGTCTTTGAGTGTCCGACTCTTATAGAAGGAAAAGAAGGAAAGGCAATGACAGGAGATATCAGCGCAGTAACAGATCTTAAGTACGATGTTGTTTACCTGGACCCTCCTTATACTCATGGTGTTTTGTATGATGCATGCTACCACTTGAACGATAGCATATGTTTATGGGATAAGCCATCGCTTAACCACGACTATGCTATTCCAAGACCAGAGAGGGCAGTGTATAGAAAGTCGAAAAACTCTAATAAACCGGGAAAGTTTTATTCACAAAAGACAGCAGAACAAGAGTTTGAAGATTTAATAAGGATGTTCAAATGCAAGAGGTTAATTCTATCATACAGCGACGCTCCTAGAAATGTTTTATCATATGAGCAGCTTTACAACGTATGCAGCAAGTTTGGAAAACTTACAGTCCTTGATAAGAATCATAAGATATGCACACAGTTTAAATCACAAAAGAAAGCTTCAGAACAGTTAACTGAATTCTTTTTCATAATTGACTTTTAATTTCCGGAGGGAACATAAACATATAAAGGAGGATAACCAACATGATAGTGAAGATAAAAAAACTACATCCCGATGCTGTGGTTCCCACTTACGCAAAAGTGGGAGATGCTGCTGTTGATTTGGTAGCGGTAGATAAACACATTGATAAACATCACAACGTTGTCTTTGATACGGGCTTGGCATTTGAGATACCTTATGGTTTCGTAGGTCTGCTTTTTCCAAGAAGCTCTGTATCGAAGACAAATTTGTCGCTTGCAAATTCAGTTGGAGTAATTGATAGCGGTTATAGGGGCCCAGTGATGCTCAAGTACAGAAGGCAGGGAACCACGAATTGTAAATGGGATATTGGAGACAGAGTTGGGCAGTTAATGATAATTCCTTATCCTGAAGTAGAGTTTATAGAAACTGACAAACTATCTATTACAGACAGGGGCTCGGGTGGCTTTGGGAGTACAGGGCAATGAATAGAAAGCAACGCAGAGCAAGAAATCGTATCAAAAAAAAGATAGGCAAAAAAGCCACAAAGCTCGAATCAAAATTAGGGCTGTTTGAGTTGCTTCCAAAGGATTGTGTCATATGTCATGAACCTTTTGATAAAACCAGTAGGGAAATGGTGTCAACATGGAAAGTGGTTGTTAGAGAGGAAGAGAAAAAAGTAAGAGTTTATTGCCCTGGTTGCTGGAAAAAGGCAACAGATTTATTAGAAGAGATTGGAAATAGAGATAATGAAGCAAAAACCGAAGGAGAAGACTAAAAGATTAGTCTTTGACGACACAGACACGAGGCATGTCCAATTGAAGATTAGACTTGATTTTGACGGCCTGACACAAGCAGAGTTTTTTCGGTCTTTTATAACTGGCTATTTGGAGAAGAATGAGTTTATAATGGGATTCATTAACTCTTACAAGCAGCAAAAAAGAATACAGAGCAAAAGAAACATGAGTATAATGAAAAAGGATTATGAAACTGCCCAGCACATGCTATCTCAATTCGGCTTTAGGGAGGAAGAGATAGAGGATATTTTTGATGTTATAGCAAAAGAACATCCAGATTTATAATTTTTAGTATTTTATTATTTAGCGACCTATTTACTACTGAAAAACTTTTTAAGGAGATTTATAAATGGCTAAGAAAAAACTTTTGAACGAAGCGCAGGTTCGTCGCTTTATGGGGCTTGCTGGAATGCAAGCTGATTTGGTATCCAACGCTGTTAATGAGATGTACTCATATAACGAAGAAGAGATGCCCGATGAAGAAGAAGAGGCCATGCTTGATGACGAAGAGCCTGCTGGCATGGAAATGGGTGAGCCCGTAGAAGAGCCCGAAATGGAAATGGAGCCCGAAGAAGCCCCAGCAGCGAGCGCTGAAATCGAAGTTTCCCAAGAAGAAGCCGACCAAGTAAAGGCTGAATTGGAAAAAGCACTTCAATTCGTTAGCAAAATCGCCGATGGAGCAACAGAAGAAGAGCCAGAGGGCGAACCAGAAATGGACATGGATGCTGAAGAGCCCGTCCTCGAAGAAGAAACCATCGAAGAGGATAACGCTCTTGCCGAAGTTGAAGTTGAGTTGACTGAAGACGAGCTTGTTCAGGAAGTTGCTCGCCGAGTTGCTAAAAGAATTCTCAAGGCCAAGAAAGCGAAAGCGCAACTTGAAGAGGCACTTGGTACGAAAGAGTAGAAAAATTTATAACTATGTTATATATTGAGGACGGGCGCAGAACTCCGTCCTTTTTTTTTGGAGGGAAAATGGAATTAACATATAATACGTTTGTCGCATTTTGTTGTGGTTTTGCTTTCGCTTATTTGTGGTTTCGTCTTGTGTCATTGGGCCAGACCATTATAATGGTCAAGACAACAATCAATGATTGTTTGCTGATTATGGCAAAGAATATACAAACTGCGTATGAATCAAACGAATTAAAGTACCACGCAATGGAAATAGCTAACAAAGATAGCAAGTACATAGAGTTTCAAAAAAAAGTTGACAACAGCCAGTTACTGTCATTACAAAATACAATAATTCGTAATTTTATTAATTCGATACCAACAAGGTATAGCCGCCTTGTTAAGTTTAGTGACTGGAAAACGGCAATGAGCCATTTAGATGATACAATTGGGGGATCGAAAGATGATAAAAATCACTGATAAAATTAATGAACAACAGCAATCTGAAGAGCATGAAGATATACCTTTACCAATGTCTCCAAAGGAAATTAGAACAATAGCCATGTTCGGGGATGTCGATGAGGAAAAGGCTGGTGACATGTGTATGGGCCTCCTGATGCTCACGGACTTTAGCGAAAAAGACCCTCCGTATGATCCGATTACTTTTTATCTTTCAACTTATGGCGGCTCTGCGGATGAAATGTTTTCCATTTATGACATGATGTCCGTGGTTAAAACTAAATGCGAAATTCATACAATAGGGCTTGGTAAGGTTATGTCAGCAGGAACCCTTCTGTTGGCAGCAGGAACGAAAGGCCAGCGTAAAATTGGTCGACACTGTAGAGTTATGATACACGCTGTCGCTGCCGGTTCTGCTGGTGAATTGCATGATATTGAGAACGAAATTAAATCCATAAAGCACATTCAGGAACTATATATTAGTGCCTTATCAAAAGAGACATGCATGACCAAGCGAACAATCCAAAAACTTCTTGACCGCAAGGTTAATGTTTACCTCACAGCCGAAGAGGCTGTTGAGTACGGTATCGCTGACATAATTATTAATTGAGGAAAATAGTCATGATTGACAAAATATTTTACAATGAAGCCTCAGCAGTAAAGCTTGGCTGGGGCCCTGAGTGGTTCGGGGCTTATGATTTTGATGAAAACCTGCTCAAAAAGATTAGAGCCTTTCAGAGAGAGCACCATCTCACAGCCGATGGGCTGTGTGGGCCCATGACATACCGCCGGATAAGAACCGTCCGTGAGGCTCTGCTTGAGACATTTGAGCAGACACAGGTGAGAGAAGGCAGCGCAAATCACATCATCTACAACAATCAATATTTTCCAATCGATTGGCATAAAGTTGTTTTGCCATTTAATGCCAATGGCTTAAAAATTACCAAGGGCTACAAGAAGATGACCAAGCAGCGAAAGCCAAAGATGTTCGTTTCCCATTGGGATGTGTGCCTTAACTCAAAGTCCTGTTTCAACGTTCTTTCTCGCAGAGGTCTTAGCGTCCACTTCGCCATCGACAACGATGGAACCATATATCAATTTCTCGATATGAACCATGTGGCATATCATGCTGGTGGCAAACACAACGCGACCACAGTCGGGGTTGAGATAAGTAACGCATTTTACCCCAAGTACAATGCCTGGTACAAAAAGCATGGCTTTCCCCAACGAGCCATAATAAAAGGTCAAAAGATTCATGGCAAATCAATGAAGCCGTTTTTAGCCTTCTACCCTGCCCAGGTGGCTGCGCTTAAAGCGCTCATGAAGGCTGTTCATGGGGCAATGCCATGGATTCCTTTGGATTGCCCTGTCGATAGTAATGGTGAGACAAGTTATGCTCTTGACCCTGCTGCGTCTAAGAACAGATACAATGGATTTGTCTCGCATTATCATCTTACAAAGCGGAAAATCGACTGTGCTGGTCTTGACCTGAAAACACTTTTAGAGGAAATTAAGAATGAAACTGAATAGCGAGCTACTTGATAAGCTCATCACCGAGCAAATTAATTTAAGCGAAGACAATTATAATTTGGGCGACCTATTTTTGTCGCCCCAAAATACACCGAAAGGCAAAGTAACCAACACAGCGGCCTTCGACACCTTGAGTAAACTTAAAGAGCCGAAAACTAAGTTGACTGATGAGGACTTTGATTTCCTTATGGACTTGTTAGACACGGACCCTGCTAAGGTTGATACAAATATTGAAAGTAAGCTTATAGCAGTTAGAAAAGCAGCCAAGAACCTAAATTTGAGACAAAGAGCAAACGATGTTTTACAAAAACTGTACGGCATGATAGGCAAGACAGCTTTGGATCAACAAAGTGTGACCCAGCCACAGATTCAGACAGCCCAAGCAGCACAGGGAGTTTTCAATCCAGAGGTTGACAACATTCTCAGAACCTTCTTTAGTGGGCAGGAGAGTATGCTGGAGAGGATTAGGAAGATCAGTGAGATTTCTAGAAAATACTATGATGCTTCTATCGGAGAGGCCCCAAGGGTAGACAACGCGAACAAAAGAGAGATGCTGACCGAGATTATGCTCTTGGATTACTTAGCTGAAGTGGTAAAGTCTTTTGACTCTGGAGCAGGCGGCTATGTGTTCGAGTATTTTTTAGCTTTATTGGGCGGTGGAAAAGTAACTGGGAAGGATTCTGGCCCCGGCCAAGGAATGGGAGCGGTGGATTTCACCACATCCACTGGTGAGCAAGGAAGCTCTAAATATTATCGAAACAAATCTAACCTAACACAAGCCTCAGGGGGTTTTGAGATCGGTGTGCCGGTTACATATATTATTGCTTTAAAGAAGCAAGCTGTCAGTCAAATTAAGAAAACATCTGCCGGGGCATCAGACCCAGCTAAGATAATGGCTCTTGATATATATCACATTAAGATATTGAGAAAAAGCGAAACAGAGTTTAGAATATATGCTCTTAACAAAGACGGATCAGCATCCCAAAGAGCCATTCTAAAGCAAAATGTCAAAAAAGATTCCAAAGGTAATCTTTCTGCTCTGGACCTAACAGTCGCAACTAACAACAAGAGCTTTCTGGATACAATTTATGTTGCCTCTGTTCGTACAAAGACTTTCAAAGATATGATTTTCAGTGCTGTTTCTCAGAGCAATCAAGAAGTGATATCCTTTTTGGAGAACTACGTCTCCTCATTGAGAACAGCAGAGCAAAGCTGTAAAAAATACGCTACACCAAAAGGCACAATTAAGGATGGCCAAACCGCATTTGATGCTTTATTCGCCGCTGATGAGTATCTAGAGCATATTGTTCTGGCACTGGACCCCAACAAAGTCATACAGGGAAGCCCCCAAGGCCAACCAATAAAAGAAAATAATGAAAAAATTACGCACGATTTACTTGACAAAATGGTCCAAGAGGTTATATTAGAGTAAGTAACTTTATGAATAGCTCACAGGAACAATGGTTGGTGATTAATAATACAATTAAGAAGCTTAAGCATCTTAGCCACTGGCTAACATCCGTTGACCCAGAGAAGAAGCATGTTACTAAAGCAATAAAAGAGCTTGAACAAGCAAAACGGTTATTGGAGGAAAAATGACCAAAGATGAAGCACCAAAGCATAACCCACAACGTAGAGTGTGGCAGGATGCAGGTATCTTTAACACATATGCCGAGGCTAAGGCCAAAAGCGATTCACTTGGAAGCGAAAGCAAGATTCGCAGATGCGGTTCGGAAGGGCTAAAATTCAAAGTGAAAATAGTTAAGAAATATTTGGAGGCAGAGAATGACTAAGCATTATAGTAACGGGCAAGAGCTTAATTCAAAAATCTTGTCTGGGATTAATAAGTTAACTGACAATGTAGCTACTACCCTGGGCCCGAAGGGGCGCAACGTAATATTGTTTCACAAGGATCAGGGCATCCCGGTTATCACAAAAGATGGAGTAACTGTCGCTAAGTTTGTTGACTTTGAAGACCCCATCGAAAATGTGGGAGCGCAAATAGTAAAACAAGCAGCAGAACAATCAGCGTCAAAAGCTGGTGATGGAACCACTACTGCCACAGTGCTGACCAGAGCACTCCTACAGAGAGCGCAGAAGTATTTAACTGCTGGTGTTTCTCCGATTGAAATTAAACGCGGTATGGATAAGGCTGTGGATCTTATTGTTGACCGCTTGAAAAGCAGTGCTACCCCAATCCGATCACAAGAAGACATCCAGCACATCGCCACGATTTCAGCTAATAACGACCACGCAATCGGAACACTAATTGCGACAGCAGTTGATTCCGCTGGTAAAGACGGATCAGTTCTTGTGGAAGAGGCCAACTCAATTAATACATCCCTTGATATGATCGAGGGTTTTAGGTTCGATTCCGGATATACGTCTTCAACATTTATCAATAATGAGAGGTCCGGAGCTATTGAGTACAACAACCCCCTTATTCTAATCACGGATGAGAAAATTGAAACCATTGAGCAAATCTTGCCTACTCTTGAAATTGCTTCAAGAGATAACAGCCCTCTTTTAATTGTAGCTGAAATGGAAGGCCAAGCTCTTGCCGCTGTGATAGCAAATGCTGTGAGAGGTACGATGAAAGTGGCAGCGGTTAAGCCGCCGAGATATGGAGAAGAGCGGAGAAACATACTTAAAGATTTAGCTCTTTCCGTGGGAGCCACATTCATCACCAGAGAGAACGGTGTACCATTAAAGAAAGTAGGTCTTACAAACTTTGGCAATTGTAAATCCATTTCAGTCAACAAACAATGGACAACTATAGTTGGAGGCAAGGGCAATGAAGAACAGGTCGACGCTCAGATTGAGGCACTTAAAACAGAAATCAGACACACAGATGATCTTAAAGCTTGCGAACGAATCCAAGATAGGATTACTCGTCTTGCTTCTGGTGTTGCTGTTATCAGAGTGGGTGCTGCCACTGAAGTAGAAATGATTGAAAAGAAGCATCGCATTGATGACGCTTTGGAGGCTGTAAGGTCTGCGCAAGAAGAAGGCATCGTCGCAGGTGGTGGGGTTGCCCTCATAAGGGCTTCGCAAGATTTGCTGGTGGCAACAGACTCAGAGGAGCAATCAATTGGTGCGAAAATCGTTCTTGAGGCTGTGGAAGAGCCATTGCGACAAATGGCCATAAATGCCGATAAATCGCCTGATCTTATTGTGGATAGGGTAAGACGCGCCGGAATGGAAAAAGGCTATAATTTCATGTCTAACGACGTTGTAAACATGCTTGAGGAGGGAATTGTAGACCCTGTTAAAGTAACTCGTTGCGCATTACAAAATGCTGTATCCGTGGCTTCGACTCTCATAACCACAAGTCATGCCATTGTTTCTTAGAGATACTACTTATTGCGGAGGCATACAATATGACTGATGATCAAGTAACACAAATAACAACTGGCATTCTTGAGATCAAAAACGATATAGAGAGAATAGCAGAGAAGCAAGATGAGATGGTCAGAGACATGAGAGACGTTAAGACCGCAATTTATAATCCAGATTCTGGTCTGTATGCCAGACTGAGGGCTCTTGAGCAATGGAAAGAGACTCAATCAAAGATTCAATGGGGTGTTATTATGGCTGTAGTTGGCTTGGTCACCACAACGATATACAAAATGATAATTAATTCTTAAATTAGGAGGCATTATGAAAGTAAGAATTAGCCAAGCAGTAGACTTGGCAGAGGTTCCTGACAAACTATCGGATATTATTTATGATGTTAAGGAAGATTATGATAGCATACAAGCAAGAATACAGGATTGTATTGCTGCTTGCTCGATGACATCGTCTTCATCAACTAAATATAGGCTTTTAGCAGAAAGCATCCTTGAAATGAGGTCAGACTTGTCTCAATTGGATACAACTCTTTCTGATTTGATTTCGATCATAGAGGGTTATATTGGGATTATAGAGAGGGGCAATACACCTGCTGGTTCCCCAATGCCCCCGGCCCCCGAGCCTGAGACACAGGAAACAAAAGATGCTAACCAAGGGTGATTTGGTCAAGGTGAAGCAAGATTCGTTCTTATATCCAGTAAGTATGGAGCCTTGGCTGGTTTCAAGACTAAAATATCCAAAGTATGGTGTTGTGGTTAAGAAGCTTGAATATGACCAAACAGAAGTGTTCGTTGAGAACCAGAGGTGGGTTGTGAACGACAAATGTTTACAATTAGTGGGAGAGGAAAATGTTCATAAAGTTAAATAGAATCCGCAACTCTGAAGCTGGTTGGTATTTGTCCGAAATTAGGCTGAATGTTTCTCATATTCTTTTTATTTCGGAAGATACTGAAATTGCTCGTATGCTCAAGGAGGGCAAGATAGATATTGGCTTGTCCAAGTCTCATAGATTTTCCAAAATTAAACTATCTACAAACAACACAGGGTATGATGTAATCACAGTTGTGGGTGCTCCCGAGCTAATAGAGGGCAAAATATACACTGGTTCAAAACAACTACTCAGGGGGTGATATGAAAGAGTATTTTCAAATATATGCTTGGACGGAATGTCCTTATTGCGTTAAGGCAAGGGAGTTGCTTATTAAGAATAATAAGCAATTTATGTTTTGCTGTATCGACGAGTCTGAGGAATTGCTGCAACACATTAAAGAGAAGTACAACTGGCTAACTGTGCCTCTGATAGTCAAAAAGAGACTTGATGGGGTGGAGGAGTTTATTGGTGGACACTCTGATCTCGTACAATATTTTAAGACATCATAGTAATAAAGCACTCTCGCCGCATAGTTATTATAGAGAGGGTGCTGCTTATGTTGTTGTTTTTGATGTCTTGTTTGTTGTCGATGGATGTATCTAATGAGGCAGCATCGGTTTCCATTGAAAACACTGGCTTGCCTTCGTGTGGGCAAAAGTTAAATGTCGGCATGAGCAGTTCAGTCCAGATTGGCTTCTCTGTTAAAGACCAGGGGTCTGGATGGGGTTCTGGTAATTATATGAAGCTTGGGAAGTACAGGTTTATAATAACTGCTGCGCATGTCGTAAGTGAGGGAGAGATATTCATTATGAATGGAGATACAGTGGTGCCATTGAAAATTGTATATAATAACCCCGAGAGAGACATTGCCATAGTGGTTCCGCTTGGCGACGTTCCTGCCACGGCAAAACATCTTAAGATTAATAAATCACCGGACCTGGAGGGTACTCCGACTAACTACACGGGGTACCCTTCGGACATGGGCAAGTCAGTGTATTCCGGCATGGTGTCCAAAAGCTCTGAAAAGGCAGCGTTAATTCAATCGTTTGCCCTTCCAGGCTCTTCAGGCTCAGTAGTTTTTGACAACAAAGGTCGAGCAATCGGAATAGTTTCAGCAGTTAAGTTGCTACAGAACCCTTTTTCTCCTTACCCAGAGTTAGTTGAGACTGTTGTGTATGTTGAGAGGTTTACTTTTATTAATAAAAGATTCTTGAAAGAGGTGTTTGTGAGTGCAGCCACCGGAGAGTAAACCCAAATACTGTGTCGGCACACTAATACAGGACATGGGCAAGGTAGGAGTCATCAGTAAAGTAATCCAATCTGGTGCTTTGAAAACTGAAGTGGCAGCAATTAAATGGAGATTAAATTATGAGATTAGTTACATAGACGGAGACATACAGGTGATGGGCGAAAAAACATTTATTAGATTGGTGGAAGCCAAAGTAATTAAAATATTATCCTGATACTCTCCTTACCCCCCAGGTGGATGATGCGATGAAGAACAATAGTTATAAACCGATGAATAAAAATATATACATAAAAGGCGATTTAGTGTTGGTTGATGATGACAAGAGCTTTAGAGAAGTGGTAGTTATTTTATCTTGTAACGTGCCGGGCCATGATGCTCCTCACGAGTTTTATGAAGTTTTTTCTATTAAAGAGGGCTCCGTATACATCGTGCCTCGTAGCCTCATAAAAAGTAGGGTGGTGATGTGACAAATCGTTTTCTACCCCGGAGACTCAAATGAGGGAGTTTAAGATTGGTGATTTGGTTCAGCACATTAAAGACAAGAGGTTAGCTATCGTCCTTTCGGACACAAGGCCCCTCCATGGGGCATATGTCTGTTCTGTCGTATGGTCTGATTCATACACACACAACTTAATGGATACTCGTCTTTTGGTGAGGATCGGTGCCTGAATTTGGCAGAATACATCTTCATAAATCTTTTAGCTCTAAACAGGAGGAGTACGATTGGTGGGCTGGTCGGCTCGTTAGGGTTAGATCATCAATCGGCAATATGTTCATAAAATCGCCACCTGTTAACGAAATAGGAATTGTAACAGAAATATACAAAACAAGTATGGGCGATTATATAAAGATTTATTTTCCATCGTTGGAGCAAATAAGCTGGATGATGGTTGGGGATGTTTTTACCATGGAGGACAAAAAATGACCTACCCATCTACTACCTACTATGGTATATTAATTCTATAATCAGGAGACACAATGAAAGCAAATACGGTTGTAATTATTTTAGTGGCGATGTTAGTTATCGCCCTTGACCCGCAGTGGGCTTTTCTAATTAGCTGTTTGCTGTTGATGGTTTTACTTTTATCTATTGGAGGTGATGATGGGTAGTTTATTCTTTTCAGGCGAGAAGGTTCCCAAAGAGCAGGCAGTTGCTGCCTTGATGGAAGATATGCCTGACTACACGGATGATAAGTTTTATGTTAGGTTCGAGAGTGATGATACGAGCACGCATCTAACAGCAATAATTGAAAGTGTATATAACGCAACAACAGAAGATTTTAAACTCAAGAGGCCGTTGCCTCCTAAATATATGGGCTGGAGATTGATAATCAAATCGGTTCCACCAGGCTACATTGAACATATCATATTCGCGAAGGAGACTGATAATGATTAAGCCATTTAAGATAACAAGAAAACATTTAAATAAATATGAAGAGCTTTCAACGTACGATTTGGGCATGTATGCTATTCAAGTTAGGGTAGAGCAGCCTCTGTTGGTTTACGAAACGCTACAAATAGCTAAAAAAGCGTATAAATATTTTGAAAAGATGATAGAAACCGGACAAAAAAAGACCTACCGATAAACAAATCAAAGTGATATATTTTTATCACAACCAGGAGGAAACAATGAATGAGCAACTTGAAGCTATCAGAGAAGCAGTATATTTTATTCAGGATAATTGGATTGGTGAGACTGGCGCTTGGAGAGGCGAAGCATCCGAGTTTGTTGGTGCGATAGTCCAGGACGAAATCACGAGAAAGGATGTTAGACACCTCATAGAG
>CEUI01018883.1_pt1 | contig 30520 bp, 42 predicted proteins | sample 531411 | NCBI WGS metagenome assembly CEUI01 (sample SAMEA2622841, study PRJEB7988) | marine metagenome | isolation source: saline water (ENVO:00002010), including
GTCTTTAGGAATCCAAACAATATCGTGATACTGGTCGTCTTTTCCCTTAACTGATGGTGAAGCTACAAATAGCCCGTGGCTTCCCTCTACCAGTTTGCAGTTCTTTATTTCAAACCCTTCACTTGTTTTAATTGTGAGAATTGCTTTAACTTTTCCCCAATCTACATTTCTCATTGCGATTATTTCCATCTTTTTCTCTCCTTATTTATCTCTTTTATCGTGACATCTAATTTACGGTATATAGGGATATGCTTTTTAAGTCTATCTCCATATATATTACCGATTTCATCTCTTGCTTCTGTAAGCAAATCTAAAAATTTTATTATATCCCTTATCCTTATCATTTAAATCTCTTAAAGTATTCAGATGGTATGTATTCAACCTCTTTTATATCATACTCATTTCTTTTTAATTTCGTTCTGCCCTTATGGTAAATTGGGAAGAAATGATTTGGTTCGTTTTTATAGTATAAATCTACATCGGTATATCTAACCCCTAAAAAAACTGGAAGCGAGGAAAAAAGGTGTTTTTTTCTAATCTCAACCATCTTCTGGTGGTCTATTATAAGTGAGTTATATTTAGTTGATTCAAAACTTCTGTTTTTAAGTTCAATGTAACCTAAAACTTTATCTGTTTTGGGTTCAATCAGCATATAGTCTATGGGATTAAAATCTCCACCTTTATGTCGTATGGTCCTAATGTCTTGGCGTAGTTCACATCTCCAATATTTCTCAATATCCCTAGCGAACTCTTCTTGTGCTGGTAATGATTCAATTACATCCCTATCAACCTCTATAGACATTCATCCCACCTTTTTTTATTTTTAGTTCCAAGCTCTCTTTTTGCGCAAGACTTGCAAATCTTTTCCAATAAAAGTTTATTATTAAAAGGACTATACCATTCATACCATTGGACATTCTTGTAAGAAACATTTCCACAACATAAACATAATCCAGAACCTTTAATCCCTTTTTTTATAATCATTTACTATCTTTGCCAGCCTAACTACCTCTTTAGTTAGTCTTCTGTTTTGTTTTTTTATTTGAGCATATTTATTTTCATAGTAATGCATATCAACTATAATCTTATGCAATTCCACTGAATCTATAATTTCAATACCGCTTAAACTATTTTCTTCTTCTTCTTTTACCAAAATAAACTCCTAATTTATAACGCTCCAACAGCATTTCTTATACTTAACCCCACTATCACAAAAACAAGGTTCGTTTCTTTTAGGCTCCTTGAATTTAGATATAACCTCTAAACCTAATGCCCTTACTCCATCTATTCTTGTGTGGGATACTAATTCGTGAATTACTTTTTTCCAGAGGACAAGTGTTCCATCTGGATGTTCATCCAGACCTTTGAACACATCTTTATGTGAACAATAACCTTTATTTACTAGGGTTTGTTCCTTTTCCAAATAATGCCTCTTTTATTTCATCTTGGGTCGCTGCGGCTTGTTCCGCTTCCTTTAAATACTTCTGCTGTTTCTCTATTTTCTTATGCATTCTTCTTTCAGCAGCTTCATACATCTTTTTTTCTTTCTCTTGTTGGGATATTTCTTTTTCTATTATTTCATCTTCCCATTTTTCATTTCTTAAGTATCTAACTGGGTCAAGCCTAAATTTCTTTTCTGTATTTTTAGCATATAGTTTAGTATGAATCATTATCTTATCTATCAAAACCATAGACTTAATGTTTTTATTCCAATAGTTCAACGCTGGTTTCTTAGTTGTTTTTTTATCATACAATGAATACCATAAATCAAATTCTTTTTTATATAGTTTTTTAATATTAGTAGTTACAGTCTTATTATTTATTAGCGGGTTTTCCGCTGGTGGATTTTCCGCTGTGGACGAGAGTGGATTTTCCACTATGGTTCTTATTTTGTAATTTATGTTTCTGGGATTAGTAGTTTTATCCTCATAAACGCTGTATTGGGTTATAAACTTTCCAGACTTTTTACAATTGTATTTAGTCCTAGTTAAATAGTATTCATTTTCTAACTCCACTAGAGATGATTTTATGGAATCATAACCATCTTTAAAGCTATTGGATATATCCCTAATGCTTGTTTTCCATTCTTGAGGTTTAGATAAAAGATAAATTAATACAGCCTTAGATTTAGCTGATATTTTATTGTCATATATCAAAGTATTATCTATCATTGTGAAATTGTTTTTTTTATGTGTAACGAATTTATGCATAATAACTTCTCCAAAGTTTAAGAGCTTTTTGTTTTTTCTTATTTTGTTTTTGACTCATTTTTCTTCTGCAAGGTTTACATAGATTGGACTTCCCGCCAGTGGAACTTTTACATAAATTACCAGCGGGAACATCCTTATTGCATTTACGACACTTTTTCATTGCTCGCCTTTTGAAATTGCGTCTCTAATCTAGGTTTTCTCTTAGGTTTTCCTTCCTTATCATATTGCTCATAAAACATATTAAACTGAAACACCAAATGTCCGACTGCATCTGGGTTATAATCCATTTCATAAAGCAATTCTGTTCTAGGTGATGGAGCTGAACCATTAAAGTTTTTTATGCATCTTATTATTCCAAGTCTATCTATCTTTTGTTCTGGATGATTTTCATCCCATAACATTTTATACATAGATAGTTGATACATATAATTATGGTCTTTATGATTTAAGGATGTCTTAGCATCTAACATCCATATTTCTCCATCTATTTCCGCCACCATATCACACCTACCCGCAAAAGGATATACTAACTTACCCTTCATAACCTTAGAGCAAAAAAGCATCTCTTCTTGTGATATGATTTTAGGTTGATATTTTTCTCTCCAAGCAACATAGCTTATCATACCCTTTTTAGCTTCATTTGATTCATTCTCAAAATCAACAAGCATACCTTCTTCATAGTCTTCAATACCTTGATGTACTACATTTCCATCTATTAAAGCTTGTGTTTTTTTATTATAGAACACATCAACACTACCTTCAGATTGTTTAATCATATAAAGCAGTGTAGAATGAGCTATTGGGTTACCATATCTGCACATAGTAGTTGCAGAGGGAACTATAACTCCCTCCGCAATTTCATAAAATCTACCATAATGAGTTCTTGGATAAATTCTAGGCTTAAACATTAAACAACCCTATTCTTGAAATTTTTAGTAGCTTGGTCTACTAGTATTGTTTCAAGTTTTTTAAGGTTTCCAAAATGTTTAACTTGGTCATCATTTTTAGCGTTTGATTTCCAGAATTTCATATCCTTACGGACCTTTACAATATCGTTATCGTAAGATGTATAATCCTTACCTTTATTGTATCCGCAAAGAATCTCTTGACTGAAATCAAAATCCTCTTCTTCTGTAGTGGATAATTCCGGAGAAGGTGAACCTTTGGGTAAAGGGTTGGCTCTTGAAGGTTTTGGAGATTCGTTAGAAATGCCTTCGACCTTCTCCGTTTTAATTTCTTGTAGCATATCCATACCATATATATCAGAACCTAAACCAAAACCTACTGATATGCATTTGGTAAGACATCTCATTTTAGCTGTGTTAATATCAAAGCAATTAGTTGATGGTTGATTTCCAGTTGATTTTGTTACTGGCAACCACATATGCTGTTTAACATCACCTATAGAACAATTAACTTCAACAGAACAGCTTCCATCTTTATAATACTGAACATCTACCATAGTTCCGTCAGCTTGTTCCCATATTGTAAATTCATATTTGAATTCTGGATAATGCTTTAATATTACTCCTAAAGCATACGACCAACTAATATATTTTGCTGTAAAATTTCCAGAACCCTTCGTTTCTATTTTATCCTTTGGAATCTGTATAGAAGATAATTTATTTCTAATATCCTCTATATTATTAATCTTAGTCATTTTGAATCTCCTTATTTGATTTTTCTATTTAAGTCGACACAAAATAAAGTGAGGACCAATAGTTTTTTTGATTTGTAATTGAAGAAATCTAACATAACGAATCTCCAAATTGTTACATAGATAATATATTAATTATTTTTTTAATATCAAAATTATTTATTGGTCCTCTTATAAAGGTACTATTTTTTGATTTTATCTACAATAGGTTTTAAAACCATATCCCAGATTAAATCATCTTTTTTAGAGGGGCTTAGCTTTATGGCTTTTTCTACTACATATAAGCCTAATAGAAACCATTCCCAATTAGATGTAATTAGCTCAAACATTATTTTTTCTCCTTTTTAAAATTTATTTGCTATTTTTTTTAAACTCGCTTTTCTATTTATAGGTTTTAATATAGGATGCTTGTTTTCTGAGTGCTTAGCTCCAGCCATAAGTCTCCCATCTGGATGTCTATGCATAGCACCTACATATGTACCATTAGGACCTACTCCACATCCTTCAAAATCATCACCGTCTACACAAACAAATTCTCCACCATTTGTTTTCATTTTATTTTCCTTTCCAGACTTTTAAGTCTGCTTAATATTCTCTTAATATCCTTTTCCTTAAATATGGGAGGGTGTGAGTCAGCTTTTAAATTTTTAACCTCTTTCTTGAGAGTAGCCATATCTTTGTCAGTCTCTTCTTGAGCTTTTCCTAGCTTGTCTATACCCTTGCCGTGCATTTTAGTAATAAGGTCGAGTTCGTTATCTTCTTCTACATAAGATTTTATTTTATCAAGATTCCATTTTTTTGTTATAGCCTTTAGAACTTGCTTTAATATAACATTCAAAATCTTTTTTCCTATTATTCCTTGTATCATATTTTTCTCCACTGTTTAATTTTAATGCCCAAAGTTATTAATCCAATAAGTAAACCAACGAGTAAAGTGAGGAAAGAAAGAATAGGATTTAATATATCCATCCAATATAAAGCTCCAGAACCTACGCTTGATAGCATCCCAATTTCTGGCTGGTTGTTTAAAGTGTCTATAAAATCTTTCATTCCTACTCCTCATCAAATAATATTAATAATCCGCCCACAAAAACTATTGTGAATCCCAATAAAAAAAAACCTAATTCAGTCATTACAATCATCCCATTTCTTCAAATCCAACATTGGGAGAGGTTTTTCAATTAGGTGGTCTTTAAGTTTATCGTTTTGTATTGCCACTTTGTTTCCACCTTTAACAAAGGGTTTACCATCCGCACACCCTATTTCATATACAAATAAAATAGTTTTCCACATTCCTACTCTTACTACTCTAGCTGGTCTGTCATCAAATATTATGACATCATCAGTATTTAAATCATCACCAGCAAATACTTTTATAGCTTCTATGGAAGACTCAATTGTCTTTCTTCCAATAAGGAACACAAAAGCAACAATAGCCATCCATCCATATTTACCTATTAGGGTTTCTATCTGCTGTTCCATTCTACCCCTTGTTTGCTTTTAAGTAATGTTCAACTGTTCCTTTTCCTAAATTAGTATTATAATGCTCTTTCCAATATTTAGCCCTCTGTTCTTTTGTTTTTGGTATTGCAGAGGGAACTCTTCTATAATGGAATCTACACATACAAATAGCTATTGCAATATTTGTTTTTACACAGAATTCTAAATTCATAGGGTCTAACCCAAACTGAATTAAAACTTCAACGAGAGGTTGTCTAAACTCAACATAATTATTGAATATGTCTTGTATAGTAGCTGGCTCTAATTGAAAGAAAGATACTGCCGGACCTCCACCCATTTGAATTAAATTCCTATATCCAGTTTCCGCATTGCCAGTTTCATATATTAAAGCCACAGCCTCTCTTGTTTTTCTAATCCCAGTAGACTTTTCCAACTTTCCTAAAACTTCTTCTATTATATTTCTTATATCTTTTTTCATTTAATTGTTCTTTGGTTTTTTCTAAAATTTCTTTTTATTTTATCTAAATGTTCAACCCATTCTCTTTTAGATTTATATTTATCTTTATTGTAATCACCTTCTTTCATATAAGAAATATGTCTATTGAATTTTTTTCTTTGTTCTAAATCAAACTTTACTCTTTTTGATTCATTCATCATATGATAAACTACTTTAGATGAAACATATTCGCTTGGTTCTTTTATAAACTGTCTAACTATTGGAATATTTTTAGTTGAAGGTAATTCTCCTTTGTATAAAGATGTTCCAGTTTCTATAGTGTTTGCTACAAATTTACCAACACCACCTCCATAGTTATCTATAAGATGGTCGATTATTTCTGGACTAAAATCAACCTTTCCACTTTCTTGTTTTGAACCACCAGATACTTTATTTAACCAATCTGTAACGCCCTTACTTTGTTTTCTAACTGACTTAAAGTATCTTTGACTTTCTGGTATTTTAGGTTGATATGCTGGTTGCTCTGGCATAATAGGTCCGCCAAAGAAATTTTTATTTTCAGAAATTTGAGTGAATGGGTCAAGTATTGTTGGTGAAATCATTTGAAAAGGAGTTCCACCTCCTATAGGATTAAATCCATCATTAACCGCTTTCAAAAGTCGTTTAGAGGCTTCTGGGAAAGTTGTGTCTCCAAACATCATTTCCTCTACAAGAGAACCAGTAACTTTAAATACATTAAAACCATATGGAGCTCTTATTGATAGAGCTTTTTTGTTTGGCAATAAAACTAAATAATTGTTATCTTTATTATAATCATCAAACTTTTCCCACTCTTCTTCATCAATAAACCTATTCATTAAAGATTGAAGAAAACCAGCTGCGATTAGAGCTCCAATTATTTTTTTACCTCTTTTAGTTTTACCCATTTGTAAAATTCTAGCATTTCCTTGAACTCCCGCGTTAGAAAATACCCAATAAGTATTCATAATTTGACCCCACTCACCTTTTTTATTAAAGTTTACAGTGAGATTTTTTGCATACTGAGCTGCTTTTTTAGGAGAAACTCCACTGTCTACCAAAGATTTATAAGTTGAGAGCCTTATTCCAGACTCTACCATCTCATTAATATCATTAATAAATTTTCCAACAGCTCTTAATGAAATCCCAAATTTATTTTGGGATTGATAAATTTTAAGCATTTTTTCTAATTTTTGTGTTTTTTCTTCTATACTAAGTTGGTCAAACCATCCTATCTTACCTCCATTATCTTTATAGTCTTGGTAAATTTGACCCCACTCACTATTTTTCCCTTGAATATTATCCCAAATTCCTTTTTGCGCTTTAAATATATTTTTTAAAGTTTTTGATGTTAACCCTTTAACATCAGCAGTTAAATTGAAAGTTCCAGCTTGTAAATCTCTAATAAAATTTGTTAGAATAAATTCTGGATTCATAGTTGTATTGATAGCTCTGAAAAAATTATTAAAAGCAATGATAAACTTAGGAGGTCTAAAACCACCCATTTTCTTCATAGATTCCAAAAGAACCTTATCGTTAATAGTTATGATTTTTCTTTTGCCTTTTACTTTTACCTCAATCTCTTTCTGTTTTAATTGAGAAGGTTCTAAGTATTGCATATCTCCATCTTTATTGTATCTTGGTATATGTTTTAATCCCCTAGCTTCCCATATGTCTGATGGGTTTGCTTTTATTAAATTGAAAAATGCGATGCCCACTTTATTTTTTTCAGCTCTTATAATAGCTTGTTCCATATCCGCTAGAACTTGGACAAAAGGATTATTGGCTATACTGCCTCTTCCTTTTGTTCTTTTAATGTCTTTTCCAGTTATACTATAGCCAGAACCTAAACCTAAAAATGAATCTTCATCTGGCACACCTTTTAATGGAACATAATTTTCAAACATTTCTTTGGATTTATAATAATCATAATCTTCTTTTGTTATTAATTCACCTTCATATAAAACATCTAATGTCATTTCAATAATTTTATCAACCTTTTGAGCATACTTGTCAATATTTGAACCTTCAAATTCATTTAAGACTTCAATTGCAACTTCATTGGATATACCAGAACCATCAGTAACTTTTCCATTAGTCCTTTCAGAAATTAATTTATTTCTTTCTATTGCGTGCCTTGCATACAAATATTTACCCAAATCATCAATATCAAAATTTTCATCATTCATCTCTTTAACAAGTGGTTCAAGGGTTTTATTTCTGAAATTTTCTACTTTTTCGGAGGCATTGCCTATATAAAGTTCAGCCATCATATAAGCATCTTGTTCTTCTGGTACTTCTCCTATTTGTTCTTGAATAACTTTTAGACGAACAAGTTCATCTTGAATTTTTCTTGTGATTAGTTCTTTTGTGGATTCTGGTTTTGGTGCTAGTCGGTAACTTTTTTGTAATTCTATTTTTTCTTTTTTGACATTTTCATTAAAAGCCCCACCCTTCGTACCATAGTCTTTATCGGAATTGAGGATGTCTCCAATTCGTTTATCATCGTATCCTCTGGATTTAAGAATTTCTTTTGCTTCGTCTTCATAACTAGTCTCCTTACTTGTTTGCTTACCTTTTCTTAGTTTTCCAAATAATCTTTTTTCTGGAAACCAAATGACAGCTTGTAAGTCTGCTGGGTATAATTTACTAATTTCCAAATTTAAATCACTAATTTTTTTATTTATTTTATCTGTAGCTAAATTCATTATTTTTCTAAAGTCAACTCTTTCGGTCTTATTCTTAGGAGCCTCCACAGTTGAAACAACAAGTCCAATTAAATTGTTAGCAGCCATATTTGTTTCTGTTTTATTTTTAAAACCACCTTTAGCATATAATCTTTTAATATCTGCAGCTATTGAAATTGCATAATTATCATCTGATTTTAAAAGCTCTATATCAATATCGAACTCTTTTATTATTTTTTTTCTATTATACTTAAATTGTAAGGGGTATTTTTTTTCATCTACTGTTATACCAGTTTTTTTATGACCTAATTTTACAATTTGTCCTTTTGTTTTTAATAATGTGTTTCTAAATCTATTTATTTGGGGTTTTAAATCAGAAACATCTCTCATTAATTCCCCAGTTAATCTTCCCATAGTTCTTATAAACCATCTGTCCATAGTTACAAACTCAAAGGCTCCTTGTAGATTAGCATAAAAAGCACCACCAATTTTAGGACCAAATATTATAGCACCGGGTACTTCCTCTCCTACACTTTCTGATTTTATGTTGTATCCCATATTATTCATTTTTGAAACAGTATATTTTGTATTTAAAAATTCATTTGTTTTCTCTACTCCATATTCTTTAATTAATGAATTATATTTTTTAAATCCTTCTCTCATAGAGCCACTTACTGAACCAGCACTATCAAATTCTTCTTTGGTTTCTGGAAACCTTTTGTTTTTCTTATAAAAATCATAGACATCTAAAGCATATTTAGTATTTGTATTTGGGTCTTGTCCATTACTTGTAATAGCTAGAGCTACAACAAATGTGCTTCTAGAATCCATATCATTTAATATTTCTGGATAGATTTCACCTAAAAGTCTTATTGCGTTTTCAGTATTAGTTGAGTACCAAGCACCAGCGTTTTTAGGATTTGTAATTAGTTCATTTAAACCCTCTCTAACCAGAATATCTGAGATTATTTCTATTTGTTCATCTGTAAACTTTTTATTTCTTTTTAAATCAATATTATATTTCTTTTGTATCTCTTTTGTTTTATTAACTAAATATCTTCCAATCTCTTTATTGTCTGCAAATTGTTCTGGGTCTTTAGAATCCAACATTTCAACATTTGATAATTCTTTAACAACATCGTCAAAAGTATCTTGTTGAGGTGTTAGTCTGTGAGATATTCTAGGGTCACTTGTAGGTTTTGGGTTAAATTGAGATTTAATTTGTTCTGGATTAAAAGCTATATAAGATTTCCCTTCACCTTCTACTTTGTTAGCATAAACAATCCCATCGTATCCTTTACTAATTAAAAAGTTTTTGATTTGCTCTAAAGATGGAAGGGTTGGATTAATTGTATTGTCTAATACTAAACTGACATCTTCTTCTGTTATAATTCCCATTTCTGTAAGTTCTTCAATTATATCTTCTGGTCTATCCCAATTACCAACATCATCCATCTCTAATGGATTTGTAATATTTATATATGCTGGAATAATATTTCCTTCCGGCATAAAAGGTGTCTCTATTAGAGTTAATGTATTATCATCCTCTCTTCTATAAGTAGGCATATTTTCAGAATTTTTAATTCTATTATTTGCTTGTTCTTGTGTTCCAAAATGATAACCTAAATCTCCCACTTTAAAAGCATCAAATTGTTGATTTGTTCCGTGATATAATTTTATTAACTCACCATTTTCATCTCTTACTTTAGAGTCTTTAAAGAACTCTTCTTGTTGTGGTGTTAGTCTAAAAGAAAAATCATCTTTAGAAACTTTTATATCTTCTGAAGGAACTTTTTCAAACCTCCTAAACCATCTACCTCTATTAGGTCCTAATATATTTTTAGGTATTCCAGAAGCTACATCAATATCTTCTTCCCACATATCATTTTTATTATCTATTTCTAAAATAGTAGCGTCTTCTTTTAAATCAAATTCTATTTTTACTCTCCAAGCTCTTGCATCTTCAAAACTTTCAAAAACATATATCTCACCATTTCCGTGTCTTTCACCATCTGGAGTTTTCCATAAAGTAGTTTGTAATGGAAAGAGTCCTTCTTTTAATATTTTTCCAGCGTTCCTAGAAAGTGTGGTATGATATAATTTTTTAAGATTTGTTGGTTCAAGTCTATATGTCCTAATAGGAGTTTCTTGAACTTTAGCGTCTTTTGGTTGTGGAACAATTTTAAATGACTCATCTGGAGTCTCTATTATTTCTGAGGGTTCTTCAACATTAGTTTTAGTTTCAGTTACTATAGGTTCTCCGCCTTTAAATAAAAAGGAAACATTAGTTCCGTCTTTTTGCTGACCCATAATAGTATCAAATTCTTTAACAATATTATCTGGTAGAGCTACTATATCTTTAAGAAAAACTTCAGTATTTGAATACCCTAAATAATTAAATGTATACCACTTAGAGAAAAGTTCTATACCTCTTGGTCCACCTATATTATTATCATCAAGCAGTTTACCCATACTTTTAATCCATTTATCTATTTCAGATTTAAGCTTCGGATTTGTTGTTGTAAGTTTTTTATAGAGCGTCTCGACAACTTCTTCGATATATACATCTTGGTTTGCTCCTTTAGAGAGTATGATGTTCCCGCCGGAACTATTATATATGTTTGAGCCGAGTGTGACGACTTTGAATTGTCTTTTTCCTTCTTCATATTCCGGTTCTCCTTTTTTAATTTCACTTACCCTAAAATCTTCTGGGTCATAATTTATATCTAATAGCTCTTGGTCACTCATTATTGAAACTGGTATTTCTTGATTAAATTTTATTTTAACATCATCAGTGTTTGGATTGTTTTTATTCAGTTCCTCAAATATCATCATATTTAAAGGAATTTCCTCACCAGTATCTTCCTCTATTTTTTTATTTCTTTCAGCTATTTTAAATGGGTCTAATTTTTCTTTAAATTCTGGATTGTCAACTATTTCTTTAACTTTATCAAATTCTTCTTTAGATGAATAATCTTCTTCCTTCACTTCAAATGTAAAGTTGCCATCTGCATCTGTTGACATAATATTAGGTAAAAGCAAGTTTTGTGTTTCAACTATTTTAGGAATAACTTCATTTTTAATATTTTGATTATTAACATAAGTCAGCGTAGTACTTGAGCTTCCACCTAACACCAGTCCTATACTTCCAGCGCTTAAAGTTCTATCCCACCACTCATCATTGGATATATCCCTATAAGTTCCTTCAGCTGTTAAAGATGTTATTTCATCAATGCTTTCTTGTAAACCCTCTGATAAAAATCCCTTAAAAGTTTCCTTAGTGTAACCTTTATATAATCCTTTTTGTTTCATTTTATTAAATAAAATATCTTTAAATAAAGTTGGGTTTTTATAAGATGAATATAAATAGTTTGGACCATAGTTTGTAGCCAAACTAACTAACCCAACTATAGTCGCAAGTCTGTGTGCTTCAGATGCAGTAAGTTCTCCTTTTTTAACATAGGGTCTTGCGTTTTGATAAGTATCAGAATACATTAAAGCACCCATATAAGTAGTTGCCGCAACTGGACCTCCAGAATAAGCTACTAATAATTGAGTTCCAAACTGTGGAACTGTTTGGATTAATTGGTTAATCCATTTGTCACTTGTATCACCATACCAATCTTGTTTATTTAGATACCAGTCACTCAAACTTTGTGTGTATTCAGATACAACACTTTCTTCCATAATTCTTTTAGTTTCATCTACAGATTTTTCTGTATATAATCCATCTTGTTGAAAATATGAATTTTTAAATCCTTCTGGATATTTATCACTTCTATAATTCAAAAGCAGTTCAGTTCCCTCATCCGCTCCAATAAAAGGATTAGTTTTTTTAATGTCTTCCATAAAATCATAAGCGTCTTTATACTCTGTATGATTAGGGTCTGTTGTTTTTAAATCGTATGCTCCAATTGTATAGGGAGCTAAAGAAAATTTTTCTGCGATAGATTGAGGTATGTCTGCAGTAATCTGTTTTGGAATTTCAATTGCACCTTTTGCTAATGATACACCTATATCTTTGCGTTCTTTTTTTGTATCTAGTCTAGGGTCTTCTAATGGATTGTAACCCTTGACAATTGTTTTTAGAGCAAATGGAATAAATTCTTCATACCAAGGTCTTTTTTCCTTATCATCAATAGCTTCAGTTTTTTTAGGTTGAATGTTTTTTAATCGTTGGGCAAATAAGTTTGTATCACCACCATAAATTCCAACATTAGGATTTATACCCTTGTTTAATAGTTCACCTTTTCTATTTCTACTTTTAACTATATCTGCGTTTTCTGAAGAATAAACTCTATCTATATCTATAGGTTTGGGTTTACCTTCATCATCAAAAGAGGATGGAACTGGTCTGCCTACTTTATATAAATCAGCATAGGACATATTTGGAGGAATAATATTTTCTTCCTTTAAAAGCTTTATCTTTTCTTCTATAGAAAGTTTATTAAATTCTTCTTCTGATATTTTAATTTTGGACATTATTATTTATGTCCGCCACTGAATTTTGAGGATTCCAAATTTTTTATTAAATTTTTGAGTTTTTCAAACCAACTATCTTCATCTTTATCTTCATCTTTCAAAGCATCCATTTGAGCATCTAATTCTGTTTTTTTAGTAGGGTCTAGCGCTAATATCATATCATAATTTTCAGCTGCGCCTTCCGAATCTTCATCTTCTAAAGAGTCTTTAAAATCATTTAGATATGTAGTCAAATTGTCTTTTTCCGTTGTTGTTAAAGGTTTTCTTTTAGTTTTAAATGTACCTTCTGGAGAGTATGTTGTTGTACTGTCTGGAGAGTCTGTTTTATAGACCCTCAATAAATCATCTCTTTCTGATTTAGATATATATAAAGTATCACCCGGTGCTGCTTTTATCATAGGATGATTAAGTACGGATTTACTTAATAGTTTTTTATCTAGAAGCCAAGGTCTTTTGTCAGAAGGTTGAGTTCTATCTTCAAACTTTGGTTTTTTTAAAATATCTGGAGTATACGAATCTGAATATAAACTTTTCATAACAGAATCTTTAAATTGTATTCTTTCTTCTTGACTTAAACCTTTTATATATTTAATTGTTTCTGGTCTTTCAAGTAAAGCCATCACCTTCTTTTCTTTCTCTGTCGGCTTATATGTTTTTTTCATCCTATATGGAGCTCTTTTTATAACACTCATATTAATATCCTTTTAATTATCATTTAAAAAATTCTTCCAATAAGGCTCAAAGTAATCAGAAATTGTTCCTCCAGATTGTGTGTATCCAAATCCAGCTATTTCACTTAATATATGAGACAATATATCTGGTCTATTTCTTTCATATCCAACAGCTAAATCCCTAAGGTATCTTTGTCTTTCCATATTATACTTATCTAAATCATCTTCCGCTCTCTTTTTAAATTCTTCATTATAAAGAGCTATTTTATCAGCAGTTGTTTCTAAAGCTTGATAAGTTTGAGCGTCAATCTTTGATTTCATTTCTTGAGCTATCATTGAATTTTCAAGACCTTGCCTTATAGCTACTCCAGTAGCATCCGCTCTTGCTGACTCACCATAACTTTGAATAGGTTTATAGGCGAGTTTTTCTTTTTCAAATAATAATGGGTCGCCTTCTAATTTAGCCTTTTCCAGTTTTAATCTGTATGCTTTTTCAGCTTCAGTTTCTTGTTTTGCTATATTGTAAGCTTTTCTTTGACTACGAGCTGAACTTCCAATACCAAGTAAATTAGAACCAAAAGCAATTGCATTCCACCAACTCATTAGATTACCTCCTTAATTGTATGATTCAATTCCTTATCTAATGAATCTTGCAGTATGTCTTTCATTCCCATTTCCCATATTTGTTGATGTTTAACAGATAATTCTGGAATCTTTTTTGCGCTCGCTACATATATAGCATAATCACATAAAGACAAATGATAGTCGTTGTCAATTACTGGACCTACTATTCTGTAATTTTTAATAATGCCAGTTCTTACATAACCACTATTTACTACATCAAAAGTCCAACCAGATGATGCATTGCGATATTTTTGCATATTAATGCTACTTTGGTCATTTCCAGTAATTGCAAATGTAGCCCCTTCTTGTCCGGGTTCATTTGGGTCTGTAAAATTAACATCTTCTGTTAAACCTTCAAAAGATGCAAGAGTCATAGCATTCATTGCTGCACCTTCTCTATAATACATTATATAATTCTCAAGTAGAGCACCTAAAGTTGTCTCTACATAACAAACATTAGTGTTATGTGTAACATCATCAGCAGGGGCTATTAAAAGGGATTTAGATATGTAATCTGAGTTCTGTAGACTTCCCCTATAATGTATATCAGCAACACCACTTGTTGGTTTCTTATCAAAAACTATAAATCCATTGGAAACAGTATAACTATCTGGTTCACCGCTATCAACACTCATAGTAGCGTTAGATTCTGCATTGAAGCTAAATTGGTTTTTAGGTCTAAATGGAATTTCATCTCCGTCAATATGAACTGAAATCATTTCTTTATAAGTTGAGGGTAGTTTAAATGCATTTAACTTAACATTATCCCTAAATAATATAGTAAAATGTTGCTTAAATAAACTACACTTATTTGCAAGTTCACATTCCGCCTCTTTTAAAAGCGCTTTATATAAGCCAGTAGGAGCATCAAAAAATAATTGACACCTATCTACTAGTTGACCCCACGATTTATCCATTTATCCCTCCAAAGCTGATACTCTTGTTTTTAGTTTTTTTATTTCTATGTCTTGATTCTTAATTAGTTCTTCTAATTTCCTTATAGACATTGCTGTCGTTTTATCTAATGGTTTTCTTCCAGTACTAGTCAATTTCTATCTCCAAACCTTTTAAAGTAGCTCCAGTTGCAATAGTTGGAGTTATAAACTCGATAGTACAACCTCTCATCCTATTTCTCTGTTTTGGATAGAAACTATAATGATTATGACCTCTTGATTGTTCAGTTGTATTTGATGTAGCTGTATATGTATATACTGTATCATTTGTAGCAACATCATCAGTTGTAAAATTAGGCTCTAGCTTAATAGTATGAACATCAGCACTAGTTGCCGCTTGTGTGTACCAATAATTAATTCTTCTAATTCTTACTCCTTTAGAACTTCCTATATTTGTAAAAGGTATGTATCCAGTTTTAAAAGAAAAACCTACAGTAGCACTGCCACTTCCTTCTATTTGCTGTACCTTTGTATTTGGACTATCGTGATGGATAACCCATACTTTATTATCATTCAATACTGTTAAATGCTTTAATGTCTCTGTACCCTTATATTCATACCATAAATTTTCTTCTGGAAATACCCTTAAATCCAATATCCTTAATCTTGTTCCTTCATTTCCAGCTTTAACTATAAGCCTTTGATTTTCTTGGTCTACCTTAATAGTAGTTTGGTCATCATAATCTGTAGAAGCTAAGTTTGCTTGATATGTCGTTTTCCAATTTTGAGATATTGGAATGAATCTAAAATTAGGGTCTATATAATAGATGTTGTCTGTTCCAGCGAAAAATACTCCTCCCCTATATTCACATATTGAATAAGGTTGAGTGCATCCTATATTTTTTTCTGATTCAACTAATGACCAACTTGTTGGGTCAGATTGTGGTATATTAAGTCTAAAAATACCCCTTTCTGCGAAGATAACAACATCAGAGTATAAACCACTCATTCCATAAATATCTCCCCCTTGAAGGTCATTTAATTTAATAAAATTAGATATAGGTATTACATCTGGTTTATTAAGTTCTGAAAATAAAACCATATCACCGTGGTCTTCTGTTTCTCCAGTATCAGATGTTAATCTTACATTCCCTACAAATTGCCTTCCATTTGAAGATGTTGAATGTATAAACTTCGTGTTTAATGATGATGTTCCAGCAAAAGGATGATAAGAACCTTCAACTTCACCTACATCTGTAAATATTAAATTTGTTTCATTTGCTGATAAAGTTCCGTCTTCTGCAGTTCTATCATATATAACATCCATTCCAGAAATTGCTACACTGCTCGCACTACTAGCGCCAGTCCATCCAGCGCTTCCGCTTACCCTAAATATATCTCCTTGATTATGAGTAACTGTATATGATGTTCCTCCTACCTTTACAACATTTCCAATAGCTGTTGAATCTGACACTCCACTGCTATTTAAAGCAAACATAGATTGATGAGTGTATCCAGATGTAAAAGTATCTACATATGGAAAAGCATAAAAATCATCTAAATCAGCTGTTTCACTACCACTGCTTTTGTATAAATGTTTATAAAATTTAACCCTAACTGTTGAATTTCCTCCAGTAGATAGTCTTTGCATAACAGTACCATCTTCAGTTGGTGTACCCGCCTCTATTGCAACACCTCCAGTAGTAAATGTTTTAAAATAATGTCCGTCCGTATAACCACTAAAAACCACTTCAACTGTACATCTTAAAGATAAATGAGTAGTTCCTGCTGGACAAGTTACATCTTGTTGACATACAACTCTGAATCCACCATCAGCTCCAGTTGGCATCTCTGAAAATCTTATATCATTATTTTCATAAGCTGTATCACTACCTAAAGTCCAGCCAGATGCGTTTCCAGTAAATGATGGATTTGTAAATAAATTTGAGTTCCCAGTAAATACATATTTAGTGCTACCTAGTGTTTCTCCCCACTTATCAGCATCTACATCAGTGTTTGCGAATAAGAACTTATTGTTACTTGCTTTTGTAAAAGTATTAGATACTGAGGTTGGACATTCAGTTGTTCCCCAATAAGTAGTATCTGGGAGTGAAGAATAATCAGACGCTAATGATTCGGCGAATATCTTTCTTCCAGTATATCCATCTGAACGATTAATCCAAGATGGAGTGTTGGCTGTAAAATCTATTGTTTTAATAAGAGAGTACTCTGAACTATCTGGAACTGCAGAAGCAGTATCCGCTCTATATATTTTACAATGGGTAATTCTAGGATTAAAATTTGTCTTATCAATCTTTAATTTAATTTTACAAGACTTATTATCACTTGTAGTTGTTAATGGACCAAATTTAGCGTCAGTAAAAGCAGCCTCTTGATTGCCATCAAATACTGGAACTATTTTATAATAATAATCCCTTGATGCAGTTAAAGTACCCCCAGCCTCAACAGTACCAGCGATACCAGCCGTATCTGGAAGATATTCCCAAGTATCTGGGTTTCTTGGGTATGCTTTTGTATCATAATGAAAAGCACCAGTTGGACTATAGAAATAATCAGTTCCATTATGAAAGAAATCCCTATCTATATATTGGTATATTGAAGGGTCATTTGCCAGTCCATTGGCAAACCTCATTTGAGTTCCCCAGTTTTTAATTTCTATTCTGTCTGGACTAATGGCAACTGCTGATAATTCTGTTGGACTTCCCCAATTGCTAGCCAATCTATATATTTTTCTATTGGTTTTGTCATAAATAATCCAGTAGACAGTACCATCTGATGGTGAGATATAGTATTCAGCATCAAGAAATAATTTACTGGAAATAGTTGTAGCGTTACTAAAGGGAACTCTTTTAGTCCAAACGCCATACTTTAGATTATGACCATTTTCTATTTTTGTTGGCTGTTCACCAACTACCATAGCATCTTCTTGACTATTGAACCCCTTATTAAAAGGTATTTTGATTATTTTAGACAACGGCACCTACTCTTTCATTTAAAGTTTTTATTTGGTCAAACGCTTTTTTCTCAGCTAAACTTGCTCTTTGTAAATCATTATCTGCACGAAATAACATAGATTCAGCTAAATCTAAAAGTATAGATTCTAACGATGAATTAAGTTCACATTCAGTACTATCGTTTGCTATCGCTGTGGGTTCTTTTATATACCAAACAGTTGCAGTTGTACAAGTAGTTGGACTTATTTTTAAACTATCAGTACTAATGCAGCATATAGTTCCATAACTATAGTCTGTAGTTGATGGAAAATCTTTTTCTTCTACTATTTTAGCTATAACTGAATTAGTCTCGTCTTTAACTTTATATATTCCATTTCTTACAGCATATCCACTACCATCATCTACTAAAGTTACTGTACCACCAGTTGTTTCTTGTGGGTCTCCGGAAACACCTTGTACTGAAAAATTATTTCCAGCAACTCCTTCTATTATTCCAGTTATGCCATTTATCTCTGTCATTTGAGTAAATCCACTTAACTCAACTATATCACCATTAGAAAAACCGTGACTTGCTTTTGTAAATACTGTTGGGTCTGCAGCTGTAGCAATAACTCCAGTTTGTTGGTTAGCTGAAAATAAATTTGAAAAAGAAAGCGTTCCTGCAGAAACAGTTTTAGTTCTTGCTCGAGTTTTTAAATCTGATAAATAAAAATCGTGCATTAAACCCACCAAAGTTTTTTGTGAGTCATTTAAGGCTTCTATTCTTTGATTAACTTCAAAAACTCTTTCTGAAGCATCTTCAAGCCTATATCCTAAATTATCTATTAATTGAGCTCCGGTCATTAATTTCTCCTTTAAAATGAGGGTGACAAAAGCCACCCCCATTATTAACTTACGAGTTACTTACGGTTTATGAGTAGTCTGTCGGACCACCACCTAAAACGCCTTGCATTCTTGGATTAGTGCATACTAACTGACCCATCCAGAATAATCTAGATTGGATATTGTCAGAACCCTCTAATCTTTTAAAGTCTTCAAACGCAAAATTTCTGCCTTTGTGCACTTTAAAGTCAAGATAGTTAGTGTTTAGGAAATACATCTGACCATCTGGACAATGTGAGTCCACAACTACAGATGCATTTTTGAACCTAAGTGAATTAAACCCATAATTAGCTATATCATCAGCTCCAGCAAATCTTTTGTTTGCTTGTAAAGCTGTTTCATAAGCATCATAAATAGCTTGAGTTGTTACAATTAGGTCTGGTTGGTCATTATCAATAGTGCAAGCTCCATACATTCTTGTCATAGCTCTTGCGATATTAGATACACCATCAGTAGTATCAACTAGGTTAGCCCAAGTCATAGCACCAGTAGCTGAACCTACAGCAATATCACCAGATGCTAATTCAAATGAACCTAGTCTTGCATTCCACCAAGATAAAGAATCAGAATTGATTCCACCTAGTGACCTACGATAGCCACAAATAGTATTATCTACATTACCCGGAAAGTGATATACAGATGTATCTGAACCTAAGTCTTCGATAATAGCAACTCCATTATCAAAGGATGTATAGTCGCCAGATGCAATTGTTCCACCACCGTTTAATGATGTAAGACCATAAGTTACTGCTCCAGCATTAAACAATCCAGTTCCAAAAAGGTCTTTGAATGTTTTCTCTGCTGATTTTAGTTTACTTTTTACCAGTGAAAGGACTTGAGTAGCTCCTTGATTCACTAGTTCCTCTGAACCCGGTATTTTCACTCCAACATATCCAGTTGCCCAATCCCAAGTAGCGGATTGGTAAGTTGCCTCTGATTCTGTAGCCGTTGCAGCACCATCATCTATCCAACCAGATGTACTTCCGCTTAGCTTAGCATATTCAACTGGGGTAACAATTTTCTTTCCGCCATCTAACAGCTCTGCATTCTTTAAAAGTTTTAAGCAGAGGACATTAGAATTGAAAATATTGTCAACCAATACTGGAATAAATTTTTCACGAGTTAGAGCTGTTACATTGGTTGTTAAAGCCATTTTAGCTCCTTCTTCTTTTAGCGTTCTTTCAGCTGCCCTTACGGACCTTCATTTTGAACGGCTTATTTTATTTATTCAAAGTACTTCGCGATTTCTGGGTCATCGGCTGTTATGTCTTTCCAAGAATTATATTTCTTTGGAGCTACAGTTTCCTTCGCCCCTATCTTAGACTGACTAACCTTAACGCCAGAATTTTTCGCTTTATTTTCATCTAACTTTTTATAGTGAGAACTTTGTTCCTTGTAGTAATCAAATGAAAAAACCTTATAAGCTTCATTGAGGTGCACGATACCATTCTTGTCACGAAACCTATCAGAGTTAGTCTCTGTAAACTCTAGAAACTCTTTAACTTTATCTGGGTCACCAAGCACTTCTGGGTTATCAGATTCAAGCTGAGTGAGTTCTCTATCTAGTTGGTCTGTGCGAGCGTCTATTACTCTATCGTACTCCGCATTTTCTAGTTTACTAAGTCTTTCTTCATATGGGTTTACTTCTTTTGTTTCCTCTGATTCTGTGAATTCGGAATAGTTTTCACCTAATCCCATTTTATCAAACTCATCGTCACTATCGAAATAATGTCTAATGTGCTCTTTAAAATCACTATCAGATTCTACTTTATTTAAGAACTTTCCCACTTTGGCTATTTTTTGAGCTTTTTCGGTGTTGGATTTACTCCATTCAGATTTATTATTAGAGTCTTTTCTCCATTCAGAAATAGTCTCCCTATTAAATCTTTCACCATCGATTTCAAAAAAATCGCCACTAACCTCTGGACTTGTTGCTCTCTCTTCTGACGGTTCTTGCTCAGTCTCTTTTGTCTCAACAACTGGTGTCTCAACAGACTGCTCTTGTACAGAATTTTCTTGAGTCTCATCCTTCGTTAGCTCAGACTGTGTAGTCTCTAATGAATTCATTTCCTCTTCGGAAATTTCAACATTGTTATAAGCTTCTTTACTGCCTATCATTGTAAGAGTCTCCTTGTTTGTTTTGAGTTGCTCTAATTTTTTTAAACTTTAGTTCTTTCTGTTGTTCCAGAATCTAAATTATACACCTTTCCATCAGTCCAAGTAAATGCTATTGCATCTGCGTGTAAAGCTGGGTTTGCTCCCGCATTTTGGATGTATGTCTTCCAATTGCGTGGTGTACCGGCTAAACCTTGCCCCTTTTTATAAGTGACAGTTCTGCCAAGCCTATCTGTAACATCAACAGTATTTTTTGTATCAACTTTATTCTTTCCCAATAAACCAGCTCTTTTAACATACAGCCCTTTTGCTGAATAGTCTCCAGAAGCAGATTTACCACCTTTAGCTATACTTTTTAATCTATCTTTTTTATCTTTTTTTGCCATTTTATTTGCCCTTTATTTTTTTTCTTCCCCACCCATTTCTTCAGCCATAGCTCTTCTTTTAAGCAGAGTATTTAGTATTTCTTCTCTATCCGTAGAGTTCTCTAGAGTATCTTGGTCTCTTTGCATACTTTCTTGCATTACTTTTTTCTGTTCAAGAATCTCTTCAAGAATATCTTTAGATATGTCTTTTTGTGTCCATCTCCAGAACTGCTCTGGAGTCAAAAGACCAAGCTGAACCAAATCTAGGGCTTGGTCAAATCTGCTGGCTCTATTCTCTGGGAGAGCAGAACCGGGTATATATTTATAGTCCATATCAGAATCTATCTCATAAGGATTCACTGTTCTGAATTCATATTGTCCAGTCTCCTTTGAAACATTTCTCATCTGAATAGGCTCTTCATAATTGTTTTTAAGCATCTCTAATGTAAACCTATATAAGTCAACAACTGCATCTTGACCTACTTCTCTCTCTTTAGTCCTTATAATTTGCTGTGAAGCTTCTTGAAGCATATTTATAGCTCTTCCAGATGTTACTCCACTAGGGTTTCTGCCTTGAGTAATATCGTGAACTCCACTTACCGTATCAGCTAATTGTATCATACTTTGCGCTAAAGGAAGGGTTGACGAACTTATATTCCCAGCGGGGAGCCTAGTCACTCCCTCGTGAGGACCGTTTGTATAGAATATTTGTCCGGGCTTATCAGTAGGTCGATTACCCATATTTTTTACCATTGACTTACTCATTACTATAGCTGGATTTCCGTGATACATCAGATTGTCCATACCTTGAGAAAGCGCTATTGAAGAACCAATAGCCAATGATTCTATTACCTCCGGCTCCCCCTTGCCCCAAATGGAATGGGGATTTCTATAATTAATAAAATTAACAAGAGGAATAAAATCAAAAGGAGCTACCTCTTTCTGAAGAAGAACATTTCCGCACCAAGTCGCAACGCATAAACTTCCATCTTCGTGATAATACCACGCCTCTTTAACTAACGCTTGACCTTGTCCATAATCCTCTCCACCATTATCAGTATAGGCTGGAGACTTCTCATCCAAATGAAGCTCAACTCCTCTAGTCTTATCAGTAGCATATTCATCTGAAAACTTGACAAACGAACGGAATTCATTCATTCTTCCCTCTGATTGGACATACTTTCCATTCTCATAATCTTTTCTTATGTCACTTAAATATGTGGGAGTTGCGAATATAACGCATTTAGCATCATCAACAGATGTCGCTAATGGGTCGAAAAATACTGTATAGGGGTCACATACCGAGTAGTTTAATTTTCCTTCCTCTATGACTAGTTTTATGAATCCATTTCCATATATTAGACCATCCCTTTTCATACCAGCAATGGCATTAACGCATTTTCTTTTCTCCATCTCAGCCTCAACCAACTCTTGAGACATCCTAGCTGCATCAATTTGCTCTTCCTTTTTAGGCATTATATCAACCTTAGGGCTTCTGTCAGTTAGAATGGAATATATAGTCTCTATGGTAGAGTGTATAATATTAGGTTCAATGCGAGATTTATATTTAGGAAGATTAAAGGGTTTAAGAAAATCCCCAGAATACAATTCCTCATTCCTTCTCCATCTAGGAGTTCTGTTCTTTTTAGCCGCTTTAGCAGATTCATACTTAGACTTCAAGTAAGCTAAAGTCTTCAACTCTTCCTCTGTAGCATCGTATCCAGCTACATTGGAAGCATTCACATTTGGGTATTCTTCTCTCATTTAAAGTCCTTTTTTCATTTAAGTATAATCTGATTCAATCATATCAAAAGGCTCCAGAGGTATCTGTGACCCAGTCCTTCTCTTGCCATTCTTCATAGCTATCTTCCTTAATTTTTTCTTTCTCTTTTTCTTATCTTTCTGATATGTTATTCTTTCACTCATTTCCACTCCCAATTAAATGACTTCTTCATTGTTGGTTCAGTCAACCTTTTATAGTCTAACTGGTCTTTCGTTAATTTTTTTCTTGGCTTATTAGGCGCTTGAATGTGAGTCAAAGCATACCTTAAAGCGTCACATATATGGTCCTCAAGGGTTGTATCTATATCCTCTGGTTTCCTCGAATCGCATATCATATCTGGAATAGTTCTCATCAAGTTAGGACAGCTCCCATCTATTATATAGAAATTAGGCTTCACATCCTTATTATGATGCATCAATTGAGCTATATTCCTCCAACCATTAACCCTATCATTATTGGCTGGCTGTAAGTTCGGAACTAAAGGTCTTGAGACATCCCCTATCAGAGCATTAGCGATACTCCTATCACTATACATCTGGGTAGAAGGATTGTTCCAACTCATAGGATTACGCGTCCACATTGATGGGTCTCCAAGTGACATTGTAATACTCTCTTCTGTCATCTTATTAATAAGCTCTGCCCATTCCATTGGATGCTTCTCCCTTCCATACAACTCCCTATAACAAAAAACCCTATTCTCTGGTGTTACCTCTATCCATATCGCACCAAATGGTGCTGAATAACCCCAGTCAATACCTATGTACCTATTGTTGTAATCCTTACCAAAACCTAGTTTCTCAGCCTTCTCTGTACTAATACAATGTATACGAGGGTCAAATTCCTTGAAATACTGACCAGCAAACACATCCCAATCTCCATTCCTCCAAGCGCTTCTCATTGGTTCTGGAAGGGCATCTAGGAACTTTACATACTCTGGGTCTAGGTTCTTCAATGTAGGATTATCATCGATAGTGGCTGGTATGTATATCCTCTTCCTTCCACTTATCTCATCCCTAAACGCAACATTAGCCTTCTTAATGTTAATCTTGAACCTTTTCTTTATCCATTGATGACCAGCACCACCGGGATTACAAGTAAGAAATATCTGTGGTTTAATGCTGGTTGTAGACCTTACTGAAGACAATAACCTTAAGTAGTTCTCCTCCAAAGGTATTTGTCCTAGCTCTTCAATTAACAGCCTATGAATTTCCCATCCTTGATAAACCTCAAATGAGTTCTCTTGACTTAAATGTCCAGTGTATATCTTAGCCCCAGATGGGAACTTAAATACAGCTGGATTACCAGTACAAGTAGCTGCCTTGTATAGCTGTCTAGCCCTATCCAACCAGTTCCTTAAATCAGAGTAATTCCTTCTGATACAGAGTCCTACATAGTTTGGGTCTTCTACTCCCTTTAATAGCCATACAATACCAGCATCTGTCTTACCTCCACCTCTAGCTCCACCATAGAGGATTTCATATACTGATTCATTAATGGATAATGCTAGTGTCTGTTGACCTTTATGAGGTGTCCAGATTGCTGCGTTATCTTTCAAAAAGCGTCCTAAATTCTATTATATGTGTATCTGTGTATCTCCCTCTAAATCTTAAATGTCTAAATACACACATACACACCTTATTCAGATTCTGGTTCTGATTGTGGCGGCAGAAATACAAAGCCGCTATTATCATCTGAACCAATTTTAAGTTCTGAAGATTTCAATGCTGGAACTAATCTTTCAACCACCAATTTAGCGCAGTTCATTGCGTCCTTATGCTGGTTCTTTTTACCTAAAGTAGATGCTGTCTCAATGATTTGATTAATCAAGTCTACAGCCTTTGGATTTGACCTAAATTTCTCAACAATTGTATGTTCTTTCTTTGGTCTTCCAACAGAGAATCTATTTCCAGCAGTAAATCTACCATCTTTTCCTCTTCCAGAGTCGATAACCGATGAATTATCGTTTTTTACGGAACTTTCCACCTCCTCGATGTCTCCCTCGATAACTTCAACGGCTGTTTGATTTTCAATTGATTTATCTAAATTTTCTTTCAATTCTTAAGTCCTTTTTTGCTTTCAAGTTTTCCATTTTTTTTTCCTAATTGGTAAGCTTCTTCTATTGCGTTTTCCATTATGTTTGAAACTTGTTTTGAGCTCTTGAATAATCTTATTATTAATCTGTCATATAGTGATGGTTTAGTTTTTGTCTTCATCATCTTTAAGGTTGTTATAGTAGTCTTCATATGTATCATAGTTATAGTTGGATATAGTTGGAGTTCTATCTTCATCGCTGTATTCAATTGGCGATGTTATATCAGTGACTGCTTTATTATAAACTGATGCCCCAGATTTAAATCCTATAATTGTGATTATTACTCCCATTATTACCCCAGATGTAAAGATTAGAATTTCCATTGTACTTATATTATTAAATAATATTTATATAATGTTAGGTCGTTTTTTAGACTTTAAAATATTTTTTTCTCCTCGATAAACTTAGCATATGAAAAGTTTTTCTTGTTTTATATTTTTAACAAGTGTTAAATTAGCGTAGCGTTAGAAATTAAAAATAATTAAAATGGAGATTCAAATGAACATAAAAACAATAGTAGAAAAAGTTAGTAAGGGAATTATGGCTTGTCTGGAAAAAGGAACTATACCTTGGACATTGGGTTTTAATGGTAAGATAGGTATGGCTAAGTCTTTTGATGGTAAGCAATATAGAGGTATGAATAGATGGATATGTGCTGCTGCTGTGATACAGAATAACTTCAAAACCAATACTTGGGTTACATTCAATAGAGTTAAGAAGGAAGGCGGAAATGTACTTAAGGGTTCAAAAAGCACCACAATAGTGTTCTGGAAAGTCAATGAATATGAGGTTAAAGATTCTAATGGCAATGTGGTTCTTGATGGTAATGGAGTTCCTAAAACTAAAGTCATTCCATACTTGAGGACTATCCCAGTATTTAACCTATGTCAGACATCTTTATATGACCCTAAAAAAGTGGTTGTTAAGGAAGAGGTAGAGGTTAATGTTGATTTAGCTGAACAGCTTGTTGGTGATTGGAATGGTGTAGTTCCAGTTAAATTTGGTTACGACAATATGTCCAGTCCATACTACAACCCTAAAAAAGACTTTATCAATATTCCATATGAGGATGATGTTGACAATGGATGGAAGAATGATGAGTTGATGTACAAAACTACATTCCACGAAATGATGCATTCCACTGGTCATAAATCAAGATTAGATAGATTTGACAAAGCTACTCTTGATGGTATTGATGCTGGTAAATTGCATTCCAAAGGTCAATACTCAGCAGAGGAATTAGTTGCTGAAATGGGTAGTGAGATATTGGCTAATATTTGTGACTTTAAACAGAGTCATATAGAGGATACCTCAGCATACATTCAATCTTGGTTAAAATGTCTAAAATCTAACCCAGAATGGTTATTGTATGCAGCTGGAAAAGCGGAGAAGGGTGTAGACTTAATACTTGATAATTCAATGGAAGGGGGGGTATAAACATACCCCTCTGGGGTCACCAGATGTGTATCTGGTCTGATGAGTCTGAAAAGACGAAACCCCATCAGTAAAAATTAAATAAGGAGATTCGTAAAAATGGAAATAAAAATAATGAAAGTTGAAAGAAATTTTTTTGGAAATGTTTACACAATTACATTCCAATATAAAACTGACTTTAATGAATTGATTATTAAAACACAAGCTTTTGTAATCGATGATATAATTAAAAATGATACAATAACAGAGACTGATATTGAGGTTATGGTTGATGAAATTAGAAATCATATACCAACATATCATTGCAAATAAGGAGATTCGTAAAAATGAAAAATGAAATCGTAACACTAAAAAGAACCTACAGCGTTAACAGCTTTAAAAGGGCTGAAGAAGATACAATAATACTCCAGATGATTATGAGCAATGGAGAATGTTATGATGCTTGGTTTAATAACGGCAGATGTAATGTTCAGCTCTTGATAGATTCAAATGGAATTGAAAGAACCTTTACTGGTGGGAACACATCTTTTTATGTTGACTCAACTGATATTAGTGTAGTTCAAGATGCTATATGGTGCATTGCTAATGGTTGGCTAGAATTCCCAGAGGATTATTTTAAAGGTTTTTCTAAAAATAAAATAACAAGAGCTGTCAACAAAAATCAATATGTTTGGGGTTTAAGGAGTTTCTGCAATGATTGTAATGGTACTGGAAATGTTCCTTCTTCAGATAATGAATATTATGTGAATTGTAATGTTTGTGATGGTGATGGAATACTAAAATAAATCCCACTGATGAAGCGCCTCCGATGCGGGGCGCAGAAACCCTAGCGGTTTGGGAAAAAAAATAAAAATGGAGATTAAGAAAATGACAAAACGAAAAATGGAAATCAGTGTAGCTTTAATGATACACGAATTAAAATCTACTATAATGGCTCTATCAGCTACTTATTCAAGTGCTTTTGATGAAGAAACAGAAAAAACGACTGGAGCTAGTGATGTTTATGATTTAGTGTGGAAAACTTTCAAGGATAAATTGTATAATAGATATAAAAATGGAAATAAAGATGTTTTGTGGCTAATTAGAGAAATGAATGAAATGGATTCTTTTGTTGGGCAATTAGAAAAACAAGAAGGTTACACAGAAAAAGATATTTCTGATGCTTTAAAATAAAAAAATGGAGATTAAGAAAATGAAAATAGCAAATTATAAAATAAAAAGTAAACATCTAATAAAGATTGCTGAACAACTAAGCGATAATGGATATAATCCAGATTGGGAAAACAACTCAGATAAAATTGGGGATTGGGTTATAACATATGTTGGTAATTGTGAGGCTATAAGTATCCCAAGCCACGATGGTTTTGGAGACCAAGTATCAGATTGTTTTATGAATGATTGTGATAAACCTAAAGAAATAACTTGGAGAATTTCAAGATATGAAAAAGTTATAATTGCAAAAGAACAATACAACAAAGATTTTACAGATTCAGATGCAGACTATCTTTGGGAACTTGAAGAAAAAAATATGGAGATAAGTTAATGAAATACCTATTAATATTAATTACTGCGTTGTTAGGTCTGTTAGTTGTAAGTCATATTTCCAGAGGTTTGTATTGGTATCCTCTGGGGTTTATTTGGGTGACATCAATATGTATGTCTTGGGTTGTTATTAGATTAGATAAAAGCAAATTTTAATAAAGGAGAAATATGGACAAAAAAATCAAAAAAGAAATCAAAGGATGCTTGGCTGAGATTAAGCTTCTAACTGATAAAAAATATATAAAAATTTATTGTGAAAGAATAAGCAGATTAATTGATAAGGAGAATAAATAATGGACCAAAAAACAAAAGATGAAATTAGAAAATGTCTAACTCATATTATGGTTTTTTCAGATAATTTTGTTGTGCAGGATTATTGCGAGAGAATAAGTGAACTAATCAATGAGGAGAATAAGTTTAATAGTATTAAAAACCCAATGCATAGCATAGACTTATTGTCACATATATTTGAATTTGAAATTTACGAATCTGATTGTCCTAAACATCGCCAAGTAACTCTTGACCATAGCACTGATACTATTTGGTTTGGAGATGTAGATATTTTTTTAACTAAATTGAAAAATTATCTTACTCAATTTTCTTTCACAAGAGATGCTTATGAAAATGTCAATTTAGAAAAATTAATTAGAGCAGTTGAAAATAAATATTTAATAAAGGAGAATAAATAATGGAACAAACTATAATAGGATTAATACTTATGATTGTTGTTGTCGTTTCTTTTATTGTCGCTGTTGAAGGTATTGCTACACTTGTTGTTAGATTGTATTACTATATAAAAGATAGGAGGAGTTAGTATGGGTGACTTTAATTATGTTTCAAAATTACCGCCAGAAGAATGGGAATGGTTTGAAGATGGTGAACACTTTGAGTTTGGTGAAAAGGAAATATTTATGACCACGACATACAATGGAATTAAATATGACTGCACCGCTTATGTTGATTGTGATGGTGAAATATCGATTGATGAAGAATCTATTGATATGGTATCAAAACCAAAGTCCAGAATAGATATTTTAAAATGTTCTGTTTGGGCGATTATCATCTGGGGTACATATTTAATATGGAAAACAATTATAACTTTAATCATTAATAAAATAGGAGATTAATATGGGAGCTATGAAAGATAACTGGGCTACAATGGATGGATTTTATGATAGGTTCAACATTGTGGAATCTGGCAACATTCAAAAAGAAAAAGATGAAAAAGATAAATTAAAAAATGAAGCTGGAGCTAAGCTTAAAAAAATAAGAAAGAAATATGGTCTAACTCAAGTTCAGATGGCTAAAAAAATGGGATATGATAGTGGTGCTATAATTTCTCAAATAGAAAAAGGTCATAGAACTATTACTGGAGTTGGAGCGAAATGCCTTAAATATCTAGAGATTGTTTTGGAGAAAAAATAAGGCTGACTTTAATGTTAGATTATCAAAATCCTCTTTGGTTAAGGTAATCTCCCATTTAGTTCTAACTTGATTGTAAGGGATGTAGGCAATCTTTCTAAACTCTGGATGAACCATAGCGAAGATGTCTACATTCCTTTTTTTATACCCGCCTCTTTTTTTAGTCTTATTCATTTTAGATGTTTTAATGCAGTACTTATAAGATTGTCCATTGGTTCTGGTTCTTGCGGATGTTTTAACTTGGAGTTTATAGTGGTCATCTTTATCAAACAAAAGAACATCATACTGAGCAAACGATTCTACCATTGTAGCTTTGTATCCATAAAGGAATGATTCAAAACAAACTAAATGTTCTCCAGCTGTTCCAAGTGAATGACTCATTTATTATAGATAACTCTGGTTACTGATTCATAACTTAAATGATACCTCTTTTTGACCTTTTCAATCTTTGTGTCATAAGATAAGTCAGAATAACTTAAACCTTCCCAAAACGCTCGAATTTCAGAATCCCTTAATGCAGTATCCATTAAATCATTTAGTCTTTTAAAATCTATATGCTTACTCTTCATATAACTTTCTAAATATAGACTCTGCCAGATTCACAGTTATAGCATTGCCAAATTGTTTATACCTTTGACTATCAGATTGACAATCATTCCAATCATCTGGAAACCCTTGTAGCCTAGCAGCTTCTACTGGTGTGATTTTTCTAATATCTCCATTTATAATATATGGTGGGGTAGCTAAGGT
>CEUI01010674.1_pt1 | contig 30357 bp, 32 predicted proteins | sample 531411 | NCBI WGS metagenome assembly CEUI01 (sample SAMEA2622841, study PRJEB7988) | marine metagenome | isolation source: saline water (ENVO:00002010), including
TATATCAATAACGTTTCAGTGGTTTTGTCTGAGGAAGAGAGTATGTTTTTGGCAGTCCGGATAGAATTTACAGTAGCGCAAATTAATTTAACAGATGTTTTAGAAATCTCCTTAGAGCAAATTGTCGGTAGCCCATTCACCACCAGTGAGATAGGGGATCTTGTTAGAGACTATCAGGGTGGGTGATAAAAAACAAATGTTTAATTTAAAATTTGATTTGATATCTATTTATTTTGATTTTATAGGATTATTATGAATGCCAAAAAAGAAAAATGTAGAAATAAAGTATACAAGTAGAGAATTTGACACAATTAAAGAAGATTTGGTTGATTATGCCAAAAGGTATTATCCAAATTCTTATAGAGATTTTACTAAAGCTTCATTCGGCTCCATGGTTTTAGATAGTGTTGCTTATGTTGGAGATGTGCTATCATATTATATAGATTACAGCGTCAACGAGAGTTTTCTGGACACATCAAGTGATTTTGATAATATAAGAAAACATGCCCGAGCGTTGGGATACAATTTTTTTAGCACCCCTTCTTCCTTTGGCGAAGTCGCTCTTTTTGTAAGTGTTCCTGCTAATTCCGCTGGTACAGCACCAGATACATCGTATTTGCCAATTTTAAAAAAAGGAGCCTCGTTTTCCACCTCAGACGGTAGAAACTTTATCTTAACAGAGCATGTTAATTTTAATGATCCAAAAAGCCAATTTGTCGCAACTGGTATTGATTCCGCAACGGGCTTGAATACTTATTTTGCTGTGAAGGCTTACGGGCAAGTTAAATCAGGAGTCATAGAAAAAGAGGAAATTGATTTGACAAACGAAGGATTTGAAAAATTCAAATTAATCCGAATTGGAGATTCAGACATTTCCGAAATTATTAGTGTTTTTGATTCTTCTGGTAACCAATATCACCAAGTAGACACCCTCTCCCAGGAAGTGATATTTAAAGAGACAACAAATAAAAATGCCCATGTTGATGGTGTAAGGTCGATATTGAAGCCTTTTGTAACAACTAGGAGATTTACCCTAGAGCAAGACGATACAGGCACATATTTACAATTTGGCTTTGGGAGCGAAGAGGAGGATTCTATTGCGGATGCTCTTGCTGAGCCGGCACAGGTGGCCCTAAAGCTTCACGGCAAAAGGCAAATAACCACTTCTGGATTTGATCCTTCTAAGTTACTATCAACTGATAAGTTAGGAGTAGCACCATCAAATACGATATTGTCTGTTTCTTATCGTACAAATTCAGGAGACAATACTAGCGCAGCAGCCAACGCTATAACTTCAGTTAACGGCTATGAGTTGGTGTTTCCAGACGAAAATTCCCTATTGTCATCTGAGGTACAATCAGTTAGAGCCTCCTTGGAATTAACCAACGAAGAGCCGGTTACTTCTGCTGGGGCCGATATTCCCGTTGACGAGCTAAAACAAAGAATAAAATCTCATTATGCTGCCCAGGGTAGAGCAGTAACTAAGCAAGATTATGAATCATTAGTATACAACATGCCGGCATCATTTGGGTCAATAAAGCGAGCCAATATCATTAACGATATGGTTAGAAATGATAGAAAAATTAAAATGTATGTTATTTCGGAAGATTCTGACAACAAGCTATCTTATACCTCTAGCGTCACTAAGAATAATATTAAAAATTGGCTCAAGCATTATAAAAGCCTGAATGATGTGGTCGAAATTCATGATGCTAAGATCATTAACTTTAGTGTTGATTTCAAAGTCATGACTGATAGAAGATTCAATAGCGATGAAGTGCTGTTTGATTGTATAGAGGAGCTAAAATCTTATTTTGACCAAAAGTTGTATATTGGTGAACCACTATATATAACACGAATATATGATCAACTTAATAATGTTGATGGGGTTGTTGATGTTAAGAGGGTTACGATTAACAATAAAGTCAATGGGGTGTATTCCATTCTTCCATTTAATTTTAATCATGCTCTATCAAGTGATGGAACCTACTACAAGGTTCCAAAAAATGTAATATTAGAATTAAAGTTTTCTGATTTAGATATACAAGGGATTGCAATTTAAAATGGCTATTAAAAAATACTTTTCAACCGCCGATAACACAATTACCAATGCTTTTCAAGAAGGGATGGTGACAAGGGGAACAGGCTCTAATATGGGCCAAGGAGACATATTAGAGGTTTTTTCAATTTATGGACAATCAGGCCTTACACCAAAAACATCAGAGTTATCACGAATTTTAATTCAGTTTCCAACCACGACAATGGCCACGGATAGAACAAACGGCACAATCCCAGCTTCAGGCAGTGTAAATTTTTATTTAAATCTTTATAATGCCGAACATAGACAGACTACACCTCGATCGTATGCGCTAACCGTTAATGCCATATCTTCTTCTTGGGAAGAGGGGTATGGAGTTGACATGCAAACATACGAGGACTTGACACATGACAGGATCGGTTCTAACTGGATTCAGGCAAGAGCTTCCGCTTCAGTTTCAGATGACGGTAAGTGGGCCTCAGAGGGCGGAGATATTTATACAGACACAAGCTCCTCTTTTGAGCAAAGTTTCGACACAGGGCTTGAAAATATCTCACTTGATATAACAACCCTGGTAGAGCAGTGGATTAATAGCGGAGGCAATGTTCTTGGCTCAAAAAGCAACTATGGGCTCCTTATTAAGCTGTCTTCTTCTTATGAGGCATCAAGCTCCGCAAACCCCACGGGGGCTCAAATTTCATATTATACAAAAAAGTTTTTTAGCCGATCTTCAGAGTTTTTCTTGAAGCGGCCGACAATAGAAGCAAGATGGGATTCTTCAGAAAGAGACAACAGGGGTAACTTTTATTATAGTAGCTCCTTAGCGCCAGCCGAAGATAATCTTAATTCTTTATATATGTACAATTATATACGCGGAAACCTTCAAGATATCGCAGGCCAAAGCACCTCATTGCCGACGTTAAAACTATATTACTCTTCTGGGTCTGTTCCTGAAGGATCGGCAAGGGGTTTTCTAAATTCCTCAAATACAGCAGTGACCAGCTTGGAAGCCTCTAGGCAATCCAAGGGTGTATATAAGGCTACACTAGCCGCAACTAGTAGCATAACAACAACCACATATCCGTATTTGGTTGATGTGTGGACAACTGGAGGAGTTGAGGTACATACTGGCTCTGCCATTTCTCCAAAGAAGTTTTCCTTTTCCAATGCCAACCCAGACAAGAGATATGTGGTTTCTGTTCCCAACATGAAGCAAAAATATTACAAATCCCAAACTGAGCGATTTAGGCTTTTTGTTAGAGAGAAGAATTGGTCACCAAATATTTACACCAAGGCTGTTTCGTCACCAGAAAACATTTTAATTCAAAGTGCTTCGTACAAGCTGATAAGAACAGCGGATGACCAAATAGTAATTAACTATGGAACGGCTTCCACCAAGCATACCATGATGTCTTATGACGTAAGCGGCAACTACTTTGATTTGGATATGAGCATGTTGGAGCCCGGCTATATATACGGGTTAAAATTTTCTTTTTATGAAGACGCAATTTCGTCCTTCATAGAGCAGCCATATATATTCAAATTTAGAGTAGAAGAAGATGAGTCTTAAAGATTATTTTTATAATAAACAAACTGCCGCAGCAAGCGCAACTTCAGCCAGCGCCGATGTAGAATCAAAAGATTTTATTGTTACCAAATTAGTAAACAATAAAACGTTTACACCGCATTTGGATTTTGCCTCTGCGTCTAATTTCGCTAAGTTTGGTTCAGCTTATGAGTATTACACTAGAGCCATTGAGCGGATTTATAATGATTATCCATATGACGGGTCAGAAAAAGAAAAATTAGAATTTGAAATTTCTTCTTCTTATCTTGATGAGTACATTTTTAACAAACGGTATCCCAAAACGACAGGATACATTAATATGTCTCATGACACATGGGGCACGGCAGCATCAATAACTGATGGGTACGGCATACCGAATAGCGCAGCAGACTATGAGTATATATTTGTTAAAGGTGGAGTCCATACCAGGGCTGATTTGGTTGACACCTCTTTAAAGACTGTTTTCAAAAATTCCCCAATAATTTATGATTCTGCGAAAGACAGAACCACCACTTTCGTTCTTGATATGCCTACTGGATTCAGTGTCGAGTTTTGGCTTAAAAAGGATGCTTTTAGCCTTGCTAAAACCAAAAAGGAAGTAATCCTTGATCTTTGGAACGGGGAACTGTCCTCTTCGGCAAACTATGGAAGATTTACGCTTGAGCTATCTGGAACAGCGAATGGCCAAGATGTTTTTAGAGCCACTCTTTATTCGGGCTCTACCGGCTTTTTTTCGCAACCAATTGGAACCTCGACCATTACCACTGGTTCCCTCTCAAGTTGGGCGCATTATGCCTTTACGGCCGTTTCTGGGGCTTCTGGTATCACATCTCGCCTGTACAAAAATGGGGATCTAAACGAAAATAAGACGCTTGGGTCTGCTGGAATGGGAGCAATAGGGGGCCTAATTAACGGTTATATCGGCGCCCTACAGACAAACCCGTCGGGATCATCAGCAGCCAAATATGCCGGTAAATTAAGCGCCAGTTTGGACGATTTTAGATTCTGGAAGACCCGAAGAACATCAGAGCAAATATATAATAATTGGTATAGACCTGTTGGGGGTGGAACCAATTCAGACGAAGCAAATACCAAATTGGGATTATACTTTAAATTCAATGAAGGTATTGTGGGGAATACGACCACGGACTCAATAATATTAGATTATTCAGGCAGAATTGCCAATGGCGCTTGGACAGGCTACACGGCCGGTGCTAGAAACACAGGCTCTGCTTTTATATCTTCAAGCTTGGTAGCAAGAGAGGCAGAAGACCCAATCATATACAGTGGCCACTCTAGAGTCCAAAGTTTATTGACAGAGTTACAAACATCAGGAAGTCATTGGGATATACAGAATCCAACTCTCCTCTATAACACGATACCGCACTGGATTAGGAACGAAGACGAGAGTACTAATGAAAATGTAAAATATTTGTTTCAAATTATGTCAAGTTATTTTGACACTTTGTATTCTCAAATTTCTGTTTTGCCACATATTAAAAATATACAATATATAACACCTGAGTACAAGCCAAAGCCTTTTGCTGATAGGTTGATTGAGGACCGAGGGCTCCTCGTTCCAAACCTATTTGTTAATTCTGATATCTTAGAAAAATACGGAAGCAGAGATTCGAATAAGATTCTATTTGAAGATGATATTAATAATATTAAAAACTTTGTTTATACTAACATATACAACAATCTTAGTTTCATATTGAAAACGAAAGGCACCGAGCGGTCAATCAGAAACATGCTAAGGTGTTTTGGGATTGATGATGAGATAGTCAAGTTAAACATTTACACGGATGGCGGCACTCATTACTTATCAGATAAAAGAAAGCACACGGCTCATAGAAAAAGATTTATAAATTTCAATAACTCTAATACTTTCGAAAGCACAATTTACCAAACATCGTCTGCTAATACCTCTTATACTTTTGTAACAGGATCGGGAGCAAGCAAGTTAGAAAAGTATTCAGCTATGACTTCCGAAATAACAATTAAGGTACCAGTTAAAATCCCTGAGGATCGGAAGCAGTTTTTTAATACTCCGTTCTTGTCGTCATCAATATTTGGTATGCATGAGCCACTCAATTCAGCAAATTACAATAACTACGCTTGGAAAACAAATGAAATAGCTAATTTTCAAGTTTATTTGGTTCGCGATAAACAGGAATCAACAAATGCCAAGTTTGTGCTGAAAACGCAAGACGAGACAACCTATTTGACGACTGGCTTTTATTCTGAAGTGTACGATAACGACTTGTGGACTTTGGCGGTTAGAGTAAAGCCTGATGCTTATCCATTTGCCGGGGGGCACCTGGAAACAACAAACCCAACATATACTTTAGAATTTTATGGTGTAACACACGCTTTCGAAAATGTAGAAAGTGAATTTTTGCTAACGGCTTCTTTGTCATATGATAGTGGCTCCTCTTTCTTGTCAAACGCAAAAAGGTTTTATGTGGGGGCCCATAAGCAAAATTTCACCGGCTCAACATTACAAAAAACAGATTTGAAAATTGGAACGTTTAGACACTATATGGACTATCTTGAGACGGATACTATAAAAAATCATAATTTAGATATAACAAATTACGCTCACGGAAAAGGACTCCAGGCGACCACAGCTTTTAATAGCCAGTTGGGAGGTGTGCTTGTTCCTTCTGCTGACACAATAGTGATAAATTGGGACTTCGATACAGTAACTGGCTCTAATGCTGCCGGAGGTTATACAGTTGACGATATCTCCAGTGGCTCCTCCACAGAAACTTATGGCTGGATTGACGGTATTATAAACACCGAACACAAAGCTGCTGGCTCTTCATTCCCAGCATCATCAACTTCATTTGCCTCTAAGGAGTCAACCTTTATCAGCAAAAAGGAATTGCCCGAAATTTCTTATACCGCAGATAATGTTCACATAGCAGATGAAAAGAGAAAATTCTTTATTGAGGATGAGGATCTTAGTGATAACTTCTTTGTACTTGAGAAGAGTATGAATCAGGTTGTATCTGAGGAAATGCTTAACACTTTCTCTTCTATAGCTGAGTTTAATTCACTGGTTGGTAAGGCGACTGATAGATATCGAATGCAGTACAAGCAATTGGATTTTTATAGGCAAATGTTTTTCCAAAGAAACACTGGTGACCTGGATATAGAAAGGTTTACTGAGTATTACAAGTGGATTGATACTTCCATCTCCTTTATGGTCAACCAATTATTCCCAATATCCGTAAGACACTCAGAAGGCATCATGGATGTGGTCGAAAGCCACATACTTGAAAGGAACAAATACCAAAATAAATTCCCATTGCTTACAACATATACTGCAACAGAAAATGCAATAAAGGGCCGTAAGGAATTAAATTACAATTGGAAACATGGCCATGCCCCAATAGACAAGACAGAGAACGACAACTGTTTGTGGCAGAAAGAAAGAGCGCAAAGGCCCGACATAGTTGAACGCGAGACTATAAGAAAGGCGATTATCAATGAGAACGATGCAAAATCTTCTATATTGGGTAAAGCCGATGGAACCTCATATAAGAGCAACCTCTATCATGACAGGAGACTGGCCCAGACCATAGATTTAAAGAAAAATATTGTTAGAACAATACATGGTGGAATTAACTATCCTGAAAACAAAGATAGGGAATTTGTTCACAATGCTGTTATGCGCCATGGCCCCAAGACTTCTATCGGGGTTCCAAAAAACGTCTTGATTGTTGGCGAAGGCCCTGGTCAAGGAATAAACCAACAGCAAGTGTGTAATGATACGATTGACCCCAATTTACTTACTAAGATACACGTACAAGCAACAGTCGGCCGCTTTGCCGCCGGCGGTGTGGTTCCGTCAGCATCTTCGGACGCAGATATTTACGCGTATAGAAATGATGAATCTAAGATTCCTATGAATATCATTTCGGCTTCCGTGACTACCGGATACAATGCCAGAGTTTCATCGAGCTATAGTGATGTAATCTTTACTAACATTCACTCAGATACGACTTATTTTGAGAATGATATCCCAATGCAGGGGCCATTCGCAGAGGGGTGGGTTGGCGGACACCAGTCTAGACATGTTGAGATTAACAAATATGATGCCTCATTGATAGATGATTTCACCGGTGTTGTTCCCAAAAACAATGTTGATAATCAATATACGAGACCAGAGGCCTGGCGCCTCTTGTTGGGAGACAAGCACTCTTCCGATGGCGCATTCGCATTTAGTGGGTTTGATTACGGTGGTCCGTACCCAGATCCCACTCGAAAGGGAGCAACTTATTATCGTGGGGAAAGAGCAAAGCGACCAGTTAACATTGAGAATATCAAGACCACTACTGGTAGCAAAAGGCATGGAAATTACATGGAAAACTTCGAAGTAATTTCTGCTGCTGGTCGCAGAGAGAACAATCTTTATCTCAGGAACAACACCAATCAGTCACTTTATATTCCAACCTCGATCGGATCAGAATTACCCAGCACAACGCACCCAATGAGCTTAGTTGGCAAAGAGCCATTTTCTGAAGGAAACGTCTTCGGCTCGCACAAGAATAACCGTCAACCTAACGGCCAATGCTATAATTTGGCCTATGGGCAGGGAATATATTTGAATGATACATTTATGTCTGATACTTTATTTTCTGGGTATACTAATGGCAACGGGTTTGCTTTTAGTCTGTGGCTGAAGATACCAGATGGAGAAATACCACAATCTGGTATACAATATTTATTGTATGCAAAAGATAACAGTGGCAATGTTGTTGTAACTATCTTGTTAGGGAACAACTTCAGTAAATTCACATTTACTTGTAGATATTCAGATGGCACTTCCACCAATAAAACATTCACAGCTTCAGATGGTGGCGAGTGGAAACATTATGTATTTACTTTTGATGGTGTAACTGCTTATAATGGAGGTTCTCAAACCGCTGATAATTTAAAGTTGTATATTAATGGAGTGAGTCAACCTGCTTTAAGTACAGGTAGCAGTGTTGGGGCCGACAAGGCAGCGTCAGATTTGAGAGTTATACAAGATATAACTCGAATCGGAGATACAGATATAAAATTGTATTTAGATGATATAGCAGTTTGGGATTCTTATTTTACGGAAGCCAATGTGTCGGAATTGTATAATAGTGGCTGTTATTCCAATTTATCAACCCACTCAAAGGCAGCAGATTATTTAGTAAGCTGGTGGCCTATTAAGGACTGGGGAGTTGGTTCCACAGACACTACTGGTTCTATTAAGGAGTTTGATAACAGAAATACTTTAACAGTAGCTACTCCAGCAAGTGCCTCTTTTGTTAGCGGAGGTGCCCCAACAATAAGTCGCCAATCATCTTTAGATGTCGTAATTGCTGTTCCTGACGACCTCCTTAACGGGTCTAAGAATCGTACGATTATTACATCACGATTTTCGGCACCCGGAGGAATTGAAGTCCAAAGCAAGGGATATCTTGATGCTTATTCGCACGAATATTCAGTTCACAACTCTCTTGCGTATAGAAATATGACGGTTAGGGGCTCTGGTTCTGGCGAGAGCGGAACGATTAGATCATCTGACGTCCATGAAAATCGCTTTGGGCTAAGAACACACCTCTCTCGCCACTCCGGTAAGTTTGGCAGTGATTCTGTCATCGGGTCGGTAACTGAAGCAAACTATGTCACCATCCCTTCTTACCACAAAATTCAAAGAAATATAGCAAGAAAACCAGATTCAAACACTGAGAAGTCTTCTCCAATTTTTAATGAAGACCACAACAACGCATTTTTTCAAAGCCCAATACCGCAAAGTGAATTCCAATATTCATGGCTCACAGCCTCCATTGGTAACAACTACAGTATACACAGTGGAAAACAAAGGGTTTATGGTTATGCTCCAAGGAACGGAGAGGTTATTGATGGTCCGTCAAGCGCCGCCTTTGCTAATTTCAATGGCATTGATAGTTATATAAATATTGGAAATGCTGCTCGATGGCAAGCGTTGGTGGGAACAGGAAACAGCAACAACGCGTTTACTGTGTCCGCGTGGATTAAGCTTAGGGATTATCAAAAATTTTCAAGCATTATTAGCTTTGGTGATGATATGATTCTTTATGTGGATATCGTCGGCAGGCTTGTTTTTCGTGTTGGTAATGGATGGGATTCTGGTGGTTTTGTTTTTTGGGTTACTGATCCTGAGCTTATACCAAAGTCTCTTTGGACTCATGTATCTATAACATATAATTATTCGTCCACTGGCAATAACCCAGTGTTGTATATCAATGGAGAGGCACAAACTGTGTATGAAATCGATGGCCCACCAGCCGGTAGTTTCACCGGGGTTAATACCGAAGATTCACATATTGGTAAATGGTCATCATCGTATTTTAATGGATTTATTAGCAATGTTGCTATTTGGAGTAATGCGCTGTCAGCCGCACAAGTTTTAAGAATTTATAATGCTGGTATCTCTCCTACGGAGGTTTTAGCGAACCCGACGAATTTAGCAGCGTTTTATGAAATAACAAAAAGGACGCTTGGGCACATTCAGGGAGATACAGCCTCGCAGATTAATGATAGATCTGGGAACAGTTATAATTCTACTGCTACTAATAATATATCATTAGTGGAGGAGAACCCGAATTCTCCTGTGGAGGCTTTGGTTTTCCCGTCAGCGTCAGAGATTTTTGGAGTATAAAATGGCGAATTATTATTTAGATTTTGTTGGATTGAACACATTTATTTACGAACCGGTTGGCTGGAAGCCAGAAGAGCAATATAGTATTGCCAACCAACAGGGCCGCGAGTCTCAATGGTTTGGTACTACTTTAAATTTTCAAGTTAAACAAAACCACATTGGTTGGGGTGATATTGCTTCTGGGTCTGCTGCTTATACAAAAAATTTCCGCTTCCCGGCACACTTGGTTGATCCGTACACCCAAGCGCATGCGGCTGATGCTGCTGGGCTTCTTCGGGCAACAGCATCTTTTTTTCCTGCTCTTATGATTCACCGAAATGGGCCGTACGGGCACCCCACGTGGAAACAGATTAGAGTTGGTGATAACCCTCTTACACGCAGGCAAAAAAAGGAAAACGTTTTCACATATGTTGTTGAGCCCGGAGAAGAATTTGTTTCTAACCTTAATGGCATAACAGAAACCTTGACAGCCAAATATGGCCAGATAAAATCTCTTATTGAGACCCCGGTGACATCCAAATATAAGCCTCTGACACTAACTTACTATAGCCAACCGGGAACACAGAACCAAGGAGTAGGACTTCTCAGGGCGCATGTATCTTTAGGTAACGACACTCATCATTTTAATAATGAATCATTAGATACTTATTATAATTTATATAGTTGTGAAACTAGAGGCTGGAAGCGGCTAAAGGCAATGTATTTAGAAGGTGCCAAATCCATTGGCGCCTACTCCTCAAATGGGAGCCCCGTAAGCAGAGTGGATAAGTTAACTTATTCTGAAATAGTTTATCCACCTTCCGTTTATACATATAAAAAGTATACAAGACAAAGAACGACATTTGCTTTTAATTGGAGAGACAACCGAGAAAACAGGACTGAAGTTGTTTCACACAACTTTGTTGATGTTGGGTCTGCTGTTAATATAACGCAAAGCAAGTGGTCAATGGATGTTGAATCTACCTGGGGCACCCGAGTAGAAACAGGTGCTGGATTTTTCCGTCATCACGGAGTTGAGCAAGTTTTCGGTAAAGACCAGCGAGATTTTGGAATTCTTCAAAACTCTTATTCAAGATATCTTCTCGGGTTAAATTTTATTATTAGTCTTAGTGCGAGTGTACAACTTGATGATTATTTGAAGCCGGCCCCTCTTTACGCTTACCATCATACACTTACTGATTCGGCCTCTGTAGTTTCTCCCAATGGGATGAAAATACAGGGTGTTAGCTATGGTACTAGTATGGGGAATCTTGCCACCACGCAATTGCCTAGTGGCGAGGCCAAATGGGAAGCAAACACAACTAGGCAAATTATATCCTCAAGCGCTGATGGTGAGTTTGTTTATATTGATGAAGCAAGAAACCCATTCTATGATTCTTATGATGAATACTGTGAAGAGCTTAGACTTAAATATAAAAATTATTCGATTGTTCCAGAATTTAGAATGAGTGGCCGAATTGGGACTGGGTTCATTTTTAATGTTCAACCAGAGCACTGGTCACACTTTGAGGTGACTGGTGGTTTAATACATAAAAAGAACAGCCGAGATGATGATTTTTATAAGATTTTCTCCAATTCTGACTTTTTAAAGCACTTCGATGCTGTTGCTTGGACAAATAAAGATGTATTGGAACCGCACAGCATTACCCTAACTTGTAATGCGGCTATGAAATTTCTTCCGTACGAAGGGTTTTACCCGGCAGAGAGGACTGTACAATTATCTGAGCAGTTTTTTAATTCCTACAAAGGAGGATTATCTTTTGAGCAATCAGGTAGCAACCAGTACGAACCAAGAGATGTGGGGTATACGATACTGATGACACCCCTCTTCGCTCCAGGGGTACTGTTTAACTCAATTAAATCGGGTATTGCCTGTGACTACCCAATTATAACTGGTTCTTTTCTCTCTTTAACAAACAAAATTACTAAAAGTAGTGGCAATTATTATTTACACGTAAACCAGCCTCACGACGGCACAGCGCTGTTTGATAAAAGGGTGCCATTTAGAGCCCTTTTGGAGCCGGAAAAATATTTAAAGAATGTTAGTCTTCCTAGCAACATACCACACGAATATGGCAATCTATCTTCATCTATTCTTTGGGCCCCGGAAGGTAGCGAAGACAGGCTATATAAAATGATGATGCATAATTTTGTTTCTGAAGTACCAGAATTCTTTTTGTCGGATGATAACTTTACAACATTTACTTCCTTGCCCTCTAACGATTCCAATTTTGGTAATCTGGTGAGTGGCAGCACTTATTTTATGAGAGTGGCCCTAAACAAGACAATGGGCGGAGCAAATATTCCTGTTGTGTCTGGGTCTTCTGAAGTAAAATACATACCTCCTCAATATGTAAATACAAATGATCGAGATACTATTTTGGACACTAGTTACGAAAATTTTACAATGTATTCTAGGCCTACGGGTTTTGGCCCCCCTTCGATAATCCAGCATTTTTATCAAGGTGAAGGAGTTACTGGGTCTACAAATTCAGCTAATGGGGAAAACTACCCCTTTACACCTCCGTATTATTATGGTGGGGGCTTCGCGGATATACAATTCACTCCTACTACAACCAAAAAACACACAGTTTATGAGATAATTGCCGGTGCGGAAGTAGAATATTATAGATATCACAACATCAACGGCAGAGACCAATGGCTCAAGACAGACGCGATCAATAAGAATGCCATGCATGTGGATGCTTCTCTTTCTTTATTTGGAATAGGTGAAGTAGACGATGATCGAATGATGTCAAGTAACGAGCCGAATGCTCGCTGGATAATACAGCCTTGGTTTGAGACACCGATGTTAAACTTTAATCATTTATCTGCTTCATCAGCGGTGACACTGCCAACAAATGCATCCCAGTCTGTACCGAGGGGAATGTGGCACCAATATGGAAGAATAGAGCAGGACCCAGCAAAGGGCATTTTTATGAGCGTCTCAGACATTCCTGCTGATTGGCACATAAATGCGATAGGCGGCAATTTTGCGCACATCCCACCAGCCGGAAATCACTCTGGTAGTCACAAGATCAGAAGCCTCGCAGAGGCCATTGGGATGCAGAACCAATCAAGGCGCCTTGGTGAATTAAAAGAAACTAAATTGGTCAAAGAGGCCATCGTCGCCGTGCCTTTCTTCGAACCACTCACTGGTGAAAGAAGTTTTTTTAGAATAGCAAGACAAGATTGGGATAACTCCGTTTTCAGGGCCGAAGAGGGCATAGGCATGTCCGCTAGGATGGCCCTGTCTGAGGAAGCAGTGAAGCTGGCTTCTCAAATGAAAGAGTTTGTGTTTCCACCACCAATGGACTTTTACCACAATAGGCATATTCAGCCATTTGTTATGTACGTTTTCGAATTTGAGCATCTTTTTAATAAACAGGATTTGGCGGACATGTGGCAGAATTTACCCCCTAAGCTCTCAAGGCAGTTTAAATCAGCCACTAGCACCATAACTCATGAGTTGTTTTCACATGAATTTCTGGGCAGTGGGGCCTTTTATGCTGATGGCGGCAGCGACCAGATGATTCCAGGCATAAAGGACCCAAAAAAATTACGAGACCGCATTCAGTGGATGGTATTTAAAGTAAAACAGAGGGCAAAGTCTAATTGGTATGAGAAGGTTGCCATACAAGATCCAGAGGCCCCACCTGATTTCCAGGTATCAATTGGCAACGAAAACATTAAGAACGAAGCCCCAATTAACTATAATTGGCCTTATGATTTCTTTTCTATGATCGAACTAGTTAACATCGAGGCAGCAATTGATATGAAGAAAATCCCCCCTGGTAGACAGGCCATCCCAGATAGACCGCCCGAAGAAGAGCAGACTCCCTCAGAATCAGGTTATGCTGTTTTTGAAAACGAAACAGATATGATAACAGATTTTATGGAAAAACGGGATGATTCCACCCCTCAGATGGAAATTGATCGAGGGCAGTTTGAAGCATTGCAGCCATCCTCGATTCACGGCCAGAATACTTCAGAGGTCATGGGGGCTGTTGTTAAAGTAACTCCGCAGTATGTAACGAATCAGATATCTGAAATTGAACAAAAGCTCACGGAGGGATCTTATCTGCCGGCTACAGCGAATCAAGCTCGAAATGAAATCCAGGCGATCAGTCAAATGAATACAAACTCCCCAGCAGTGCTTCAGCGCCTACAGGCATTAAAGAATATGTTGGAATAAAAAATGACTTTTTTTAATAGCAAAGAGGAAAGTGTAATCATAGAGCTAACAAAGCACGGCAGAGAGCTTTTGTCCAAAGGGCAAATGAAGCCGGTATATTATGCTTTTTCTGATGACGATATTTTATATGATTCCCAAAAAGGAGGATTTTCAGAAGTTAACAGTGCTATCAAAACTAGAATTGTAGATGAGACCCCAAGGCTTAAACCAATTTCCTCTAAAAAGATAGAATCAGATCATTCAAACATTGTTGGCCATGAGGATTATGATCACGACAAAAGATCATTAATAGGGACGGTGTCTCACAATAATACACTATTTTCTCCTTCCTGGGATGCTACACTATTAGACGGCGAAATTACATCAGTGACCAATACAATAGACTCAGTAGCTACAGTTGATTGTGTTTTCGAATATTCAATGTCTTTTGGCCGGGTGTCAGATCGCAATGAGTCATTTTCAAATTATGGAATGAATCCTGTTAATTTTAAAGCCGACGGCTCCTTTCTAAATATAGAGGAAAACAATCTTCTGCTGCACCTTGAAGAGAAGAACACTGATATTAATAAAGACAATTTCGAGCTTGAGGTTTACATTTATGAACACGATGAGCAAACAATGAATCAACTACACTTTATCAAAAGGCCCTCAAATGTAATTAACAATATTTATGTTGACGATGTGAAAGGCGCTATTGAGCCTACTCCGGACCATGTAGAATATTATTTTAATGTCACTTTTGATAGAGAGATACCAGATGAAGATGTCTGCGAGGGTATTAGCAATTTAAAAAGTAAAAACATTTATTTAGATTACGATATAAAATGCCCTGATAGGGAGCCTGGTGAAATAAACATCTACGGTTCTGAAATTGAAGATTTGGAGGATTGCTAATATGTCAACTGAGCAGATAGGTTTTGAAATTTTACCAAACACATACATATCTAAAATCTCTTTACATGAGGGCACCAACAACTCATATTATGGACGAGCACATGTTTATGTTAGAGACCAAACGCAAGATGATGGCCGTTTGGTGTGGTCGGGCGATAAAAATATAATGGAAAAACTTAAATTCATGTTTATGGATGTTCGCGCTTCTGCCTATATTGGCTCAATCACCTCTGGTAGATATAAATTAAATGACTTGATGAAGCTGGAGTCGAGATCTGAAGGCAGGGTAAGAACACAATATAGAAATGTAAATAATTGTAAAAAGATTCAAAAGGGAAACGACATTTATTATAAAACTACTTTTGAGTTTAGTATAAATCAATATACTGCCGATCATGCGATTTTTTGCTGCCTTGTGATGGATTCCTCAATGGCCTCAAGCGGAAATCCAATTATTGATAAATACACAATGAATCTAAAGGGCCCCACAACATCTGAATATATAATTCAAAATTTTAATTTAAATACAAAAAGCAATATTTTTACAAGACCAGACGGAAGCCAGTGGCATGGACCTGTTCATTATCACCAATCTGTGGGATATATGGAGGGAGCCACCCATACCGATCAGGCCCATGGGGAGCTTCGAAGAAGAGCTATTAATAATCTTAAAATAATAAATCATATTGATTTCTTGTTTAAGCCGAAAACAACATTAAGAAAACCAAGAAATACACCAGTTACAAAATTGTGGCACCTGTTTAGAAGCAACGGAAATTTAAATGGCCTCTTTGGTATAAATTACAAAAACATATTAATTCGACACACGAAATATGGCCATAGTTTAGTCAATATAGATCCAGCAGATATGGTGTCTTTGATACAAAGTATCAAAGTAAACAAATTAGCTATTAAAAGAAACAAGGTTAAAGTCTCCATGGGCGCTGGTGTGGTTCCAAGGAGAAAAATTAATACAAAGATTCTAGAATCTAGTGACGTGATAAGCTCATTTAGTGATGATTTCGGCACGTTCAAAGAGGCCATGATCGTTGATGATGGTGTCGATAGAATGCTGTTTTCTGACGAGATACGAACCAAAGCAGGCCTTGAAGTGGTAGACGAGAGTAGAATATATGTTGAGGACCTTTCTTCATTAAAAATTAAATCTAATATAAAAGAGGTTTTTTTCAACATTAATGACAATATTAGATTTTATGAATTCCAAGATAACACTGTTGATAGAACCACTTACGGCGATTATACATATCATGCCTCTCTGTCTTTTAGAGATCCGACTATTGACTTTGTCAACAATCTGTTGAAAGAAGCCAAAGCAGGGCTCAGTTCTTTAAAAAATTATTTAAGTCGTCTTTTAGCGCATGACAATTATGATTATGATTTGGATTTAATAGAACAGCACTTTATTGATAGTGAGCTTAAGAGGTATAAGGGCAGTTTAGATTCTGCGCCTTGGTCAAAGAGCGTAAAGAATTATTCAAAATATATAAACTTCCTTTTCCAAGTGACAGAGGAGCAGGTTGATTTTTTGCTAAACACTTCCATTCCCAAGGTACATCCTAAAACAGCAAGCATAGATTCGATTAAATTATTTATAAAACAATATGAACAAGTGCTTAATAAATTATATAAACAATTTGATATTTCTGTAGCAAAAATAACCTCAGGTAGAGCAAGACAAACAGCCAGGCCCCTTAACAGCCATCCTCATACTAATATTATTACATTATCTTTTGATTTTAAGAATGTTGTAGAGACAAAGGATAACAAGTTGTTTTATAATTTTTTACCAGCAAGCCCCGGCAGCGGAATAAGATCGGTGCTAAAACAAGACCTCTTACAAAGGCTTCAGTATGAACAAGGCAGATACAGTTCGCGTAATTTACTAACAGGGCTTACAGCGCATTCGTTACAAAATGGAAGCGATGCCACCATGATTCGATTTCCAGACTGGGACAACGCATACATTAGGAAATTAAATAAAATATTTAGAAATTTAACATTAATAACGTGGAATGATATTGTTATAACAGAGGAAGATGCTGAGGTTGACATTATTTCTGAAATTCCAGAGTCCGTATACGAACCAGCAGCAACATATTTGGATGAGTCTTCAAAATTTATCACAAGTGAAGATTCAGATGATCGTTGTAACTATAACACTTGGCACACTTACAGGGAAGAGCGAATTTACCCTCAACAAGATAGTATTGTAGCTTATGATGATCTTAGTGAAGTAGAGAAGTCACAACTTGTTGGAAGCGCAGATTTAATTATACGTGCTTATGTCAGCTACTGGACTTCTCATCAAATAGAAGTGCTTGACGGGTTCATGAGTAGCGAAAGAGACAGTCCGATTACTCATTTGGAAAACTGGAGATCCCTAAGTCTTGATGATTTAGCAACGCAAGAGGGGGCCCTGTTGTGTAGGATAAGGTATGTTGGCCCAGGGTGGCAATCAAGTCCTGAAGAAAGGCCGCTGCTCCATGCTACAATGCTACCAGACACAGTTAACAAGTATTTTTTTGTAATTTCTAACTTAAATGACTTAAATACAGAACCGAAAGGCCCAGGTAAAAGAAGCGACAAATATAATATTTCAATACTTCAATCATTCGATTATAACTTGGACATTTCAACTAGTAATATTATAAAACAAAACATTACAACAGATAAAAAGAACATGGAGCCAACTTTACTCGAAAATCTAAATGAAATGGTTGATGCGTCTGATATGGTGGCGACAGGAGTTAATATTATAGGGTCTTTTGCCGAGCCGACTCCATCGCAAGCCCCAGCAGCGACTCCAACGAGTATTAGCCCCACTTCAATGGCAACACCTGTCGCTTCAGGAGGGGGATATTAATGAGTATAAAAAGACGGTTTCTTTCTAACAATGATCCATTGCTGACAGATGCTATAATAGAAAAAACAATAATTAAGAATTATAGTATTATAAATGAGGGCCCTGTTCAAAAGATAATAGTACATTCTGAAGTTGGTGCTTTCAATAATATTGAACAGTGGGAGAATCAACTTAATTTATCTTTTTCTTTAGATACCGCAATTAGAAATTATGATTTTTCTTTTGCGTTCGCGGAAAATGCTAAAGACAAAAACTCAACAGAACAAAATTTCTCAAGCCCATTTTATTCTATTGATGGTCAATTTAATTATTATTCTGATTATCTAGATAAGAGCGATATCACTAACGAGAAAGACTTATTATCATTTTACTTATTTTACGAAAACGAAGAAAACAAAAAGTATAGAGACATATCCTCGTTGCCTATGGTCAAGCAGTTGAGCAAGCCTTTATTCTCTAATTTTGTTTACAATTACTCTTCACAATACATAATGAAATCAGATACTTCTTTGGGGGTTATATCTAATACGCTTTTTGGTACGGATTACAATTTAACGAAAAACTTTAATAAAAAGGGCGATTTTCCAATTTATAATGAGGTTAAGTTTTCTTACCAAGATCATACAAATATACTTAAATCAAATTTAAATAAAGCAAACTTACTTGAACATTTTATTTGTAATATGTTATATACCCCGATGGCAGTGGATACAATGTCAATCGGCCTCCAGCAGCCAGCTAGTATAAGATATACTGATTTGTTTAGTATTGTTGATAACTTTACAAACCACTCAGAAAATAAAATTATTTTATCAAAAAAAGATATGACAACTTTAACCTCTATGTCTTTTTTGAGGAGGTCGATCCTTACATCTGCTATTGTTGATATAACTTCAAAACATAGAACATTTCACCAATTAATTCTTCAAGAGGGTTGTGAAACCGAAATGTTATTTTTTAGAGTTGACAAATACGCTGGTAATGTTGGTGGGGTTCCGATACAAACATATCATGTCCCGGCTAACAGTGATGTTATAAGCATATTAGACACCCAAGTATTCCATGATACAACTTACTTTTATGTTGTAACGGCATATGTTATAGTTTACGGAACAGAGTATTCTTATTCAATTGATAAGAGTTACGAAGACCGTGGAAAGTTTAAGTCGGAAATTGTAGTCAATACAAAACCTAGTGCTAGAATATACGAGGTGGAAGTGTTTAGAGATAGCTCCACAATAATAGAAACACCGCTCAATAAGCCAGGGGCCGTTTTTATAAATTCATCTGACAGTTCAAACAAAATAATATTTAAAATAGAGCAGCCTTTAATGGGCCTTGAGAGTGAATTTAATGAAATTTCATTCTCTGATGCCACACAGCGCGAATTGATGAAACAAAGTGTTACAGATTCTAGGAAATATAAATTCAAACACAGCAAGATCCAAACCAAATATCAAGTATACAGAATGAACACAAAACCAAAAAGCTATTTGGATTTTGATGCCAATCTTATTGATGAGATAGATTCTGAATATAATTCTAGTATTTTGATATCAGAAGATTATATATTGCCGAATAAAAAATATTATTATACATTTAGGGCTATAAATATTACTGGGAAACTTTCAAACCCTTCAGCAGTTTACGAAGTTGAATTAGTTAAGAATGGTGATCAATCGAGAGTGGTGACCAAGGTAATTGATTTCGAGAGCCACAAGCCAGAAGTCAAATCTATGCCATTCAAGCAATTGATGCAGGTGCTCCCAGCAGATGAGCAACGTTTCTTTGACCCAGAAGACGAAATAATAGTTAATGCCAATAGTTATAGTGATTTGTTTCATTATATAAATTTGGGAGCAGGTTTGGATAGACAATTGTGGAATAGGAAATTTAAATTTCGAATCAAATCAAAATCAACAGGAAAAGTTTTGGACTTTAATATTAAATTTAAAATTAAGAAGATTAAGGACGTTGAAGATTTAAAATAAAGTTCTATTTATAGAGTGAATAAAATATTAATAGGAGCATTTAGATGGGTTTTTTAGATAATAGCGGTGATATAATTTTGGATGCCGTTTTAACAGATCATGGAAGAAAGGTATTGGCAAAGGGAGATGGTTCCTTTCAAATTACAAAATTCGCCGTTGGGGATGAAGAGATAGATTATTCTCTGTATAATATCAACCACGCTAGTGGATCTGCTTATTATGATTTAGAGATTTTGCAGACTCCTGTTTTGGAAGCGTTCACAAATAATGCCTCTTCCATGAAGACAAAACTAATTTCATATGATAATGAAAGGCTGTTATATTTGCCAATGTTAAAATTAAATACTAACCTTAATGACACCAGGCAGCATACAAGCGGATCGTTTTTCATTGCCGTAGACCAAGAGACAGAGGGAACAGATGCCGCCGCCACTACTGCTGCTGTCGGGATTGATTCTGCTGGTGCCCATGTTCAGGGTATCTTGTTTGGAGTTTCGTTTGAGTCTTCGAATTCAATTAGAGTCGACCAGGGAATTGATTCCACTGAAGTAAGCGCACAAAACCCAGGCCTGATGCAAGGGCTAATTGATGATATGTATATTATTCAAATGGATAATCGTTTGGGGAGAATTGTAGATTTGACTGGTGGCCGAATCGGTTTAGACTATATCGACGACGATGATGTTGGATTCTATACCGTTGATGCGTCTCATGGAATCGTTTCTAGAAACAATGACACAACCAACTCAGCAACCCAAACAATTGCTGGTCCGCGCGGAACCATTTTACAATTTAAGGTTGCCGCGTCTTTGGATCTTAACACAAGTACATATTTGTTTAACCAACTTGGTGGGCAAACTACTATGGTCAATAAGGCAGGCTCAGTTAGTCAAAGTGTCCGATATATTGACACAATAATCAGAGTCACCGGTATGCAAACTGGATATAGTTTGGATATCCCTGTAAGATTCATCAAAACAATTACAACTTAAAAGAGAGAAAATTATGGCTGAAAGTTTTTATAAACCACTGGATAATGCTAACGACATTATCAACACCAGAACCCTACTTCATGAGGCGATACCTCTAACTGGTACGATTGTAAGTGGCACCTATGGCACAAACAATATTAAAGATTATACACATGGGATGTTTCAATCTGTATACGATTATCCGTATCTTAGCTCTTCTGCGAATCATATTTTCGATATCACCGTTGGAGTTGGCACGCAATCAGGTATTTATGGGTCTGTTACGAGTCAGCAATCAAAAAAGAAGAACATTTACAACCAAATGGCACAAGTGCTTATGGGCTATGATGCCACGGGGTCTATACTTCAGTTTGATGCGGACGGAAATATTATTGCTGGGGGTACCAAGATCAATGACGGGTTCTTTTTGAATTTCGCAAGGCTGTTGACCAAAGACGAAATTAAGAAAGGTTCTTTTAGATTAGATTTGGGTGTTGATGATGCTTACACAGAGGGCGGCGCCGTATTTAATAATAGAATTAAAATCACAGATGCCAGTGGTTCGGACGGATATCTTGTTAACTCACCTGCTGGTGAATATGGTATTCTTTATGCTACCGCCAGTTCTGGAACGAACGTTTTAGGCGCGAATCGGTCTTATGCTGTCGGGCTTTTGTTTTACCAAGCCGGAATCGCATTCATCTCTGGGTCTGTGTTCAATGATACGGATGACGGGGGTATTATTCACACCGACATCGGTTCCAACCATCTCGCATCGACTGCTGGGGCAACAGGGTTTCAGTTTGCTACAGCTTCTACCATTTCTAATGTTGCGAACGCAATCAGGACTAGAATTTACAATCTCCAATTCAATAACACAGTGGAGTTGAATTCTACAATTTATTTTTGCCGCGTTAACCACAACGAATATAACTATTCGACCAACCCGACATATCTAAACGCTAGCAAGATTAGAGTCAAGACAAAATCAACTGACGAGCCAGTTTCATATATTACGACAATAGGGCTCTATAGCGACAATAATGAGTTGATGGCAACAGCGAAACTCAGCGAACCTCTTAAGAAGACAAGCAACAACGAGTTTACTATTCGGGTTAGATTAGATTACTAAAATAATATGTTATGCTATACTACAAATTTGAAGAAGACGACATTTTTGTCAATACACTGAGAACTTATCCACTATACCAATATTATATTTATAGCGGCTCAATTTATTTTGATAATAGTCCAAAAGTTGTAGGCCAAAACACGAGCAACATATTATCAGTTGATGATAATCACATATCTTTATATGAGTATAATATTGACCGTAGCAGCAACTACATTTATCCCTTTATAATAAAAGGAGATGAAAGGCACTGCTTTAAGAAGATAACAAGAGAAGATTTCTCAACACAATATGCCTTGGGAGATCAAATCACATCTTCTTATCGCATGTCGGCTAGTATAATTCGATACCACTACGCAGCGAATGCCACTAGGGCCAGAATCAGGGCCATGAGAAATACAACAGATCATTATACATATAGGTCTCCGCATTATCAATATTCATCTTCGTTTGGGAATAAGGCAACCCAGCAATTAAACCTGGTGTCTATCCCATCCATATTGTATGGAAGCTCAATTAAAAAAGGCTCAGTCTCTCTTAAATATTATATTACCGGGTCTTTGATCGGGGAGCTTTCAGATTATAGAATGAACGGGGAGCTTGTACAAATTGGCCCTGCCGGCTCAAATGGGTCTGGGTCTGTAGCAGGTGTTGTTCTATATAATGAAGGCCTTTTGGTATTGACAGGTAGTTGGGAGCTTAATTCTCAAACTATCGCATATGATGCCTCGGATAAATCAAAGTGGGTTTATTTTGGTTATGGCGCCAATGATGGCAATACCACTAATTTGACTTCTGTTTCTTCCTCATTTTATTTGGGCTATTCCGGGTCTCATGACACCCAAGTGGTAACAATGCTGGCTAAAGCCCCGTATGAAAATCTCAATTATAGCAATAACCCGACATATGTTTCGGCCTCGCAGGCGAATTCAATCATTTCAGGGTCAAATCGGTTTATTGAAATGCCGAGAGAGGTGAGGAACACTTCTGATTATAACTTCAATGATGTCACTGCCCCGATGGATCAATCAATCTATATTTCAAAAATTAATATTTATGATGATGACAAGAATTTAATTGGAGTTGCTAAACTCGCCAAGCCCATAAGAAAAACCAAAGATCGCCAATTTACATTTAAATTGAAGTTGGACATATAAGATTTTACATTTTTTTACTTGACAGAAGTTTGAAATTGTGTTATAATTTATATTATGAAAGAATTTATTTTAGGCCTAGATGTTAGTACAAGCCGAGTTGGAATAACTGTTTTAAGCCCTGAAGCAGACTTAATTGATTGTCAAGTGGTTAAGTTGAACTCTAAAGATGAATTAGAAGATAGATGTGATCAATTAAAGAAACATTTACAGATAAATTATAATAAATATTATATAAAAGAAGTATATATAGAATCTCCATTTATTATGTTTTCTGGAGGGAAAACAACAGCAATGACAATGGCAAAGCTACAGCGATTCAATGGAATGGTGTCCTATATGGTGCGAGAATTGTATGGTGTGAATGCTGTATCTATCGCTGCTAATAAAGCAAGAGGACTTGTTGGTCTAAAGGTAAAGCGAGGTGAAAACACAAAGCTTAAGGTTATTGAGTGGGCACAAAAACAGTACCCAAAAAACTTTATTGTAGAATACACAAGGCATGGAAACCCAAAGCCCGGAACTGATGATAAAGCAGATTCAATCGTAATTGCCAGAGCAGGACTACTTATTGAAAGATAGGAGTTTTTATGAAGGCAATCTGTTTAACTTGTTTTTGGGTTAATGCTGGATTAGCATGGTATGCTGTTGCGAATGATGTGGGGATAGCCCCAGTGGCTTTGGCTCTGGTTTCTGCCGGGCTTTGTTTGGCTGGTTATTTACAGAAATAATTTGACAACTGCCTTGTGGCATGATATATGGAGAATAAGCACTTAATAAAAGTTGGCTCATTGGTAGTAGATGCCAATCCCTATAAGGCACCAGAGTTGTTTTATGGTTATGGAATTGTTCTCGAAGTAATAAGCGAATTTTATGTGATTGTCCATTGGGATAAATATAATTTTACTCAAGCTGTAAGAATTTCTGATTTGGAGGTATTAGATGAAATTGAAGATAGGTGATAAGGTAGAGCGGAGGTGGAAACCGGCTTTAGGCCATGGGGTCATTACTCATATACTTGGGAATAAGATAGTAGTGACTTGGTACGGCCCGGAAAAACCAATAGTTGAATTTGAGCAAGCAAAATATCTAAGAGTGCTCAATGAAAGTCGGTGATCTTGTAAAAGTCAAGCCATCACCTTGGGTTTTTCGCTCTACGGACATTGGAATCATATATAATAAGACTAGCACCTGTGTCCATGTGAATTGGTTTGAGTGGGGCTCTATTCGTTATAGCATTGGAACCACAGAAGACGAATTAGAAGTTATCTCATCATGAATTCGGGAGATTTAATTCTAATTCGAGTATGGCCTTGCGATGAATTGAGGTTTGGGCTTTTGGTTCAACAACTAGGCTGGAGAGAAGTGATGGAGTTACAAATTAGATGTAGGCGAGCATGGTGGGTTCATTTCCCAGATATTAACAAAATGATGGCTTACGATGAAGACTTAATAATATTATTATCCGAGGACGAAAATGAACACGTTTAAGACATATGAAACCTGCCAAGTATTTTATTCCAATTGGTCGCAGAAATTAAAAAAGGGTGACGAAAACTATTGGTGGACGATAGCTACCATTGCTGATTGGATCGGTCATGCCCTTGAGGGAAGCCGCAGAATCCCAGGCCAGCAGCCCATATGGGCATCAACAATAGGAGTTGTCCAGACAAAAGAGAAGTTTGGGCAAGTTAGGGTGTATTGTTATTTTGCTCTTTCAGAAGCTGTTGAGGCGGAGTACAAATTATATGTAAGTAATATTAAGGAGGAAAATAGCAAATATTACGACTGGAAATCTTCAGGCCAACAAGCTCATATTAAAAAAGAAGAATATGAAAGCGGCAAGTATCCTATTAAATTGAAAACTATTGAAGACTTTTCTCAAGAATGTTATTTCAAGGACTTGCGACATTATAGAGAAGTTTATTATGAAGCTTTTAAGCTTTGGCCACAATACGAATCTGCCATCCGCGCAGGCGCTGACTTCTCTGAATACCTTCTTGAATTGGACGAGGTTGATGCGTATTTCGATTTTATTTTAAACAGCAACCTTAAATGGTATCGCGAATCCTCTACTTGGTCTGACCAGGGAGAAAATGGAATGAGGGAGTCCAATTTGAGAAGGAAGAACAAAGTTAAAAATATACTTGATTTCTTAAACAACGGAGAGGAAAATGCCTAAAAAAGGATTAGATAAAAAAGGCGATGTCGGACTTAAAGACAGGCAAAAACATAAGGTAGAGCCACCAAAGGAATATAAAGTTGTTTTTTATAATGACGATTATACACCAATGGAATTTGTAACTCAGTTGTTGATGCAGATTTTTCATAAAGACTCAATGACAGCAAAAGCAATAACTCAGCACGTTCATAACAACGGTAGAGGTATCGCCGGAGTATATTCGAGAGAAATAGCGGAAACAAAGACACATGAATGTATGGCTATAGCTAAAAACTATGAGCACCCTTTAATGATTGATTTTGAGCCGGAGTGACTATTTAAGTGGTCTTACGAATGGCAAGAAAAAACAAAGGATAATAATATGATAACAGCAATGGGCGATGTAATGCGCCGGGCCTATGAGAGGGGCTGGATAACAACAAGAGATGGAAATATTTCACTGAGGCGAAAGGCGAGTGATATTTTTTACGTCACACCCTCAGGTTGGAGAAAGACGATTATCCATCCAGAGCACATGATCAAAATCAGACTAACTCCAGCCGGCCTTGATGTTTTAGATGGTCACGCAAAACCATCTGGAGAATTGGCTATGCACGGCAAACTACAGAGGTACCATAAAAGGACTAGGGCTGTTGTTCATCTTCATCCTACTAATATTATTGCTGCCATGTATGCTGGGTGGGATTTACAAACTTTAGCCGCCGAATTTCCTGAAGTTTCTAGATACACCAGGGTTGGGCCATCTGTTCCAGTTTTGCCTGTAACTTCCGATGAATTAGCTTGCGCAACCTTTCAAGCAATGACAGCAGAACACTCGAATAGAGTCATTTATGATATAGTTGGGCAAGGTGCTCATGGGGTTTGTGCTATTGGGCCCAACCCTTGGGATGCTTATGAGCATATTGAGAGACTGGAACACATATGCGAAATCGCCCTTAGGAGTGGGGTCAAGCCCAAAAAGTAAAAAATAATTTGACAAATTCTTCAAGCATGTTATATATTCTATGTACATCGGAGGTACATTATGAATAGCAGTGGTGGAAAGCTTCGTGAAAATTGGCGACTTAGTTAGAGGAACCTATTCCGGAAGAATTGGGATTATTGTGTCACAACCTATTGAATTTGTTAAAGAGACAATAGTTATTAAGGCATTTGTTTCAGTTTTATGGTCAGACGGGCAGTATTCTAATTCTTATGAATCTCAATTTTTAGAGGTAATAAATGAAAGTAGGTGATTTGGTACAAGAGCGCGAATCAGGCGAGGTTGGCATTATTATTGGGGGCCCAATAAATAAGCTCATAGACGGTCCATCGATCATGATACTATTTAATGTTCTATGGATCAATGGAGAGGAGGAGCTTGAGGATGTTGAGTTTCTAAAAGTAATAAATGAAAATAGGGGATCTGGTTAAATTAAAATGGAGCGGTAATGGTCGACCAAGTATCGGAATCGTTGTGAGGCTTTTAAGCGAAAAGCCATATAATAATAAAGTAGTTCAAATTTCGTGGGCAGGGTGGACTATAGCAAAATCCTATTGGGATATAGGTGACTTGGAAATAATCAGTGAAATTAGGTGATTTAGTAAGGGTGAGGGATAGATTCTCTAGTGGGGAGGATTATGGGTTTGGGATTATTCTTGAGCCGCCTAATCAGTATGGAGACGCTATAGTGTATTGGATTGATGACGGGGAGATAGTATGTATTTTAGATCTTTGTTTGGAGGTAGTTCAGTGAAGATTGGCGACTTAGTAAAAATGAGCGTTTGGGAAGATGTCGGCATAGTCATTGAAATTGACGATCATATGGCCCTTGTTTATTGGATTAACGACAAGTTTCTTGAAAATTGGAATTGGATAAGCACCCTGGAGATAATCAATGAAAAAAGGTGATTTGGTTAAAGTGAAAGAAGAATTCGCCCAGACATATTATTATACGGAGATGTATGGTATTATTATATATCCCCGTGATGAATTTGGTGATGTTGTGGTCTGCTGGACTGACGGACAGACTGAAGTAATTCAGTTTTTTGAGGTAGAGGTAATTAATGAAAATTGGTGATCTCATAAGATATAGAGGTAGAAAGCCCACAGATCCACATCCAGGAGTTGTCGGTAACCTTGGAACGTGGAAGACGCTTGGTGTTGTCGTACGCTTTACAAAAGCTGCGTATGATATAACAGGGGAAATGTTTCCCTCAGTTGAATATGTTGACTTTAATGGGGATCATATAATTTGTAAATGTGAAGATGTAGAGGTGATTAATGAAAAAAGGGTCCAAAGTAAGAACAACCTTTGATGGCAAAGTAGGTATCTCAAAGGGTCCAATCTTTGCTCTTAGTGTTTGGTGGATTTTGGTTCAGTGGCCCGATGGGAGAGAAGCCATGGTTAAGGAGCAATTTTTAGAGGTGATAGATGCAGATCGGTGATTTAGTAAGATGTAAGTATTTTCATACTATTGGCATTGTGGCATCACGACCTGAATACTGGCCTAATGATGGTACATCGAATGTTGATAAGGTTGTCAAAGTATACTGGGCCCATGGCGCATATTCAAAATACAAGACTCAATACTTGGAGGTGATAAATGGAAGTCGGTGACTTAGTAAAATTTGTGAAATATTATGATTTGAATCTATTGGATCGGGTATCATATCATTTAGTTGGAAAAACAGGAGTCTTAATAAGAAAGGTTACCGATTCCATAGCAGAGGATTGGGGAGCAGCATGGGATGTTTTAGTTGGAGACGAGGTAGAACCCTTCTGTTATGAAAGGTGGATGGAGGTGATCAGTGAAAATAGGTGACTTGGTAAAACTAAAGAAGAAATGGAAAAATGTTGAATATAGCCCTCAAGAGGTTGAAAATCGAGTTGGGGTTGTTATTGCTCGTTCCCGAGAATATGGCTGGAAGGTTTATTGGATTACGAATGGAGACACAGCATTCAAGTTTGGTCAAGATTTGGAGGTGATCAATGGAAGAAAAGATTAAAATACTGTCAGACATCCTTGGAAGACCCAACACCCCTCAAGGTGGAGAGCATTACTATCATTGTCCGTATTGCAACCATCATAAGAAGAAGCTTGCCATTAACCTCAAGCGAGGCTGGCACTGCTGGGTCTGCGACAAACGAGGCAAGAACGCTTATCGTATCGTTCGCAAGTTTGGAACATATCAGCAAAGACAGAAATGGCTTGAGCTTGAAGGCAGACTCGATTTATCAGAGTTTGATGAAATCTTTAATGAAATTAACAACATAGAAGAAGAACAAGTGATCTCCTTACCAGACGAATTCGTTTCGCTCTGCAACAGACACCTGCCCCGGTCTTCAAAGAAAGCCCTCGATTACCTCAAGAGCAGAGGTATTGGCCCAAGTGAAATCCTGAGGTGGAAAATCGGCTATTGCCCTGAGGGCCGATACGGCGGTCGCATCATCATTCCCTCCTTCAACAACAGGGGCAACGTCAATTATTTCATTGCCAGATCATATGTCGGTCACTCTTGGAGATACCTCAATCCCCCGGCAGAAAGAGACATAATTTTCAACGAATTGTATGTAGACTGGGATGAGCCGGTGACGCTCGTAGAAGGAGTTTTTGATGCCATTTCGGCCGGGGAAAACGCTATTCCCGTATTAGGCTCCACTCTCCGAGACAGAGCCAAGCTTTTCCAAGCGATTGTGCTGAATGATACTCCGGTTTACATGGCCTTTGACCAAGATGCAGAAAAAAAGACTGGACAAATCATCAAGAATATGTTATACTATGATATCGAGCTTTACAAAATTGACGTAGGTGGCTTTGAGGACATTGCCGAAATGCCGCCACGGATTTTTGCATCTCGAAAACAAATGGCTCAAGCTATCGATCATGATGATTATTTCTTGATGGATGAGCTTAGGAGGATCATGTGAAGAAGATTAAAATTGGTAAAACATGGAACGCTTGGTGCTGGGAAGACGAGAATGGGGTCAAGCACAAAGAGTGTACTAAGTGCAACACCCTATTGGAGCTAAGCGCAGAAAACTTCTACAAACAAAATACAACCAAATCTGGGTTTAGAGCCTCTTGCAAAAAGTGTTGTGATAAACAAACAATGGAAAAATATAAGAAAGACCCACAATATTTTAAAGAATGTGCCAAAAAATGGAAAGAAAACAACCCAGAAAGATATAGAAAGCTCTTAAATAAGCAAAGAGAAAAACAGAAACTGAAAAGAGCATCACTATCGCCCGAAGAATTAGAAGTTGTAAGAGAAGCAGAAAGAGAGAGAATAATGGATTGGAAAAGGAATAAATGTACTTCCGGAATCTATACAATAACAAACAAAGTCAACGGTAAAGTGTATGTCGGAGAATCTTATGCTATCGAGAACAGGTGGCACTCCCATAGAAGTGCTTTGAATCGCAAAGGCAAATGCAATAGACAATTATTAAGTGATTGGGAGACATACGGAGAGCAAGCTTTTGAATTTAAAATAATAAAAGAGTTGACAAACTCTTCAAAAATGATTAGGTTGATTGAAGAAGAAAGAATAATTACAGAATTCGAAAATAGTGGCACCACTGTTTATAACGCAGATGACAGCAGAAATAAAATAGTTTAGGAGGATAATGTGAAAGAATTAGATTTACACGGAGCGAATTATGAAGAAGTTGTCATCAAAT
>CEUI01063181.1_pt1 | contig 30327 bp, 22 predicted proteins | sample 531411 | NCBI WGS metagenome assembly CEUI01 (sample SAMEA2622841, study PRJEB7988) | marine metagenome | isolation source: saline water (ENVO:00002010), including
AAGACGGTCAGACAAATAGTAGCCGTATGGAATTTTGGACTCAGGTTGCTGCTGCTGGTTCTGACAAAAGAATTACTATTGATCAACATGGTAACGTATACCAACATGGTGGTAGCCCAGAATACCATTTTGAAACTGGAGCATCTCACTACAATTGGAGAATTGCGGTTCAAGAGGCTGTAGACGGTGGTTTTGAAATTGCAAGTGGATCACAAGATGCAGATGCATCTAATGATACATATACAAATAGGTTAGTGATAAAGGGAGATACTGGAAACGTAGGGCTCGGAAAAACACCAGCATCTACTTATAAGTTAGATGTTGAAGGTAATATTGATGCAGATTTCGTAAGGGTAACTGGTCTTGGTAGTGGTGAAGGAATGGCATTCCAGAATGCTTCTGCTAATGATTCATTCTACTTGACCAATACAGGTGCTTCTGGTACGAGTGCTCTGAGATTAGGAGACGGTGTTTGGGTTAATGAAGCTGGAAATATAGGAATAGGTAATAGTGATTTCGATGCCAAACTTGAAGTTTACGGCAATACAAATGGCGATGCAAAGTTAGGTCATTTTTGGAATAATAATACTGGTACTGCAGCAGAGTCAACTATCTATATAACTAATTCATCTGCATTAGATACTGGGTTATTTTTAGAAGCAACAGGATCTGGGTTTACGACAACTGGTGGGTTTGTTCAGGATGGTGCTGTAATTGGCAGTGGAACAGGAGCAGGTGGTGGGTTGTCAATAATGGCACGTGCTGATGCTGACATGAGATTCTACACTAACGGTCATACCAATCAGAGAATGATTATTAAGAATGATGGCGATGTAGGAATTGGAAATTCTGCTCCGGCAGCAATGTTACACGTTGGTGATGGCAATGATGCTAACACTATGATCCGGATAGAAGATCATGTTTATTTCCAAAACAATGCGGATTGGGCAAGGCTAAATAGTTATTGGGGATTTAGGGTTTCTGTAGATGGTAGTGAACTCCATTTAGAAATTGATAGAAGTGGTAATCATGATCATAAGGGTAATAGGACTGTTAATTCTCAGACAATAACTGATCTTCAAGTTGATAGTAGTTATCGTTTTGATGGCAGTAATGATGGTATTAGTCTTCCTACTCTTATGGCTGACGGGTTTACGGCGTATTCAATAGAAGTTACATTCAAATGTACTGAAACTCCTGTTGCAGGTCTTGATATGATTACTGGTTACAAGACTGGACATTATTGGTGGATGGGTAGAGATTCTAACAATAAATTACACGCCCAATATAGGGATTCTGATGGTAATTACAGAAGTACTGTATCAACATCCACCATACCACTTGCGGAGTGGAATCATGCAGTTTATACGGTTGAGAAAGGTTCTCAACGCTTATATTTAAACGGGGTTTTGGAAGCTTCTAGTAGTTTCACTGGAGAAATGAACTCAGGAGTATTTGCTGCATACATTGGTAGATATACTTCTGGCGATTACTTTACTGGTGAAATATCTAAGGCTAGATATTACGATCGTATATTATCTGCAGCTGAAGTCAAAGCTGCATATAACGGTCAACCAACACCTTACAAATATACGGATTCTGATCAAACACAGAAGATAGTTAATGGGACTATGGAGTCTTCCCTTTCGACAGGGTGGAATGTTGAAACTGGATTGACCATGGCCCAGTCTTCAACTACTCGTAGCGGTGGTGGTGGTTCATATTCTGCTAACATCTATGGGACTACAGGTAGTGGGGATGAGTTTTTCCAAAATATGACAGGTGCCACAATTGGTAAACGTTATCTTGTTTCTTTTTGGGCATATAATAATAGTGGCAGACAGTTCTATGCTAGAGAAACATATTCTTATGCCGCGAATTATGCGACTGCGGACCATGCTCGTATTAATATACCTAGTAATAATACTTGGACATTTTATCAGGCTGAGTTCACAAGTGCTAGTACTAACACCCAATGGTCATTCTACCTGAATGGGACAGTAACTTCAGGTCAGTTTTTGATAGATGATGTCTCTATTACTCGAGCTGGTTGTGTAGCTGAGTATCTCCCACAATCCATAGAGGGTATAAAATGGAATGACACTTCAGGGAACAATTTAGATGGAACAGTTTCTGGGGCTATTGCAACTAATGATTCTATATCGGTTTCCTCCTCTATGTTTGGATATGCCTGGAATAAAACAGTCGCAGCATCTAATAGTCAACGTGCAATAGGAACTTGGCAAGGTAAGGATAGTTCTGGTAATGTCGTTGATATGAGAGTTGCTTCGGTTGCAGATGCCACTCAGGGTGCAATCTACACTTTTACCAATCATAAGTTGACATTTGCTACTAACAATGCAGCCCCACAAATAACTTTGAATACTAATGGTCATTTATCTATCGGGCCCAATTTTGTCGGAGATGTTGGACTTCATGTCAGAGGTGCATCTAACACGAGTTCTGCACTGGTGTTGGAGAATAACTATAGTGGCGCATCTAAGTATTGGAAATTTCAACCTGTATATAATGATGACAAATTACAAATAGGTTATGATGCCAGTATGACTCCTGTCCTAACTATAAAGGATGATGGTGCTGGTGGTAAGGTGGGGATTGGGAATCAGGCTGGTACTCCATATGCAAGATTACATGTTGCCAATGCAAGTGCAAATACTGCTGACATGTCAACAAGTACTCCCGAAATTATGAAAATTTCAAATACCAATAACGCAAATAGTAATTGGTCACTAATTAATTTTAGTTTCCCTGCCAATGACATAAATGGACTTATTGGGGCCCAGTTAACTAATGCATCAAACGGTACTGCAGATTTGGTTTTTGGTACAAGAAATGCAGGATCATTAACCGAAAAGTTGAGAATTAGTTCGTTAGGTGTTTTTGATTTTGGTAAAGGTCCCATAATAAATTCCCAGACAATTACGGAATTACAATCTCCTTCGTCTGTCAGATTTGACAGACATGTTAATCACACCTCTAATACACAAACGAGTGCAGTTTGGGTTCCGTCTACTGAGCAAACACTATTAGGTAAACAGCCATTCACAATTGAAGTCAGATTTAAAACCTCTTTCTCGACTAGTGGCACTTATTATCAAACCTTAATAGGTCAAACTAATGGTTTTTGGTTATATTTGATGGGATCAACCCAATTTCGTTTATGGGTTGGAGGGACAGTCCACAATTTTGCTGCGGGTTGGGTTTCTAATCATGTATTCAATGACGGTAAATGGCATCATGTGACTATAACTAGAGGCTACAATGGTTATACATATCTGTATTTGGATGGCAAGTATGTTGCCATGACTAATGCCTTTGATGGTGTGAGTGGTGGTGCTACTCCACATTCCACAAATGCTCTTGGTTTTGGTCAAGGTGGTGGATCTACAGATAACGGTTTAGACGGTGAAATTTCTTTGGTTCGAATTGGTAATTTCTGGAGTCAAGAAGATCGCGTCAGAAAAATGTATGCAGGGGAAACCATAGAATACGCATTCACAAATGGGAGTAATACCAATTTACTTTCTAGAACTGATTCTGAATTTGATGCAACTGACACTGAAAATACTTGGTCTGGTAATCAAAATGCAACTTTTAATTACAATTCTGGTGATTCTGGTCATGCTTCTACCTTGAGGATTGGTCCTAATAGTGGTAGTGGGACTTGGTATCATTCTGCTATTCAAATTCCTACGGTTCCAGAAAAAAGGTATGAAATTAATTTTGACTATAAGCATATTGGTGGAGTTGCGAATACAAATAAGATTCTTATTACAGATGCAGCTTCTGGTAGTACTGTATATGCTGGCGATATAAATTCAACAAGTGGTTGGGTTAATAAGGTGGGAGATTTTACTACTATTGGTGATAATATATGGGTCCACTTTTATGCTTCATATACTGATTCTCCGAATAGTGCTGATGAAGTATTGTTTGATAATCTATTTGTCCGAAGAAAGGGTATAACCGCAGAATATTTGCCTCAAAACATTACTGAAAAGTATTGGATTGATAGTTCAGGTAACGAGAATCATGGTCACCTTATGGATGGAGCACATGCTTCTAGTCATGAAGTCAACATAGTAGGTGAAGGTACTGGATTATTGGGTAGTGAGACTTTAGCAAATCTCAATTCTGGTGCTAGTTGGTATTTTAATGGTGGACAAGGGAGACTAACGACTGTTACTGACGGTATAAATTTTAATAGTCCGAGTTATACTTATGAAACTTGGTTTAAAACTACCCAGACCTCATCATCATATCTCGCACTATTGGGTGGGACATGGTCTAGTACAGATCTCGAAATGGGATTGGGTATAGGTTCTGCCGGTCAGATATTTGTTAATAGTTATCGCCACAATGCTTCTGGTGCTCAACAAGCTGCTGCAGGTGTTTACGTTAATGATGATAAATGGCATCATGCAGCTGTTGTAGTTAGAGACCAAATATGGGATGGGCATGAGTTTACTAACATTGTTGAATTGTATGTGGATGGAGTTTGTGTAAGAACTCGTCGTGGTATATACACATATAATAATCCAGGACACTTACAGAGACAGGGTCAAATTGAAATCGGTTCTAGGTTTGGAGCAGGTAACTTCTTCAATGGTGAGATTCGAATGGCCAGATACCATAATCGTGCATTATCCAAAACTGAAATCAAAGATTCCTATAATGGTAAATCAATACCTTATAAGTATAGAAAGGCTTCATTTGAAAATGTTCTTGATATAGATACTAGTTATCTTGATAATGGCCTTGGTCGATGGTCTCACTCTGGTGCTGGTAGTTTAACACATGATGCATCTAATGAAAATGTGGATATATCTGTTACTACTTCAGGGTATGTTTATACCGATATTCCTTTGTATGATGATTCTTATAGTACTGTTTTTGAGGGTGAACATTACTTGGAGTATGGGCAAACATATAGAGTAAGAGCAACGATGGAAGCAGTGGGTGGATATGGTTATAGTCTGAGATACTTAAATACCTCAAATAATTATGTAGAGTTTTATAGGTCAAGTAGACCAGGATTTGATTTTGAATGGACACTACCTACAGATTACAAAAGTCCAACTGGGTTTATTGCTATATATAGTAATAGTGGAACAACTACGATAACTGGATTTGATAATTTTGAAATTATTCCAGTTGGTGTGGTTGCTGAATACTTACCTGAAAACATTTCCGAGTTTGGGTGGATTGATTCTACTCAGAATGGTTTTGATCTAATTAATCCATATCAGGCCTTAACATATCCTATAAACCATGAATCAAATACACCTGTAGATGGTAAGGGGTTGACGGTTGGTAATAGAGGATATCAGGGACACACAGAAAAATCTCTTGTTAGAATTAAAAATCGTGGAGATACATCTATTCCTTCTAACAACCATTCAATTGAATGGCCGGGTTCAGGGACTATAGCAAATCAGTTAGTTTGGTCGAAAGGGTTTACTGCTGAGGCAAAGTTTACTTTGAATCGTGAACCTCTAGGTCAGGCCGTTATCTTTGGTAAAGGAACTCCATGCAGTTCCTCAAACAATTATGTTTGGGGTCTGAAAGTTTGGGGACAGGCTGGTAATCGAGGTAATCTTGGCTTCAGTATTAGTGCTGATTATGGTACAGGGAATTCTAATACCTCCTATTCTGGGGTTCACAGTTCTCGAGCATATTTCAAGCCGGGTGAAACTTATCATGTCGTAGGTGTGTGGGATGGTGGAAATCATTATGGTTCATTGAGAATTTATATCAATGGTGTTTGTGTAGGTATGGATAGAGGAAATATTGCCCTGAGTAGTATTACCCAAATGTCAGATGCCGCAGGCATGCGATTGTGTGCGGGTGTTGATGGGCAAGCAGCTCGATATGGTTTAGATGCAGAATACCATCTACTTCGTCTCCATAATCGACCACTATCAGATACCGAAATAAGGCAATCTTATCTTGGTCAAGAGATCCCATACAAACATAGTAATGCTTCCAATACTGAACTAATTGGAGAGCAAACCAATAGAGATTTCAGTAGTGGTATTGGTGACTGGGCAGGTACTGGTAGCGGTTCATCACTTACAGTCACAAATGGTGAATTAGTCAGAGTCCAAGCCGGAGGTCATACGACCCATAGGGGTGAAGGTTTAAATGGTTTTGCACATAGAATGTGGTTGAATTGGGCCTCTGATAGTGGTGGAGGTGCTGCGGGTAGGTTTACAGAAAGGGTTCACCAAATCTCCTTTGATGCATACCATACAGGTGATAATAAAGCAAGATTGTATGTTCATGACAGTAATGAAGCTCTCGGCGTCGGTCAAGAGAAATATGTAGATATCACAACAACCAAAACTCGTTATACTGTGGAACTTAATGCGTTGCATGATGAGTATGCTGCATCAGGGCAATACATTTTATTTGGTCTTGCAAATCCAGGGACTTTCAAACTCGATAATATATCTTATACCCATGCAGGTTGTTACATGGACCTGAATAGTGATGGTATAACAGACGGTTATTGGATGGATAGTACAGGAAATGGAAATAATGCTACTGTCTCTAACGGTGAAACTATTAACTACGAGTTACCAGCACTGACAATTAACCCTACTAATGCGGCATCTGGTCAGTCTGTTCTTACTGTTCCAGGTACTACTAGAATAAGTGGGACTAATTACACATTCGCAACTGGTACAAACAATTTCTTTAATTATAGGGAATGGAGAGTAAATACAGGTTCTTCTGGTGGGGCAATAATCCGTAATGATGGTTCTGCTGGGATAACCCTCCAATCTGGTAGTGGTAATGGAATTTTTATTGATAGTAGTAATAACGTAGTGATTGGAGCTACAGCTGCAGTATCTAAATTGCATGTTGATGAATCAGGTGGTGGTGTTTTATCTCTCACTAGGACAACAGGATCTACAACGGGTGATTTAGGATATTTGAGATTTGGTAATACTAATGTTGATTCCGAAATGGGTGGAATCAAAATGTTCCAGGATGGTCATACAAATAGTAGTCGATTGGAGATTTGGACACAGAATACTGGTGGATCTTCTTCTGTAAAGGTTGCAGTTGATAGGTCTGGTTTTGTAGGAATTGGAAATGATGATCCCGATTACTTTCTGGATATAAAAGGTACGTCAGGTACGTCTACAATATTGAACAAACTTTGGAATACAAACACTAGTTGGGATGCCTATGCATTAGTTCGTGGAGTGTCTGACACTCAATCTGTTGGTCAACCTGCTGCTGATTGGGGTTTTTATAGGGGTAATTCGACTGATGGTAATGCAGCTTCTGGATTTGTGATTAAGACAGGTGCTAATAATGGCACAACTGTAAAGATGAAAGTCGATTGGAATGGTCATGTTACTCCTGGTGCAGATAATACTCAAGACTTAGGGTCATCTTCTAAACGTTGGGCTAACCTACATGTTGGTGATGTTCAACTAAATAATGAGGGTTCTGGTGGTAATGAGATAGATGGTACTGAAGGTAAGTGGACTATACAAGAGGGTGAAGAAGACCTCTTTATTGTAAATAGAAAAAGTGGTAAAAAGTATAAATTTAAACTTGAAGAGGTAGAATAATGCCAATTTATAGTTCTTCAATGACGGCACTCAATGCCCCAAAAAGTAGTTATCAGTTTTTTGAACACTCTACTGGAAACATAAAGGTTCCAACTACTGCTGACTTAGTTTGGGGTACTGGGAGTATTTCGGGGTCGGTTTGGTTCCGTGCATATGACATGGAAGATTCCCAAACCGCCTCATATATAATGACTCATTTAGATAGTTCAGGGGCAACTTCCAGAGGTTTTATTCTCTACTACTATAAGTATAGCCACGCGAGTAAGGGAAGGGTAGGAATACAATTTTATAGAGGGAGTGGGAGTCCTACAGGGTACAGTATTTTTTCAGATGTCAGATATAACGATAATAGATGGCATCATGCAGCCTTTGTTATTCGAAGGGATGGATCTGTTTCCTCCGCCGCAGACATGTCATTATATATTGATGGGATATTGGCTCCTACATATAGTAGTATGAATAATCCAGAAAATGCAATTTCTGCATTTGCCCCAGAATATATTTCAAATTCTGTGGATCTGAAGTTTGGAGATGGGATTTCTAGTTGGGGTCCGTTTCAGGGTGAAATTTCCAATGCAAGGTTGTTTAATTTTCCACTTTCTTCAGATGAGGTGTCAGATTTATACACTTCTAACACAGTTCCACACAAATATGTTGGAGCAAGTCAGTCTGACATAATTACACCATCCGCCAGTTTCACTAATGGTGTGTATAATGGGTGGGCTAAGTATGATGGAATTGGTAATTCTGAAGGTAGTAGCTGGGGAACATTAGGTGCTACCAATGGTTACGGTCCACCAAATGATCCCAGATTCTCAGGGAGTGGACACTACTGGTCACAGAGTATAGATACTGGGTCAACGGCTTCTGGTGGTCCAGGAATATCTAAACAAAATATAACTGTAGAAAGAGGAAAGGCCTATGAATTTAGTTTTTGGCATAGGTTTGTAACAAGTTCACCACAAGTTGGACATGGAACATATGGTTATATAAACAGGGATATGGAAGGTGCTTCAACTACTGACGCAACAGTAAGTGTGGGTACTGGATGGAATAGACATGCCCATAGGTTTACGGCAACAACGAATTCTGTTTCAGTGTTTTTGAGAATGAACTCTGCAGGACACTATTTGATATTTGCCCCTACATTACGTCAAATTGGATGTGTTGGGGAGTGGACTGAAAACAATATTAGGGAAGAGGCATTAACATCTACCGATAAACCAATGTGGATAGATACATCAGGAAACCAATTACATGGATTGAAACAATATTCTTCATCCACCAGTAAAGCACATATGCACGCTATGGCAACTAACGAACAACGAATGTCTGCGATAACCGTAAATAATGTTCACACATCGGCTATGAATTTTGGTGGAACAACTACAGGTCAGGAACTGGATGCATATGAAGAAGGAACTTGGTCTCCTGAATTTAGGGCATATACTACGAATGTTCATTCAACTTATGTTTTCAATACTGAAGGAACATATACGAGAGTTGGAAATAGATGCTATGTTACTTGGTGTATGAAATTTAATTCGAATGCGATAGCTTCTACTTATGCCTGGCAGTATATTCGTATTTATGGATTACCTTATTACTCTGACCACTATCCTGGTAGTGCTACTGAGTATAGGAGCCCTATGCCTATTCTAACTAACAACTTTGCTTATGCCATGACAACGGATTTATATGGTAGAGTACAAAATAATTATATCACACCATATTTTACCAACATCAACTCTGGATCTTTAAACTACGAAGCCTACCCATATTATTTGATGGGCAGCACTGCTTCTGGGGGGCGTAGTATGCAAGGAAGTGGTTGGTATAAGATTAAAGAATAGGAGAATATATGTCAATATTTAGTTCTAGTTTGGCAAAAAAAGGTGTCAGGGGGAGTTATAATTTTAGGGCTGCAGAAAGTAGTAATAGGGTAACAATTTCAGACTCAAATACTTTATTATTCCAAACAGGAAATATGAATTTTACCTATGAGGCTATAGTCAAAGTAAATACAGTTTCTAGGCAGACAATTTACGACACTTATACTACATCCTTCCAGACTAATACTTCTAATGGTAATTTTGTTTTTCAATTAACTGTTAATGCCAAAAATGAAGCAGGAAGTACTGTTTGGGTTATTTGCAATAGTGGAGAATATCCCTTATCGGATGATTGGTATCATGTATTTGTTACCTATGAGAAAAACTTGTATCAATCGCAAGGTGCTAAAGTATATGTTAATGGCGCACTTGCTGGTACAGCATCTTCATATGACACCAATGAGGCTTATGGTGATGTAGGACCATATATTGGTTATACAGCTCATGTTGGAGGGGTTTGGGGTGATATGGATTTAGCATTACTCCGAATATATAATAAGGCACTTACAGCTGAAGAAGTTCAAGGTATTTATAGGTCCAAAACAGTTCCATTTCATCTTAGTCATGGTGATCCTAGAAGAAGAACTCCAAGTTGGTTTGGTAATTTTACTGCTGATGTTGGGGGATTTGAGACTTCTAGTTTTATCGGTAATGTAGGTAAATGGCAAGCTAGTGGTACTGGTGGCCTTTCAAGAGAAACTTCAGGAACTCCGTATTCTGGTTCATATCATGGTTTATTCACAAACACCTACCATAGTGCTAATAATACCACGAATTCTGTATTTGCAAGTCTTAGGTATGGAGGAAGCACTACTCATGGGGATACTAACGTAGGGGCTGCATGGGGATATACATATGCTGTTGAAGCATGGTTTAAGAGATATTCCTCCTCATTAACTGTTCGTATGTCAGTATATGGAGAAGGGAATCAGGCGATTGAATGTTCTGTAAGTAGTTCATATCGTAGATTTGTTTTAGAGTATGTTCACACTCATGCACATTATACAGTGGAAGATGTATACTTTCATGCCAATTCGGGAGATCATGACTTTTATGTTGATAATGTTAAATTCTTTAGGGCAGGGTTGGTTGCAGAATACAAAGCTGAAAATATTAGTGATACAACATGGATAGATACTGGACCTCACGGGCTACATGGAACTGTAGCTAATGCTAAACCAACAAATCACACTTTTGGTTCTCTAGCCTTAAAAAATATTAACACTTCTAATATGAATTTTGACGGTACAACAACAAGTGATGCTCTTGATGCATACGAGGAAGGAACTTGGACTCCGACACTTCATGCCCATTCCAGTTATGCAGGAACTTTAAGGGTTGATTATGCGACTGGTGCATATGTCAGAATTGGGAGATTGGTTAGTATCAGAGGAAATATTGTTTTCGAATTAGGTTGGGGGGCTACGGTATCTGCATCTCTGTCTACTTGGGTTGCGGGCCTTCCATTTGCATCTGATACTAGATACACTGCTGGTGGAAGTGATGCGATGATGGAAATTATGCCTTACAAAGTCAAATTTGATGCATCAGATTATCATGATTGGCAAAATTTAGGGTATATTGGAACTAATCAGATGGCTAGTGCAGATAAGATGCATATCTTATCTATGGAAAGTGGTGGGGCCCCTCATGCTTGGACGGTTAATGCTTGGACAAGTAATATTAGTGGAGCACAGATGCAATTTTATTTCTCAGGGACTTATATGGTTAAAGATTCAGGTTACTAAGGAGAAAAAATGCCAATATTTAGTAAAAATATGATAGACGCACAGGGCCCAAGTTATCTTTGGGTTGGTGATAGTCAGTATAAACCTCAACAATATGTCACTTTGCCTGTTAATCACCCTTTTAGGAAAAATGATTTTTCGATTGAAATGACTTTTTGTTTCTTAGATGCAACCAAATATAACAATGAAAACTGGCATTGGCTCTTGAAAACTGGTAACGATGCAGGCCACTATATTGCAAAAATCTATATTGCAATGATGAATGGGTTTCTCAGAATTTCTGTTGGAGGTTGGTTTAATGATGTTATCACTAATCAACCTGTAAGTAATTCTGTAGGAAATCCTAGGTTGGATGACGGAACATGGCATCATTTTGTATTAACAAGGATAAATGGAACCTATCAGGCATATGTGGATGGGGCACTTTATGGTACAGGATATACACCTACTGTCACAGATTTTACTGACAATCAGTGGAGGGTGGGTCAGGCTCCTGGTCATAATGACAGTTCTATGGGTGAAATAGGAAAGGTTCGTTTCTTTAATGTTGGGCTAACACACAATGAAATTGTAGATTTAGCAGGTGGAGCCGCAGTTCCTTTTAAATATACACATGCAAGACAGATTGACCTTTTTCAACCTTCTACATCATGGTCTAGAAATTCTGCTGCCGGAAATTGGTATGCTGCTCATCAAACTAATGGCACTCATACTTATGTGGGGGATACGGGTAATTTTGTTTCTAGTCCCACTTCTATGAGACTTAGGATGGATGGGAGTAGCGGTGGTATTATGGATAGTTGGATTAGTTGGTTTTACAGAGTGAGTAGTTGGAATAATTCTGACGTATATAAACGTTTTAGGTATAATTTTGATGTTGCCCATTCCAGCGGTAATAATACTAAACTTCAATTCGGTGTGGGGTACTATTCGAGAAAGCAACTAACCTCAGCCTTAGCAGTCGAAACAGTTGACGCACATTCGACTGCAGATAATTTTATTGCCGATGATCATACTCATCGTATAATTTCCCAAACAGCCGGAGCAGGTTCCTTAACTTGGAAAAATCTCACATATGAGTTTACTTTGATGGATGTTACTGAAAGTATGAATAGGAACCAGCCAACCTTTGCAATTTGGAAAGGGAGTGGAAGTACGCAAGCCACTTGGTATTTAGACAATATTAAAATAGATAGAATTGGATGTGTGGCAGAATATCTACCAACAGGTATTACTCCTACAAAATGGTATGATAGTTCAGGTAATGATAGGCATAGTTCAGTTGTAACAGGAGTTCAGGCACATAATCACAAGAGAGGGGCAATAAAGGTTTCAAACTTGAAAACTTCCTCAATGTCTTTTTCAGGTACAGTAACTAGTCAAAATTTGGATGCATACGAAGAAGGAGAGTGGACTCCAGTACCTGTGGCTAGTGGTGTTACCTTTACTACGACTGCTGCCCACACAAAGGGAAGATACACAAAAATTGGTCAACTGGTCACCTTTGCCGGGAAAATTAGAGTAAGTAACGTTAATTCTTCAACGAGTACATCAACATTGTCTATCTCTGGTCTTCCATTTGCTGCAGAACATGCATGGCCACAGAATGCAATTAATATTGTAACTATACAGATTCAGAGGGGAACTAATTCTCAAGGGTCTTTAGGTCATGCGGCATATATAAATGATCACAGTTTTTTTCCTCATTCCTTTGTCGATCATGCAGCAGATACAGGTGGATGGAAAGCATGGAAGGCAAGAGAATTGTATGTTTCAGGAAACTATACTGAATTACATTTTAGAGGAGAATATACTGCCAAAAGGTAACGTATAAATAAAAACGTCTTAATTATAGGAGGATAGTATGGCAATTACTATCGTAGAAGTAGAAAGAATTGACTCTATTGACTGTTTAGAAAACGGTATAATACAGGTCAGAAAGGGTCGATATTATGAAAAAACAAAAACAGAAACTGTTCCCGTAACAAGTATGAATGAAACGCAGACTCCTGCAGTTGATGAAGATGGTAATCCTGTCTATAGGAAAGTACCTGTCTTAGATGAAGCAGGAAATCCTACATCGAACGAAGATGGAACACCTATATTACAAAATGCTCTAGATGAAGATGGAAATCCTATCCAAGACATTATCATAGAATATGAGACTGTTGAGACAGGTGAAACTAAAGAGGAAACAGAAGTTACATTAGAACTTATAGAGAATTGGAGAACTACTTTAGCAGTACATGATGAAGATACTGCTGAAGAAGTTTTAGGTGAGAAAAAATCAATAGCCCTAGCACATTGGGCATCATTTCCAGTTCCAGAAGAACCATCAGACCCAGTCGTAGAGTGATTGGTTTATAAATATAAATATCAAATTAATTAATGGAGAAAATAATTATGGAAAACGTGAAACTTGAAGTAGAAGAACAACAGAAGTTTAATTTCTTACTAGCACAAGCTGCAGAATTTCAACAAAAGATAGATATTTATTCTAAGGCTCTGGAAGATGTTCAGGAAAATGCCCAAGAACAGATGAAAGAAGTACAAGAAAAATATGAACTTAACGGTCAGGCATTCCACTATGACCCTTCAGGGGGTGAGTTGGTGTTTGACGAAAATTCAGAAGATACAGAAACGCCAGTGGAGGCATAATAAATGAAAGTTGATCAGTGGAAAATCGGGTACATGAGAAATCTTTTAGAAGGTAAGGTTAATCATGGGTACGAAGTTTCTCTACTCCGTACTAAAATTAGTTCCATTATTGGGGAATTAGAAAAACTTCAAGAGTATGATATAGATGTTCCAGATGAGAAATTAGCTGCAATGTTTGCTTCTGTGAATGATAAAATAACATCTATGAAAGAGGAAGCTTCTAATATATCACATTTTGATGATGTAAATGAAGAGGTTGGTAAACTAAAAGACGTAGTAGAACCTCCTCCTGAACCTGAACCTGAACCTGAACCCGTCGAGGAAGAAGTTCTCACAGAAGATGGTAGGGTTGTTGACGAACCAACAGAAGATGATCCAATTCCTGAAGCGCCAACTCCAGAAGAGGGGACAGAAGGAGAATAAACACAATAAGGAGACTCAAGTAAATGGCTGACATTAGAATAAAAAGAACAACAACTAGCACTAAACCAGCAAAATATGATGGTAGTGCAGCTGCAAATAAAATTAAATCCGGTGAACTTGCATATGTAGAGGGAACTAATACATTGGTCATGGGGAGTGTTTCGGAGTCAGGAGGAACAGATCGTCCTGCAAACATTCTCAAAATTTTGAGTCTCACTCCCGCTACTGCTTCTGCCGGTGATAAAATAAATTTAAGAGAATCTGGAGCAGATGATGCTGGTACAAACACAGCAACAATCGCTGCACCAGCATCTATAACCTCAGATTTTACCCTAACGCTACCTGATGGTGCAGGAAGTAATGGCCAAACATTAATAACTAATGGTTCTGGTGTTTTGAGTTGGGGAAGTACTGGTGTTGATACGGGTGGAGATGGTATTACCGTTAGTGGATCTACAGCAAGTGCTGATCTAAAGGCAAACGGTGGTCTTGTTATTGAAAGTAATGAAATTGCTGTTGATTTAGCTGCAAGTTCTATAACTGGAACACTTACGGTTGCTGATGGTGGAACAGGTGCGACAAGTCTAACTGATGGTGGTGTTTTATTAGGAAGTGGTTCAGGTGCAGTCACTGCTATGGCAGTTTTAGCTGACGGTGAAATGATCGTTGGTGACGGTACTACTGATCCAGTAGCAGAATCAGGTGCAACATTAAGAACTTCTATTGGTGTTGGTACTGGTGATAGTCCTCAATTTACAGGTATTGAATTAGGTCATGCCACTGACACTACTATCACAAGAACAGGTTCTGGTGATATTGCCATTGAAGGAAATGCTGTATATCGTGCTGGTGGAACTGATATTCCTGTTACGGATGGTGGTACGGGTGCCTCTAATGCATCAGGTGCAAGATCTAATTTAGGTCTTGCTATAGGGTCAAATGTACAAGCATATGATGCTCAATTAGATACTTTGGCTGCATTAACAGCAGATCAAGTAGGTGGTTTGGTTGATTTAGCAACTCTAGAAGCACCAACTTCTGATGGTCAATTTGTTGTTGCAACTGGGGCAGGAGCATTTGCATACGAAACTGGAGCAACTGCCAGAACTTCACTGGGTTTAGGTAGTGGTGATAGTCCTGCATTTACAGGATTAACTCTAAGTGGAAACTTAATAGTTAATGGGACTACAACTACAGTTAATAGCACAACAGTTACTATTGATGATCCAATTTTCACATTAGGTGGTGATACTGCCCCTGGATCAGATGATAGTAAAGATAGGGGTATAGAATTTAGATGGCACAATGGTTCAGCTGCAAAGGTTGGATTCTTTGGGTTTGACGATACAGATAGTAAATTTAAATTTATCCCAGACGCTACCAATACCACTGAAGTATTCTCTGGTACTGTAGGTAGTGCCGAATTTAATGATGTTGCCGTAACTACTATAAACAGTAATGCACTCACAATTTCTGGCGTTACTTTAGGTTCTAACTTGAATGCTCTTACAGTTGATGATAGTTCTATTCAACTAAACAGTGGAACTACATACACTGGAGCATCTGCTGTTACTATTAGTGTTAAGGCATTGGGTATTACTAATGCTATGTTAGCAGGGTCAATTGCTAATGCTAAACTTGCTAATTCCACCATTAGTGGTGTTGCATTAGGAAGTAATTTAAACTCATTAAGTAAAGCTGCCAATTCTGGTTTAGCACTAACATCATACAATGGAAGTGCCGCAGTTTCTGACTTAGCAATCGACTTAAATGATTTGTCAGCTGCAGCAGTTGCCGTTGGTTCTGACTCTATAGCAATTATTGATGCATCAGCCTCTAATGGTTCTAGAAAAGAATCAATTGCTGATTTAGTAAGTGCTATGGCAGGTACTGGTTTAAGTGCTTCATCTGGTGTTCTTTCTGTTGATGAAGTTGATGGTGGAGCATATAGTTAATAAGGAATAATTTATGACTGAATTACAAAATGTAGAAGAATTTGAATTAGATGAAGGTAAAATAAAGGATAATTTGATTAATGGTTTACAACAAAAGGTTCTAGAATTAACTCAACAGAACCTTTTGTTGCAGGCCAATTTCAATACTGCCTTTGACGAACTTAGAGAAACCTATGATATGTTGACATCTCTAAGGGAAGGGAAAGAAGATCCTTTCACAACAAATAAGAAGAAGGAAGTAGAAGACTCAGGAACTTTTTAAGGAGATTAAATGGCTATCCCTACAACAAGAACGACTTTAATTGATTATTGTAAGAGGAGATTAGGTCATCCTGTTATAGAATTAAACCTTAATGATGATCAGATAAGTGATAGGATAGATGATGCTATCCAATACTATAGGGATTACCATAATGATGCCTCTCAGCATCTTTATTTAAAACACAAAATAACTTCAACTGATGTCACAAACAAATACATTCCCATAGATGATTCAATTTTGGGTGTGGTTAATGTATATCCCGTAACGGATGATGCAAATTATGGGACTATCAATATGTTTGACATGAGATATCAGATGCGGTTAAACGACCTTTTTGATTTCAACGATGTTTCCATATTGCATTATACTATGGTTACACAGCATTTAGATTTAATTCAAGATTATTTTGAAGGTAAGGCCCCGTTTGATTATCATCGACATATGGATCAACTACACATATATATGGACTGGGCAAACGATATTAACGTTGATGATTATATTGTAATAGAATGTTATAAAGCAATTGATACAGCAAATGTTTATAATGACATGTGGTTGAAGAGATATGCAACTGCCCTAATTAAGAAACAATGGGGTGAAAATTTGTCCAAATTCGATGGTATAACATTGCCGGGTGGAATTACATACAACGGTGGAAGAATTTTGGACGATGCAAATACGGAAATAGAAAAACTAGAAACTGAAATAGAGACAAACCATGGCGGTATTCTCGCAATTCTAACAGGATAATATGGCAACTAATACATATTTCAAACATAATACAGCTAATAATGCAGAACAAACTCTGATTAACAATTTGGTCATAGAGACCATCAAACAGGTTGGTTTTGATTGTTATTATCTACCTCGATCATCTAACAATGTAGATACCATACTACAAGATGCAGAAAGGGAGAACTTCAGTAATGCTTATCAGTTGGAAATGTATTTTATGGAACCTGAAGATTCCCTTGCAAACTCTATCGACTACATTAGTCGGTTTGGTTTTGAGGTAAGGGATTCTACAGATTTGGTTTTTTCCGTTAGTAGGTTTGAGGCATTAAGTATTCCCAATTATACAGTCCCCCTAGAGGGTGATTTAATATATATCCCATTTGTGGGTCAGATGTATGAGATAAAATTTGTAGAAGATATGACACCTTTCATGCAATTGGGTAAAAATTACGTTTATCAGGCACTTTGTAGGTTGTTTATCTATAATGATCAAGAATTTTCAGTTAATACTGGTACTGCAGCAATAGATAATGCCATTAATAAGATAGAAACAGATAGGTCCTTTAAAATGGACTTAACGATGGGTGCTGGTTCTGGAACTTACACAGTTGGTGAAATTGTATATCAAGGAGCAAATCTAGGAGCTGCAACTGCCCAAGGTGAAGTTATAAGTTGGGCCAGTAATAAACTACGAATTATGAATATTAGTGGAAATTTTGCACTTTCAACAAATGTTATAGGAGATTCCAGTAGTGCTAGTTATACACTTTCTGCACTTAACACACTTGAATTCCCTAACGATCACAGCGCACAGAACTCTGAAATAGAAGCTTATGCGGATTCTGGTGTTGTTGACTTTACAGAATCTAATCCATTTGGTAACTTCTAATGTTAACTTCGACTCCATTTTATAATGAATCCATAAAGAAATGTGTAGCTGCATTTGGTACTCTATTTAACGACATTTCTATAGAAAGGGTCAGTTCAAGTGGATCTAAAGAGGTGGTCAAAGTTCCTTTGGTGTATTCACCAAAAGATAAATGGAGAAATAGGAATGCAGTTACCTTAGCAGGTCAAAACCAATATGAAGGTGCAGAAGTTCAAATATCTGCACCTAGAATGGGTTTTGAATACACTGGGATAGAATATGATCCCTCTAGAAAACTTAACACAGTACAGAAAATTGCAACTGTGGTTGAAAATGACAATACTAAACTCAATAGAAGATTCATGCGTATTCCGTATAATATTTCCTTTGGGTTGTATTTGTTTGTTACTAGGGCTGAAGATGGTTTAAAGGTTATTGAGCAAATATTACCATATTTCACTCCACAATTCACAATAACAATTAACGATGTACTAAAAACTGATATCACATTAACCCTAAACAGCACATCATTTGAAGATAGTTGGGAAGGTGATATGGATGCCAGACGTAGAATTGAATGGAGTTTGGATTTTACTGCCAAGACCTATTTATATGGTCCCGTATCTGAACAATCTATTGTAAAAAAACCAATCATACATTTTTACGATCACGTCTCACCCAACACTAAAGAAAATCCAACTTCCTCTACGTTAGTAAATGCTGCATCTAGAGCTGTAGTTGGTACTAACCCAACAAACGCAGACCCGAATGACTCTTTCACAGAAACAATCACCATAACTTATAATCCAGGAGCTATGTAATGTCAGATGACAAATTAAATGAAGTTTTTGAAATCACCGATATAGAAAAGGTGGAAGAAAAAACTACGGAAATTGTTCCTAGTAGTACAGGTGAAGACTTGGAAGTTGATTACGACTACACTCGGTTAAACCTTTATGACTTAACCGAAAAGGGAAATCGTGCTATTGAAGGTGCTTTAGAAATAGCACTGGAGGGTGGTCACCCAAGAGCATATGAGGTTTTAGCTACATTAATTAAGAATGTTGGAGATACCAACGAAAAAATTATAGATTTACATTCTAAGATGAATGAAATCAACCCAAAAACAATACCAACGAAAGTTACAAATAATTCACTCTTTGTTGGTTCCACCAAAGAATTATATAAGATGATAAAAGAAAAGGATATTTAGTTATGGCAATAAATGTTGAAGTGAAAGTGAAAGGTAATATAGATGCTGCAATAAACCAATTCAATAAAATTTGTAAGAATGAAGGAATAATCGAAACGTATAAGAGAAAACAAACTTACGAAAAACCATCTGAAGAGAGAAGAAGAAAAAGGAATAAGAGGATAAGGGATGAACACAAGTTATCTGGGAAATCCAAATCTTAAAAAGAAAAATGTTCCTTTGTCTTGGACACAGGATGAAATTAGTGAGTTTATAAAATGTAAAGAAAGTCCTTCGTATTTTATAAGGAATTATGTTAGAATTGTTCATGTGGATAGGGGACTAATACCTTTCGACTTGTATGATTTTCAAGAGAATATGGTTGACCAATTCTACGATAACAGATTTGTTATTTGTAAAATGCCTCGTCAGACAGGTAAGTCAACTACAATCATCGCATTTTTACTACACTATATCCTTTTTAATGAAGATGTTAGGGTTGCCATTTTGGCAAATAAAGGTTCAACTGCTAGAGAATTGTTGAGTAGACTTCAGCTTGCATATGAACATCTTCCAGTTTGGTTACAACAGGGGATTGTTACTTGGAATAAGGGTGATATGGAGCTTGAAAATGGTTCCAAAATTCTTGCATCTGCAACTTCCTCTAGTGCAATTAGGGGTGGATCGTTTAACATTATATTCTTAGACGAATTTGCATTTGTTCCACCTAATATTGCAGACGAATTCTTTAGGGCAGTTTATCCTACAATCAGTTCAGGGGAAACTACTAAAGTTTTTATCGTCTCTACCCCGAACGGTATGAACATGTTTTATAAGATGTGGATAAATGCTGTTGAAGGTAGAAGTGATTACTACCCTATAGACGTACATTGGTCACAAGTCCCTGGAAGAGATGAAAAGTGGAAAGAACAGACTATAAGGAATACATCCGAAGATCAGTTTCGAGTTGAGTTTGAAACAGAGTTTATTGGATCTTCCAATACCCTAATATCGCCAACCAAACTAAGAAATCTTGCATTTAGAGACCCATTAGTTGCTAAAGATGGGTATTCCGTTTGGGAACATCCCAAACCAAACAGACAATATTTCATTTGTTGTGATGTAGCTAGAGGTGCAGGGAAAGATTACTCTGCATTTACTGTAATTGATGCTACAGATGCTCCTTATAAGTTGGTTGCTACTTATAGAAACAACGATATTTCTCCATTAATATATCCAGATGTTATCTATAAGGTGGCAACTCACTATAATGAGGCCTTATTGTTAGTTGAATCTAACGATATTGGTGGTCAGGTAGCAGACACTCTGTATTATGATTTTGAATACGAAAATATGCTATCTGCAACTACCAAAGGTAGGAGTGGACAACAACTTTCAGGTGGATTCTCTAAAGGTGCGTATATAGGTGTTAAAACAACAGCACAAGTCAAACGTATAGGCTGTTCTACATTGAAAGATCTCATAGAACAGGATCAATTACTTATTTTAGACTTTAATACAATCTCGGAACTGACTTCTTTTGCAGTCAAGGGGAAAGGTTATTCTGCAACTGAAGGTAATAATGACGATTTGGTGATGTGTTTAGTGTTGTTTTCTTGGACAGCAAAACAAAGGTATTTTAGGGAATTGTTAGATCAGGAATTGCGTGAAAAAATATTTGGTGATAAAATAAAGGAAATAGAACAGGAAATGACTCCCTTTGGTTTTATTGTCGATCACACAGAAGACGATTACTTTACCGAAAGTGACGGAACAGTATGGAAAACAGTTACACTTTGAAAAAGTCATTTTTTATAAATATAGTTAGATAGAATATTTTTACTAAAAATCTAAAAGGAGAAAAAAATTATGGCTTTTCAAGTAAGTCCAGGCGTTAATATATCAGAAGTTGATCTGTCTACGACAATACCTTCTGTAGCAACGTCTGATGCAGCTATGGCATTTGCGACCCAATGGGGTCCTGCCGATAAGATTACAACTGTGACTGGCGAAAAGGATTTAGCTTCCCAGTTCGGTAAGCCAGACACAAACACACAGACAAACTGGTTGACCGCAGCTTCTTTCCTTGCATATGCTGGTTCTTTACAAATTGTAAGAACTATTGGTTCCGATGCAAAAAATGCTATGGCAGGCTCTGGAGGTACGGCTCCACTAATTAAAAATCAAGAAGATTTTGAAAGTGCAACTCACAATGTGGCACAGTCCTTTGTGGCAAGGTATCCTGGAACATTAGGAAATGGATTGATTGTGGGATTATATCAAGGTTCAGGTACAATTGTTAGTGAACAAATTTTAACATTTACATCTGCATCTCCAAGTGGTAACTGGCAAGCTAGTCAAGATCATGCTTCAGTTACACAAACATCTACTACTGGAACTGGAACAGGTGCTTCGTTTAGGGTTGTTTCTAGTGGAACTAGTGCCCTAACTATCACTTTGGTAGCATCAGGCAAGGACTATACGGTAGGTGATACAATCACTTTGACAGATCCAGGATCTACATCCGAAACAGTTGTTTTGACGGTATCTACTATATCAGCTAGTAGCCCAGCATTTGATTCAGATACCGTATTAGATGGTTCTGGAAAAACTGGGACAGGTATTAAGTGGAGTGATCATTTTGATGAGGCCCCTAATTCTGGTTCCGAAACTCAATTTGCCCATGTTATAGTGATTGATTCACTAGGAAATTTCGGTAGTGTAAATGAAGTTATCGAAAAACATGCTTATGTTTCTTTAGCATCCAACGGAAAGGACGAACAAGGTAATTCTAACTATATCGTAGAAGTTATTAAAAGAGAATCAAAATATATATGGTGTACTGGTAAGTTTGATAGCAATACCCAATTTGAAGGAGTTAGTAATTGGGATACGGGAACAACAAGTACAACTTTTGATTCCATTACTGAAGCAGGAATAGATACTGGTGGAACATCTGATGCTGGTCATTGGGGTGCTACACTAGCGGCTGGTATAGATGATAATGGAACTGGATCTAATGAGGGTAATTCTACAGCAAAACGTCAAATAGGTTATGAATTGTTTGATGATCCAGAACAAACCGATGTTTCCCTATTCCCAATTGGTGTTGATCCCGGACAAGGTACTGGAAACGGAAACGGTGGATTTGAACTATCAGATGCTGTTATAGTTGTAGCAGGAACAAGTAGAAAAGATGCTGTTGTATTTACTTCACCTGCTGAAGGTTCAGTTACTGGAGTAGATAGTAATTCATCTAAGGCATCAAAGGTTATTGCTGACAGGGCAAAAATCACTGGTAATTCTTATGCAGTTATGGATTCTGGCTGGAAACAGATGTATAACAAATACACCGATAAATTTGTCAATGTCCCATTAAATGGTGATGTTGCTGGTTTGTGTGTTGCTACAGATAACAATCGAGATCCATGGTATTCACCTGCTGGTTTTAATCGTGGTCAGGTTAAAAATGTTGTCAAATTACATTTAGATCCAAATAAATCATCAAGAGATACCCTATACAAGAAACAAGTTAATCCAGTTGCAACTTTCCCTGGAGAGGGCCCAATATTATTTGGTGATAAAACTATGCAGTCTAAGCCTAGTGCGTTTGATCGTATCAACGTTCGTAGGTTGTTTATTGTATTAGAAAAATCTATTTCTGCAGCTGCAAAATATTCATTGTTTGAATTCAACGACGAATTCACAAGAGCTAATTTCCGTAGTATGGTAGATCCATTCTTAAGAGAGATTAAAACTCGTCGTGGAATTACAGACTATCTAGTAGTGTGTGATGGAACAAATAATACATCAGAAGTCATCGATCGTAACGAATTTGTCGGTGATATATTTATTAAACCCGCTCGTTCTATTAACTACATTCAACTCAACTTTGTTGCTGTTAAGACAGGTGTGAGTTTTAATGAAGTCGTAGGACAAGTATAAATATAACTATAAGGAGAAGAGTAAATGGCATTTAATATTTCGAACTTTAAAGATGCTCTTCCTTTAGGTGGTGCTAGAGCTGGGTTGTTTAAAATTTATGTCCCATCCCCAGGATTTTTGGAAGGACATGGAAAAGAAACTTCCAGTCGATTTGCACTATCTGCACAAGCATCAACAATTCCTGCAGGAACTATTGAAGCAGCTGAAGTTAGTTACTTTGGCAGAATCTTCAAACTTCCCGGAGGAAGAGTATTTGATGAGTGGGCTACTACAGTTATGATTGATGAGGATTACGTAACTCGTGACTTTATCGAACAGTGGATGGACAGAATTAATGGTAATACGACTAACAAGTCTACTGCCACAGGTTCTTATCTACAAGACTTAGAAGTTCACCAGTATGCAAAAACAGGTGAGATCGTAAGAAAATATATTTTAGTTGGTGCATGGCCAAGTGCAGTCGGAGAAGTTGCACTTGATTGGGCAGAAGCAAGTACAATACAAACGTTTGATGTTTCATGGCAATTCCAGTGGTGGGAGTCTAAAGCAATTTCCAATAAAACTACTGGTGATGCTACTAATGTAGATACTAATGATCCTAGCGGTTTACCGACAGTCGGTGATATCGTTTCTGACGTTAAACAAGCATTTGGAAACATTATATAAATCAGATCGAAGGGGATTTTATATCCCCTTCATTTTAATAGGATACTAATATGGCCTGGAGTACATGGTTAAGAGATAAATTTTTAGGATTTACCATCCAAAAACAGGATAAGCAGATCGCAAGTTTTGCTCCTCCTGAGCCAGATGATGGTGCCATCAATATGGAAATTGGTGGGGCCTATGGTACATATGTAGATTTTGATGGTAAGATCCACAATGAGGTTGCACTTATTGATAAATATCGAGAAATGTCCATTACGCCAGAATGTGATGAAGCAATTGAAGATATTGTCAACGAGGCAATTGTTATGGGTGATGCAGTTCCACCAGTAGAACTAGAACTGTCGACTTTAAACATATCTAAGAAATTAAAACAATCTATCTATGAAGAGTTCAAACACATTTACAATCTTTTAAACTTTGACAAAAAAGGTCATGAAATCTTTAGAAAATGGTATGTTGATGGAAAAACACATTACCATATGATGATAGATGAAGAAGATAAGGATGCAGGAATACAAGAATTACGATATTTAGACTCTCGTAAAATTAGAAAGGTTAGAGAAATAATTAGGGAACAGGCAGATAATGGGGTTGATATGGTCAAAAAGACCATTGAATTTTATGCGTATGATGAAGTGGGCATAAATGACCAATCACAAACTATGACAGGTTTAAAAATAAATCCTGATGTGGTTGCAGCATCCAATTCTGGATTGTATGACCATAAATCTGGTTCTATAATTAGTTACTTACATAAGGCAATAAAACCTCTAAACCAACTAAAAATGATGGAAGATGCGATTGTTATTTATCGTATCGCACGTGCCCCAGAACGTAGAATTTTCTATATTGATGTGGGTAACTTACCAAAGGCAAAAGCAGAACAGTATCTACGTGATATGATGGTCAAACATCGCAACAAAATTGTTTATGATGCATCTACAGGTGAGATTAAAGACGATAGAAAACACATGAATATGATGGAAGATTACTGGTTGCCACGTAGGGAAGGTGGAAGAGGTACAGAAATTCAAACTTTGCCTGGAGGTCAGAACTTAGGAGAATTGGAAGATATTGAATATTTCCAAAGGAAATTATACAAGGCACTAAACGTACCAACATCACGGTTGATGGAAGAAACTGGATTTAGCCTTGGTCGAGAAACCGAAATTACTAGAGACGAACTAAAATTCAGTAAATTTATAATGAGATTAAGAACACAATTTGTAGAAGTTTTTGACACTATTCTTAAAACTCAATTAATTTTAAAAGGTATTATAAAGGACGAAGAATGGGGTGAAATCAAAGACGGTATGGAATACATGTGGGCAGAAGATGGTTATTATCGAGAAATTAAAAATACAGAAATGTTGCGTGACAGGCTCTCACTTGCCCAAGATGTTAGTGAATACACAGGAAAGTTTTTCTCAATCGACTATATCCGTAGAGAAGTGTTAAAACAAACACAAGAAGAAATGGATAGAATGGATAGGGAGATCGAGGCAGAAAAACAAAAGGAAATTGATCTTGCAAAATTGCAAGGATTAATGCCTGATGAGGGTGGTGGATATTCTTATGAACAAAAGGGTAATACTGAAGTCCAAGGTACAGTAGAAAATATTCTAAATCACTTACAAAGGCAAGAACAGGAACAAAAAATTGTTGAGTTAGAAGAATCCTTAGAAGTTTCAAACGCCATAGAACATGTTAATGGCCACAAGGAAGAATTGGTAGGTACAATCACACCAATAGATGAGGAAGAATGCGAAATAAAAATCTAACACAAATTCTTAAAACTTCTGTAGAGTTTACCAAATCAGAAATAGAAAATCTGAAAGGTGAATTGTCTGATGTGTTGGTGGAAATAGGAAACCAACAAGAAATGATGATAAAGGCTATGGAAGAAAATAGAAAACAACTCCTAGAAACCCTAGTTGAATTTAGAACTGAACAGAAAAGTTTCATGTCTTACAACAAAATCGAAAAAGTGTTGGAAGAGGGCGAGCTTAAGGTAGTTACAGGTCCTAAAGGTCCTAGAGGTTCCGTTGGTCCACAAGGAGAAAAGGGTGATGAAGGAGAAATAGGAAAACCATTTCTTTTTGAAGATTTTACTATAGAACAATTAGCACTATTAAAGGGTGATCAAGGTGAAATCGGTCCTATAGGCCCACAAGGTATGCAAGGGGTACAGGGTGAAAGAGGATTTCGCGGATTACAAGGTGCTAAGGGTGATATTGGAGAACAGGGAATTCAAGGAGAATTGGGTTTAACTGGCCCTAAAGGTGAAGATGGTTTGCCAGGTGAAAGGGGTGAGCAAGGGGAAATAGGTCCTAGAGGAGCTCCAGGTGAAAAAGGAATACAAGGTGTTCCTGGGAAGGATTTTGATTCCCAAAAGGTGTATGAAAAGGTTATAACACAAGTAGATAAGATGTTATCAGAACTACCAGAAATAGAAGTTACTGCTAACGACTTAACTGAAGTTCGCAATGAAATATACAAAAGAATGGGTAATTTACAAAGTAGGATGGTTAATCTAATTTCAAGTAGTTCCGGAAGTGGTGAAGTATTACTTGCAAGAATGGATGACGTTGATACTACCAATATTGCTAATCAGAAAATACTTGTTTATGATTCTACAGCAAAGAAATTTATTTTCCAGGCAAAACCAGAAGGTACGGGTTCAATCGATCTTGGACCACTCGATCCAGACGATTCAGGAACGATTACAGAGGCAGAATTTACTGCTGCGGTTGATGATGCAGTCGATGATGCTGATATTGATGGTGGAACATTTAGTTAGGAGTGTGTTAAATGGAAGACTTAGTTAAAGCAATTAAAGGTGAAAAACCTACAGAAATCAAAAGAGAGTTCGATAAAGCAATTTCAACAAAAATTTTAGACAAAATACAAGATCGAAAGGTGGAGTTAGCAAAAGACGTTTTTAACGTTTTTCCACCTGACGAAAACCAAAGTGAGGAGGAATAATAATGGCTGCAGTTACTCCTTTATCAGATGGCAGACATCTTAATGGAATAGTAAATGCAATAATAAAGAATGGAGACTCCCTCGACTTATCTGCACTAGCTAATGCTACTGGTAGTGCTACTCATACGGTAAAGATTATTTCTCTTCATTGGAGTACTGATTCTACTGGTATGACAGTTACCTATAGTGGCGGAACCCTAAGCCTTTTCGGTGGTGGGACTTGGAGTAGGTTTAACGGGTTTGATGGTATCGAATCTACAGGAGCTGCGGCTGCAGGTGATATATCAGTTTCTGGAAATGGAACTTTATACATAACCGTCAAGAAAATGGCTGGTTATGACGATGCCCCATTACAGTAAGGAGTCTACATGAAACTTATAGCAGAAGAATGTACACAACTTCAGTATGTGACTGAAGAAACAAATGGTAAAAAACAGCTTTACATAGAAGGTGTTTTTCTCCAATCTGAAATAAAAAATAAAAACGGAAGGGTATATCCTAAATCTATCTTGGAAAAGGAAATAGCAAGGTATAACAAGGAATATATTGAACCTAAGAGAGCATATGGAGAATTAGGTCATCCTGAAGGTCCAGTTATCAACCTCGAAAGGGTATCACATATGATAACTGAACTTAATCAGGACGGAAATAATTTTGTTGGTAAAGCAAAAATTATGAAAGAAACTCCATACGGTAAAATAGTTTCTAGTCTCTTGGCAGAGGGTGCCCAATTGGGTGTTTCTTCCAGAGGAATGGGGACTCTAAAGAAAAACAAAGACGGTGTAAATGTTGTGCAAGATGATTTCTTTCTTGCAACTGCAGCAGACATTGTCGCAGACCCATCTGCTCCAAATGCCTTTGTTGAAGGTATTATGGAAAATAGAGAGTGGATTTGGGAAAATGGTCTTTTTAGAGAAAGAGACTTAGCTCTTGCCAAGAGAGAGTTAGATATAAGTAATAAGAAAGATCGAGAAGATAAAGCATTAGAGTTATTTGAGAAGTTTTTTACCAAACTCTAATATTTTATAAATAAGGTATAATAAGGAGATTCATCAATGAGCGAAAAAACATTGCAAGAAGAGATTGAGAATACTATTGATTCTCAAGAAGATCTTGATGAAGCATATAAAACCAAAGCTCAAATGAAAGATGAACTCTCTGACGTTTTAAGTGGTATGAATCGTAATGATTTAATGCAAGCTTATCAAAGTGTTGTTTCTACACCAGAAGCTCCAGTAACGGAAGATGACGGTGGAGACAACGAACCAGAACCACAAGGAGATGCAGATGATGCTCCTGTGGATGACGACCCAAATGCCGATGATGTAGTTTTTACTGCTGAAGTAGCAAAAAAGGTTGTGGAAGGTTTAGATAAGAAAAAATTGCAAGCTGCATATGATGATGTAGCTTCCGATGATTACGATGACTCCCAAGAGACAGATGGTGATGATGAATGGTCTGAACAACATAAGAACATCATCAAGGCTGTTGCCGAAACCATTAAGGAAAACGTCAAGGGTGCAACTTCCAAGAAAGCAGGTATTGCTGCAAAAAGATTCTGTGAAAATAACAAGAAACAGATTGCCCAACTCACAAAAGAAGCCACCTCTGAAAAGAAGGTTGTCAAGTCTAGTTTTAACCCAACAGTTGACCTAGATAAAGACGTTGCTTCCATACAGGAAGATGTTGACACTTTGTTAACAGGTGAGGAATTGTCTGAAGAATTCAAACAAAAGGCTACTGTGATATTTGAAGCTTCTGTAAATCAAAAGGTTGGTATTGCTATTGAGCAATTAAAGGAACAGTTTGATGATCAGTTGAATTCTGCCATATCAGAATCAGAAGAAAAATTCACACAAACCATAGATAGTTATCTAAACTATGTCGTGGAAGAGTGGATGGAAGAAAACAAACTCGTACTGGAAAAGGGTATTAGAACAGAATTAACTGAAGATTTCATGTTAGGGTTAAAAACCTTATTTGAAAATCACTATATCGAAGTTCCAGAAAATAAAGTAGATGTTTTTGAAGAGTTAGCAGAACGTGTTGACGAATTAGAATCTCGTTTAAATACCGAGATAGACAAAAACATTGATTTATCCGAAAAACTTTTTGAATTTGAAAAGCAAGAAGTCGTTCAAGAAATGACCTCCGACCTTTCAGAACTACAAAAAGAAAAAATGCAAGGTTTAGTCGAAAATTTATCCTTTACTGATAAGGATGATTTCGTTTCTAAACTCAAAACTTTAAAAGAAAGTTATTTTGCCAGAAAAGTTAAAGAAACTAAGGAAGAGGAAAAAACTTCTGACTTCAGTTCAGATGTTAGTCCGCGTATGGCTAAATATACCAATTTACTTGAAAGAGTTAAAAAATAAGAGGAGAGAATTAAAATGTCATATAACACAGATAGTTTAGTCCAAAAGTGGGCTCCTGTATTGGACGTTGACTCTCTACCGAAGATCTCTGATCCGCATCGTAGAAGTGTTACTGCTGTAATTTTAGAAAACCAAGAACGATTCATGAACGAAGCTAATGCAGCCGAGTCTGGTCAATTGTTTGAGGCAACTGCAGCTAATGCGTCTGGTACGGGTGGTTTCGGTGGTGGAGCTAGTGCCCCAGTAGCAGGTTACGACCCAATTCTAATTAGTCTCGTACGTCGAGCTATGCCACAATTAATTGCATATGATATCGTTGGTGTTCAACCAATGACTGGTCCTACTGGACTAATCTTTTGCATGAAGTCCGAATATGTCCAAGACGATGGAGCCACTCGTGGTGCTGGTTCTGAAGCCCTATTCGACGAAGCACTAACTGATTTCTCAGCTGGTGGTACTGATGCTACGGTCGATGGTGTTGACAGTGCTACTGTCCCATCAACTGATCCTTTCACTACTGCTTCTTCTGGCCAGACAGTTGCTAACGATTACTTCCCAACGGGAACGAAAGGTGCAATGGCCACTGCCGATGGTGAAGCATTGGGTTACACTTCTGGAAATAAGTTCCGCGAAATGGCATTCAGTATCGACAAAGCTACTGTTACTGCTAAAACTCGTGCTCTCAAAGCCGAATACACAACAGAACTCGCTCAAGACTTGAAAGCAATTCACGGTCTTGATGCTGAAACTGAACTCTCGAACATTCTATCTACTGAGATCCTAGCGGAAATCAATAGGGAGGTGGTCCGTACAGTTAACGGTATTGCTAAGCCTGGTGCCCAAATTAACACTACTAATGCTGGTACTTTCGATCTAGATACTGATGCTAACGGTCGTTGGTCAGTTGAAAAGTTCAAGGGACTAATGTTCCAAATTGAACGTGATGCTAACCAAATTGCTGTTGACACTCGTCGTGGTCGTGGTAATATCATTATCTGTTCTGCTGACGT
>CEUI01063385.1_pt1 | contig 30220 bp, 27 predicted proteins | sample 531411 | NCBI WGS metagenome assembly CEUI01 (sample SAMEA2622841, study PRJEB7988) | marine metagenome | isolation source: saline water (ENVO:00002010), including
ACGATTTGGGCTACGCGCTTCGTGATAAACTTGTCGAGGGAATACACAGGGCCGTTCTTAATTTCCCGTACATCTAACGCCACCATTTCGACCAATGAGGAGATTCGTTCCGTCGCCGCTTCATGGTCCGCATTCATATCTTCCAATCGAACGAGGCGTGTCTCATGCCTTCGCAAATCTTCGCGGACGTCGCCAACTTTATCGTTGATAATGTCAATACGGGTCATTATCAAATCCGTCTGCTTTGTCATGCGGCTCCCTCTTGGCTTTATGACGCAACAAGACTCTCTTAAGTTTTCTCCCTACCCATGCAGAAACAAATAACCACCATATAATTTCAATAACCCCCAAAGCAAGCAGATATGGGGAACCCCAACCGGGGACATCGTAACAAAAGTCATCAAAGCAGACTGTAAAGGGATTAGGTTCCTTTACTGCCTCCCAAAGTGAAATCCAATCCCCGCCTTCGACCGTATCAGTCATTGGAATGTTAAGATGCAGACGCGAGTCATAACAATTCCGTCTATTTGCCCCACAACACTTAAAGGGCATCCGCTTTTCGTATCAACTGATGGAACCACAGACCACACATGACATAGTGAGGGCCTTCATCCACGAATGGACGGGGAACGACGCTGAATACGGACGGCTTCTCTTTGAGAGAACCGGAGAAAAGAATCCAAACTCATGGCGTTTGGCGATTCAACGATTCAAAGCAGAATATCCTGATGAGATGCCTGTAATCGAAAAAGACAACCCGAATGAATTGATACCCGAAGAATGGGCAGGGGGCGCATGGACTGACCTTGCGAGAATCCTCCACGAAAAAAGGCCCGATATTTCGGTACACGCATGGCAAGACCGTGTGTATCAGGCAAGAATGGCAGGTAAATGCGTTCGTAAAGCACATAATGATTTTATTGTAACGCACCTAAAGGGTCCTAAGATTTCCACTGAAGACCTGTGGAACGAAATTGAATTAAGGACAACCCGTGCTATTTCCAACCACGAAAATGAGCGTTGGGCTGATATTCATTTCGATGGTAAAAAATACATCGGTATCGCGTTCGCCGCAGACCAACACATTGGAAGTACGTTTTGTGACATGAAGCGTATGCGAGAAGACGCAGAAATGGTCGCCGCGACACCAAACTGCTATGCGATTATGGGTGGAGATTTCATTGATAATTTCCTTCCCGCTGACAAGGCGTTCCCCGCCGCAAAAGCCACTATCCTTCCCGACAAACAATGGACCCTGATGGAACACTATATTGATATGTTCGATGGGGACATTTTGGCCGTCGTCGCGGGTAATCACGACCAATGGACAAAGAAGTATGCCGGTATCGACCCATTAGCCGATATTATGGAAGACCGCGATATGCTATACCAAACAGACGAATTAAACGTGCGCGTTTTCCTTGGGAAACAACCATACCATATAGCCGTGCGTCACAAGCGTCGAGGTAACTCACAGATTGACCCTGCGCGTGTAGTAAAGAAGATGTGGGAAGATGGAGAGTCCGATTTCGACATCGGTGTCGTTTGTCACAACCACGTACCGATTACTGCCCCATTTACACGACACGGCGTCGAGCGTTGGGCTATTCGCCCCGGCTCCTACAAAGTAATCGACAAGTTCGCAGAAATGATTGGGTTTGCTTCAGACCGACCTACTTGTCCCTTGGCAATCCTCAATCCTGATACAAGAGAGATACAAGTATTTACGGATTTGAGGCAAGGCGTTCGCACACTAAAAATCTTAAACGGTGATGAGTAATGTCGGACCCCCTCGATAGACAAGCCGTGAAATGCACATCCTGTGGTTGGGCTACAAAATATCTTGCCGTCAAGACCGCCGAGACTCGTATTTGTCCATTTTGTAACAAGAAAAAACTTGTTCCTTGGATTTATGGGTGATTCGCATGGATATGTCCGCGTTCCACTTTCAGAGGTCGCGGAAAGACGTTAGGCATTTTTACGAATGGCTCGGTTACTCATGGGGAAACCATATAGGTGAATGGATGGACCTATACCGTAATCGTGGTGAATCCGAAGTCCATCGTGTCTGCATTATTGCCCCGCGTGACCACTCAAAGTCCACGACCCTCCGTATTGTACTCGCCCATAACTGCCTGTTCAAAAAATGGCGAGACAAACCTTATACAGTTTGGTTATTTTCGGCTTCAAAGGACACGGCGTCGAACAGATTGGCTGAAATACGTGCCGATTTAACACGTCATCCCGATTTACGGAAAATGATTGACGAAAGGCGGGGTGGAAAAATGGAATTGCGCTTCACAAATGGCGCATGGATTAAAGCGACGTCGGTTGGTTCCGCTATTCGTGGTGAACACCCTGCTTGTATCGCGTTTGACGACGTTCTTGTCGATTTAGGCGACACATCAATGGACACCGTACAACAATGGATGCGAAAAGTCGTAACACCTATGCTATCCCCCGGAACCGATTTCTATTGTGTGGGAACACCTATGTCAAAAATGGACATATACCATACTGAAATGCTTGAGAATCCCACATGGAAATCCGGCACATGGTCAGCATTCCCCAATTGGGACGCTCATAGAGCAGACCCCGACAATGTAAAATTGGAATGTTTATGGCCGGAACACCGCTCTGAGCGATTTATCATGGAACAACGAGAGGCTATGGGCGATTTGGCGTTTATTCAGGAATATCTGTGTAAAGTAGTCGATGACGACGCTCAAGTTTATCCCCGTAGCGTGATTCGTAAGCATTTGAATATGGAATCGGTGTTAGAGCCTGAAAAAATGCACGGCGGTAAATACGCTATTGGGTTCGACCCCGCCCACGGTTTGAAACAGGACTATTCTGTAATGATTGTTGTTAGACAGGATGAAGATGGCATTCTCCACGTTGTCAATCTATGGCGGCGTAACGACTTCCCGCCCGCAAAACAGGTTGATGAAATACTCCGTTGGAACCACGCATACAAAATGCCCGCGTTCGCGTGTGAAGAAGTCGGCTTCCAAAGATTGTATGAACAATTGATTAACCAAAGGAATGGCGCAGTTGACTTCCAACCAAGCAAAGTTAGCAACAAAGGATTAAAACAAGGGTTACTAAATCGCTTACGAGTATGGTTTGAGCAAGATAAGATTCAATTCCCATACGGTGATGACAATACCCGCAAGCAAATTGAAATCATCCTTGAAGAATTAGAGAATCACGTTTGGAAAGAGGGAGAAATTACAGACATCGGAAGACACAACGATACAACGATGGCTTTAGCCCACGCAGTTGACCAATTTTCATTCCAAGAAAACTTCGCGGCTTTCTCAACCGGCACAACAACGATGAATAATTGGGGAAAAGGCGAAAAAAGCAAAAAATCTTCCAAAAGTAGAGGAAAGTTTGTTACTTTCGGCGGATAGGTTAAATACCACTTGCTTTATCGTATTACCATGAGCAAGAAAAAGTATCGCATTGCGACTGCTACAAATATGCCCAAAAACGCCTTTCAGGCGGCCACAGGTATTCCGTCTATTGTTGACGATACCGAAGACATGAGAAAGGACGCACACTACGACACAGTATTCGACCTTTACGATGACATGGTTAGATTCGACCCTGAATTGAATGGTGCAGTTCGTTCCGTAAGTCTAACGGCTAACAATTGGGAAATCGACTATCGCCCCGGCAAAAACGCACGAATCCGAAATAGCATCCGTGACCTTGTTGACACGATTGATTTTGATGACGTTCTCATCAATGCTATGCGTAATTTAATGGTATATGGAAACGACATAAACAAATTGATTGGAAAAGCAGGTGTCGGTATTACCGCAGTCCAAAGCCTTCCTATTACACAAATGACAATTGTAGATGAAAGGAAACCGCCTTTTGCGGCAGATAAGGATAATCCCGTAATGGAAGCAAAGTGGTATTGGTTAAGAGAAGATAAGCGTGACCCAATGTCGTTCCCTGCAAATGAAATCCTTCACGTCAAAATTGATTACCGCTCCAATTGGTACAAAGACAAGAAACTACGATGGACATACGGTATTTGGGGTGCATCCCGATTCAGCAGTCTAAAGCAACCAATCCGAGCGAAATATAATTCGATTAACAACAGAACCGCGCTTGAAGACAGTTTAACAAAGCAGTTTATCACGATTGGTGCTGAAGCAGTTGAACACATCACAGACCCCAACGAACAACGTGACCGACTTGTGTACATTATGGACGAAGTTGCTTCACTACTTGGTGGGCTACGTGGCGACCAAATCCCAATCCTACCTCACTATGTTGAAATGCACCACGTTGACCTTAAGAACACAATTCCTGACAATTCAGGATTCCTTGACAGTGTTAACGCCGATATTGCGGCGGTTCTAAACGTACCGCGTGTAGCGGCAGGTCAAGAGAAGGGGTCAACATTCGCGGCAACCTTCAATGCAAATATGTGGTCGGTATCAGCCATGAAGAGACTACAAGGTGTTGTTGAGCAAGGCATCCACGAATTATTCATGCGACATCTTGCGCTTCAGGGTATTGCGGCTGAACCACGCCAAATCCCACGACTTATGTTCCACCCAATCGAAGATGAATCACGATTCGACAAGATGCGTCGAGCAACAATGGGTTACGATTCAGGTGTTCTCACACTGAACCAAGCCCTTGAAATGCTTGATTTCCCACCCATCGGTAAAGAAGGCGAAGAACGCAAGACAGAAGGTAACGCGGAACAGGGAGAATTGCCTCGTCAAAACGAACAAGAGGATAATGTGACCGATAAGCCTAAGAATGACAAAAAGGATAACAGTTCGGGTGGTGGCAATGAGTGATGGGAATGAGGAAGCAATCAAGCGGGCATTAGCGTCCGGTCGTAGCCATGAAGATATTGCTAAAGACCTTGCGGACGATGGTCTGCTAAACAACAGTCACCTTCTCGGTTCAACCGAACGGCTCATTGAGTCTAACGGTGAAACACAAGACGTTATCGAGCGAGCCACAGAAACCGCACAGAAGTTACAGAAACTTCTGACTGCTATTATTCCAATTCTTGTTCTTATCGCAGGTAGCGGTTTGGAACTCGGTGGTGTTATCGACGTTACACCTGCGGGTGATGGCGACGAAGGTTGGATGTGGGAAGACGACCCTCATTATTACCCCGAACCTGTGCGTTATGGTTGTACAGATTACGAAGCGGACAACTACGATGAAACGGCAGAAGAAGATGATGGTTCCTGTACTTACCCCCAACATCACGGTGAGCCACACGTTGACATTACACAGATAGAATCCTCACTTACACCTGATGGCGATATGAAAATGGAAATGTATCTTGTCGTCAGTGGTCACTTTGAAGATGATATTGGACTATGGTGGTCTGTCCAACATGACGGAGAACACCAATCCCATTTGGACCGACATACCGAAGAATATGCGGGAGATACCGGACACGTCGAAGAGTATTGGAGTGACTTAGAAGATGGCGAATGGGTTGTCCGAATCCGTGCATATTATCCTGAAGGCGAATTGATGGATGACGAAACATTCCCACCCATCATTCTTCAAAACGATGAGCCGGAACCCGAACCTGAGCCTGAATGCGAACCGGAATACTACGATTACCATGTATCATATACCGATAACAATACAACAGGATTACAATTTACCTACGATGTAGATATTTCATGTGATGAAACACAGAATGTGGAAGTCCAATTCCTTGCCTATGTGAACGGAAGCGCACATAACGATGCACCCTACAATTGGACTTCAGATATTTACAATACGTCTTACCAAGATTGGGATAGCCGAACAGTTTATTTGGGTGATTTCGTAAATGGGACATACGACATATACGCTTATCTCATTAACGAACATGGAGATATGATTAAGGAATCTAAATGGTTCAACGTAGAATTAAAAGCGAGGGATGAGTAGTGATAACCTTCGTCTCAACAGAAAATCTTGTTGATAAGACGTGTCCACAGGATAAGGGTTACCCTTCAATCATAAACCCTGTAACCTATTTTGTTGGTGCGTGTTACCCTGAGATTATTGGTTATACATCGTTTTCAGATATGGGTGATTTTTATTTTGTAGGTAACACGTATATCCTTCCAAAACATAGGGGTAATGGTTATTACGGAGAATTGCTTAAGCGTAGAAACAAACATCTAAATGACAAACCAAAAGTGACCTTAGCCAATCCGCTCGACGATACACAAGAAGAGTTACTACACGCGCAAGTAGCAAAACAAGGGGGAGTACGGATTTATTGTTACACTCAGGTTTGTGATATTATGACAGAAAAAACTTACAATAATTTGTCGTGCTTACCAATGTTCATTTACAGGTGATACTATGAAAGATAATGGGAATTGGGACGTAAGAATTACGCTAAACGATATTTTCGTGGCGGTTGTATCACTACCTATGGTATTCATCTTTTTCATTCTGTCCTACCAACTAATCAATCAAGCGTTCGTAAATCCCGAAGTAAGAGAGGATATTGAATCCTATATCGCAGTCCTCGGTATTCTATCGGGTCCTTCCTATATGGCAATCTCTCGATTCTTCGACCGATGGAATGCAGAACAGGAAGAACGTGTAGAAGCCATGCGTCGTATATCAAAAACAGAAGATGATTTGAAACGTATCAAACTCAAGAAGTAACCTTGATAAGTCGCGTGTTAACTGCAATATGCTATGTCATGCGATTGCGAAGGTTCTTTAGAAGCCGAAAAGGCAGAAGAGGCTGAGTTTTCAGTCTGTCCTACTTGTAAGACTGCGGCTAAATGTGAAAAGGCAGGTGAATGTTATGCAAAAGCATACGTCGAAGAAAACAGACCTTCTTGTGGTCCCGGTGAAGAGTTTAAGGACGGAAAGTGCCAAGCCATTTCCGTTACTATCGAATTAGATGTGGACGAAGCCCGCACGGTCGTTGAAGCATCAACAGGCAAAACCATTATCGAAATTAGTGGCATTGCATTCCATGAAGGATTCAACAAGAACAATTGGGCAATTTCTCGCGCAGGTGTTCAGAATGTTGTTAACCAAATGGTTGGTGCGGACCTGACACTACACCATCCTGAACCCGATACCTTTGGGTTTTCACGAAACATGGATGGTGGTGTTGAAGAAGCAGTAGTCGGCACAATCAAAGAAGCATGGGTTGAAGAAGTAGAAGCCGGATGGAATGTTCGGTATGTCGCACACGTTGTGCGGGCAGAATTATTTGAGGCTCTTGAATCCGGTCTTTGGACTCGCGGAGACTTCGGTGTCTCCATTGGGGGCTACGGCGTTCCCGACGTAGAGTCGGAAGAAGGTGTTGTCTTCGGTTCCGATTTCACATTTGACCATTTGGCAATCGTCTATCGACCCGCCTATACGCGGGCGAATATAGAGGAGGTGCGGAAAATTGAGGTCGCGGTCGAGGAACAAGAGATTCCTGAAGAGAATGTTCAGTTAGCCGAGGAGGAAATAACATTTAAGTATCAGACCGTTGCTAAGGCTGACTGCCGCAAGGAGGCGAATAAAATGTCCGACGAAAATGAAATCGAAATGAATAATGATGAGAGCGAGGCCCTTGTGGCTGAAATCGAGGCTCTCAAGGCATCAATGGTTCTGCAAGAGGCAACAATCGCTGAGTTTAAGGCGGCTGAAGACGCTCGCGCAGAAGAAGAGCGCATGAATCTCGTCCAAAAGGCTTCAGAGATGGGCCTAAAGGGACACGAAGAGTTCAGTAGCGAAACTCTAAACACCATGATTGCATCTTGGGAATCCTCACGACCAACTTTTGAGGCCGCAGTACCCGCGACCTCCGAACCAACTACAACCGTTGAAGCAAGCGAAGAGCCAAAGGCCGTTGTCGCTAATTACCTCAACGGCACACTTGTTGAAAGCGACGAGACTCTTTACGCTCGCGCTTACAATGCTTGGGCTTCAGCATGGAACCGAACACTATCGGGTCTTGAAGTCGCTGAAGGCATGAAGGCAGAACCATACGAAAAAGTAAAGGAAAACCTATGAGGAAGTGATTAAATGACAAGTTACACACAACCAAGAAACGTAGCATTGAAAGATGGCGAATACGTCAAAGGACCCGGAAAGATTATTTATTTCGACCAATCTGACGACCGAGCATTGCTCGGAACCTCCGCTAAGTTTGCACTCGGCGTATCAGCCGGTGAAGGCTCAAGAGGAGAAGATAACGCTTACGAAGCGACAGGAGCAACCGTCGCTTTCTACCCGTTGGGTGGTGTCCTAATGATTCAGGCACTAAACGGCGAAACATGGAAAACCGGCGAACTCGCATACGCCGGAGCAAATGGCCTTGTGACAAAAACCGCGGGTTCCGACAAGAAAATCGGAATCTATGTCGGACCAACTATGTCCTCAGCCACACCTGCGCTCGTTGACGCAAACGAAGCGGGCGACACAGGTGCGACACAGGGTATGATGATTGCCATTGCCACCAATAGCGCAGAAATCGGGGAGAACGCCTGATACTGAATAAATGAAAATAGGAAGTGAGAAAATGAGCAATCAATCATTAGAACAAATTATGAACGTGCAAGCGGTTGACGGTCCTTTCGGAACCGGTGACGCAGTCCTTGAGCAGACGCTCCGTGACTTCGTCCAACTACAATCAACCACCATTGCTATCGCAACAGACCTCGTCGGTGTTCGCACCGTTCCGTGGATGACCTACAAGTGGTACACCGGTGTTAATGGAACATTCACCTACCCAATTGATGACAACGCAGTTGTCGACCCAACCAAGGTTGGAAGCGAATCCTACCTATGCCAATTGCAGAAGGGACAGGGTCGATGTGTATTCCTCGATTCAGTACGCCTACGCGGTGAGTCATGGGAAAACCTTGACCGCCAACAGATGGCAATTGTCCGCGCTCGCGCAGATGCAATCGACAACAACGTTTTGTCCGCAGTTTACGCAGGTGCAGGTCAATCAGGAGCCGCAACCGCAACATTCGGTAGCGCAACTGCTGACGAAGAGAGCGACTTGCTAACCGCAATGGACGCTATCTTTGCTAACGCCCGTGTAAGCGGTGACGAGGGCCTTGCTCTTGTTCTACCTGCTGACAAGCGAAGTGCAATGTTGAACACACAACTTTACGGAAACGTTGTTGAATCACTAAGCGACCACATGGCACGAATCGGTAAAATCAGCATCAAGTACACCCGTGACTACGGTACATCAAGTGCAATCGGTAACGATGCACTACTTATGATTCCCGGCGGAGAGACTGCTGAATACTTCCAATACAATGGAGAGGGCTTCATGGAAACAGAATTGACCCGAATCGAAGGTGTCGGTTACTCATGGCTTCTAACTTCGTATTGGGGTACTGTTGTCCACGAACACCAAGATGGTGCTTCGGCTAACACAAGCAATAGGATTTACAAGTTGACGGGTGTGCGTTCGTGAGGTCATTCTCCGAGGATATGATTTAGGAGAGTGAAAGCATGGCACAAAACCGAAAACTACAAGACCTAATTGAAGACAAATACATCAAGGACGACCAAATCCAACTTGAGGCGCACATCAAGCCTCGCACGGTGGTTACTACAAGCGGGCAACAGTATATTCCCATTATGCTTGAGATTGTAACCGCCGCAGGTGCGGCCGCTAACCTTGACACGACCATTCAAGAGAAGATGGTCGTTACAGATGTTCACGTCATTATGACCGGCGCAGGTGCATCAAGCGATACAGTCCGTGTAACCAACGGAACAGGAAGTGACCACATCACCGCCGCTCTTGATGTATCAGGTAGCGCAGGTGACATTGTTCGTGCGGGTAACCTAACAACCGCAAACATTACCCTTGCGGCAGGTGCTACTCTACGAGTAACTACTGTTGATGGGGACACGGGCAACGACCTGAACCCAATGATTGTTATTGTTCAAGGTTACAAGGGTGCTTGAGGTGTTTTAATTGACTGAAGAGTTAGAACACGAAGGTAAACTATATCAGTTGGCAACAGAACCATCCGGCATTACTGTCGAAATTGACGGTAAGCATTGGGTCTGCATTGGCGCAAAGCCCAAAGCAAAGCCTAAAAAGAAGTCCAAGAAGGGCGCAAAGAAGGAATGAGGGTTCTAAGTGACTACTCGTACTTCAAAAGCAGGTATCATTGCCGCACTCAAAGAGGTCGGGATTCCCATTCCCGAAGAGGACAAAATTGACGCATTGCGTCATAGGCTTCGTAATTGGCGAGCAGGTCCCGGTTGGATTATCAGATTGATACGTCAACCTTCTTTGAAACCACACACACCGATTACTCTCTTTGAAAAGGGTAAGACTTATTGGATTCCAAATAGCCGAATGGCTTCGGACGTAGTCAAGACACAATTAGTGTTTGTCATGGGTCGAACACCGAAACCTCCAAAAGACGCAATAGTCATGGATGTTCCATCAGACTACAATAAGCGTTGGCCTTTGGGTTGGGATGGTGCAGAACATGGCAGTAACGAATGATAATATCCGTGACCTATTGAACAGACCACGCGGTCTGACAGAGGCTACAATCACAGAGTACATTACCATTAGAACTGCTCAGGTTAACAAAGTAGTCCGTTCCTCCACATTATTCGGAGCGGATTCGGATAACACACCTACTACCGCACTTACGGAAAGTGCAATCAAAATGATGGTTTGTGTTGACTGTCTCAATGTGCTTATTGATACTGTTCCTATGTATTATCCTGAAAAAGAACAGGGTGCTAATGACCAAAGATACCGTGACCAATTGGCTCGGTTCCAAAAACAAGCAAACGAGGCTTTGGCTCTCGTATCAGAAAAGGGTGGGGCGGCTTTCTACAAGAAGTCCACAAGTACAAGATTAGAAGAGTGAGAGTATGGCAGTCAGATATTGGGTTGGCGGAACAAGCGCAGATGCTTCAGATGCGGCCAATTGGTCAACTTCTTCGGGAGGGAGTGGTGGTTCCGCACCGGGGACAAGTGATACTGCAATTTTAGACGGTGGAACAAAATTAGAAAGTGTAACCGCGGTGAGCGTAAGTAGCAACGAACTTGCCATTACAAGCCACGGATTCTCAACAGAAGACCCCGTATGGATTGAATGTGCCAATGAAGCATCATTAGACGGAGAAAAAGGTAGTGTGCCTATTCCTTTTTCCGAACGAACAACATATTATGTCATAAATGCAAGCACACATAGAATTAAGTTAGCGACAAATGCCGTTAATGCCGCCGCAGGTACGGCAATTGATATAACAGATGGCGGTTCAGGCACAATAAAAATACGTAAAGTCACATATTGTATGCCCCCCGATGGATTTGACGTATCATCCATTGAAGTCCATAGCACATTCGCGGGGACTTTATTTCTCCAAAGTGCCGCAATAACCATTAGGCAAGGTTTGTATCTAAATGGAAATATCGAAGGTGATTCAAGTTCAATTACATTTACTACAACCCCTGCTACGAACACGTCTGCAAAAGGTGATTTTGCTTCAGGAGGGCTTTATGGTTCCGCTTTGGCATATAGCACCCGAATGGTTCTCAACGGACAATACGCACAAATAACAGGTGACTTAAACGCCTTACAATATGTTTTTGCCCAAACACAAAGCCCGTTGAAGTTTGATGATGGCCCACACCCTCATACTAAATTAAATGCGGCGTCGGGTTCATCAGTTGTGTTTTCCCCCGAATATGTTGCTCCTTCTTCTACTACCTTTGATTACTACGATGACGGGGTGGCGTATTTCGATACAATGAATATAGCGTATAGGGCATCCAACCCCCCTGAGTTTAGACCAAACTCAAACGCAACAAATGAAAGCACAGACGGAGCAAAAAAGTTCAAAGTAAAGACCTTTGCTTGTAATACTGATGCCTTTGACGGCGGTTACGCTGAGTGGGGATTTATAGGAGATACCGGAACTACAATAAAGGTCCCACTAAACAATTCTAACAATTACGGTCGGTCTGAGACTCGCTTCAAATGCACAATTAGAAAATATAAGTTTACTGCGAATACTGCGGGGCATATAGTCAATTTACTTGAAGGCGAGGTACTTCACTGTGAGACACTTGAGGTTGGTGATGGGTGCGTATTGAGAGGCCCCGGTTACACAACAAGCACACACTCGGCAGAAATAAATTGTGTAAAACCACCAAAAGTTTTAGGTTCATGGAACTTCTCACAAGTAGCCCCCGGCGTTTATCGTAGTCCATTAACACAGGACTCTAAGTTCCAAGCACACACGGCTCACTTTAGGTTGGCATCAAGCGTAAGTAGTTTTGCGAGTGGCGCATATACTCTATGTGCGCTTGATACGACAGATTTTGATACTGCGAGCGCATGGACTTCAGGAGGCTCAAATTACAAATGGACTGTGCCGCGTGACGGTAAATACCTCATCGCATATTCGGCTTCCATAAGGCTTATTTCATCATCCCATATAGCACTTGCTCAAGTACAAGTTAACGGTTCTGCGATAACCTTTGGCCCTTACGCTAAAGATTCAGGGTGGCCCTCAACAGGAACAATACTGTTAAATCTAAGCAAAAATGACTATATACAACTTTTTGCATATCATAATGGTGGTTCAGGAAAGGAATTGGATGGTAGTGCGTTAAACAAAACGTTCTTAAGTATCATGGAGGTATTGTAATGACAAAGAGTATGGAGCAAGTATTGATGGAAAACTATTCTGATTTTGACCCGTTATGCTTGGTTCTTGTGGAAGACAAAGGCGACGGTGTATATTTCAAAAGGCAGAATTGGCCCGCGGAGTGGGGAACTGCTCCCACAGATGAACAAATACAAGCATGGATGAGTGAGTAACATGAGGAAAGGAAAAATAGTGTATCAGCCCCCTGAGAGATGTTATACGAACATAAACATTGAAGAGACAGACCACGGCTATAAGATATACCGGAAGGGCGAAAGAGACGCATTTACATTCATACCGTTTAGCGCGGTAAAACAAATAGAATATAGGGAGGAATAGAGCATGGAAATTGAAATGATTGCCACTTTGGCAGTATTGGGAATTGGTGTCGCCGTTTGGGGCGTAAAGAAGTATCAGGCAGTAATGGCTGATGGCAAGTTAACACTTGACGAATTGATTGACACCGTTGACGATGTTGCAGACAAGGCAAAGGAAACCAAAGAAGAAGTGAAAGAGATTTTGGCTGACGTAGAGTAAGGGTGGTATATATGGTGTCCTATTGTACTGCGGCTGATGTTGGTTCACGATTGGGGCTTAATGCTCAACAACGTGACCGAGCAACAAGTCGTATCAATTCTGCTATACGCAGAGCCGCAATAGACATAGACCAAGAGTTTAGATACTACGGGAGAACAAATCCGAGTCGAGAGACAGGAGAGTCAACACTTGACGGCACACACGCCGCAGGTGCTACAACTATTGATTTGGCTTCAGGTAGCGCGTTTGCGACATCAGGTAACGGTAACGTAGATGGTGATTCATTCGCGTGGACGGGAAAATCTTCAAATCAATTGACAGGGGTCACGGGTCTTTCATTTGACCACGCATCGGGGGTAACTGTGCAAGAAGGTGAGTTTGCACACGTTCTTCGTGAAATATGTGCCGACCTTGCCGCAGGGTATTACCTTGAAGATGAATCAACGTTTCAAGAGGGCGGAATGTTTGAAGGTGGAATGCGCGGAAATATGCTTCGTGAACGCGGAACCGTAAATCTTCGACGACTTGCTCATCTTGGGACGGTGGACTAAATGGCCTATCCCACAACCGCACCGGCCTTTGCGGCTGGTAGAAAATGGGGTAATTGGGTAGGCCCAATGGGAACCCCGAACTCACCCACATACGTTAGAGATTGGGATAAGAGACTTTCGCCCTCTGATATAGGGAAGGGAATCAGAACATGGGCTGGTTCAAGTCCTTTGAAAGCCACTACAAGTAGAAAAGGGTATCTTACCCAAAGAGATTCAAGAAGTACATTTACTGTGCTTCAAACAAGATATGCGGAAATTGACCTAAGAAGCGATACGTTACAGTTCGATGAAGTCGAAAAGAGGATTCAGGATTTAGACAAGTATTTGAAAATAGCGTTGAGAAAAGGGACCACAGAAGCAATTATCGCTACAAAAAAGTATGTTGCTAATCACCAAAACAAAGGTAAGCCTAACGCCAAGAGTAAATACAAAAAAGCCAAACAAAAAGTCGCAAAGGCATTGAGACTAAAGGATATGGATATGGGCGGCGCACTTAACGTCAGAATGATGGTGGGTGGAAAAGGAGGAATCAAAGGCCGTGGAAAAAGGAAAAAGGGTGGTATCTTTTCAATGTCGATGGCGTTAGATGAAGGGACTTGGCAACATGGACCGGGTAGCGGCAAACAAGTAGAATACGCGCAAAAAGATAAACTCAACGCTCCCGTGCCTTGGGATAACTACTTTTGGACGAAAGCAAAACGCAGAAGAGGTTTTGTCAGAAAGCGCGGCTCATCTAACCAAGTGGGTGGTGTAATTATTCCTTCAGGCAGAGCAGGTTTTACAGGAACAACTTACAAAACAGGAAGTGGAAGAAGAGGTTATGTTCTACCATTTGAAAGAACAAAAACACGGAAGCAAACAGGTGGTCGTAGAGGCAGAAAGAAAACAATGGGTAGTCCAACGGCAACGTTTTCATATTCTTACGCAACAAAAGGAGGAGGGACAAAAACGTGGAGAAAACGAAAAAAGACCTTCACGCAAACTTCGTATAGGATGGCAAGAGGTTCCGCAAAGGAACGTCAGCAACGACACGATGACCGACTCTCGTATATGTATCGAAAGTCCACGGCTATTGACTCTATGAGAATTGGAGGAAGTGAAAAGAGAGGTTATTGGCCTGTACCTGCTTTGCGTTACATGGAATACTACGCAATCATGGCACAAATCGCTACTGCCGCATACCTTTGGAAAACAGTATGGTCGGTTTTACAGGGAGATAGAACCTTGGAAAGTGCCATGCAAGCATCCAATTCATTATGGAACGATAATCATTTGAGAAGAATCACAGGATTGAGCAGTAAAGCAAGGTCAGCATATAGGGGATTGATATAATGGCAATAGCATCGACAACAGATTTTTGGACCGCTCGTATGAACGGAGAAGACCCAACTGCATTGGTGGGTAACGAACAAACCAATTGGACAAAGAGCGTAACGGGAACATCATCCGCAGTCAACGGTAATTGGGTCATATCTGCAAACGAATACTACACACAGACACCAACAACGAACGCATATACGATGGTCGCAATTATTACGTTCTCCAATAGCGGCGCACTCCCAAGCAATGGAACAGTGCTTATGTCTCTTGACAACGGTACGAAAAAGGTTGAAGTACGAGCAAAGGGCAACGCATCCACACTTGACCTTGTGGGGGCCACAACGGTTACTACACGGGACCTTGACATAGATGCAAGCGAAGGTGATGATAATATCCCTCTTGTTCTAAGACTTACACTCGACTCAGCAGGTAACGCCAAACTGTATATGCGTGAAATTATCGAAGATGATGATGGAGCAGATAATTTCATTTCTGTTGCGGGAGCATCCGGCTCAAGCAAGGAAGCAAAATGGGGCAATTCATCCGGTACTGTAACATGGCACAACGTGTACTATACCGACGCAGGGGCGTTCACTCCTGATGAGATGGCCCTAAGTGATTGGACAACGAATACTATGATGCAAATGGGCTTAAGCATCGTTCAGGTTCTACGAGACTGCGTGAAGCCGTATATCAAAACACACCTAAGTGATTCGGCCATCAATTACGCATACGATTTATCATCCGACATGATTTCAAGGATTTCAGCACCGTCTATTCATGTCCTATTGGACAATGTATCGTCGCCGGAGTTTGAGACATTATCGGGGACGCGGGCTATACAAAATTACGGCATAACAATCTACGTCGTAACAAGGGGAAGCACATATCAGTCAGCATATCGAATGGGCATGGACATTGTAGGTGAAGTATTCGATGAATTGTATGTGAATACAGGAGTCGATGCTTCCACGGATAGTATTCAGGGCTATAACGTTCAATTAGATACCAAGACCGACGACGATGAAATTGTATGTATTCATCAAATTGGGTTCTCGTATATGCGGCGCATAAACCTCCTCCACCGATAATGCTTAAGTATCAGATGGGTCCTAAAACCACCATAGGTGACCAGCATGGCTGACCAATTCGCAAATCGTTACGTCTTCCTTACCCCGGAACAGACGACAAACCAAACAAATCAGACGGCAACATACGGGACCGCATCGGGAATGAACGCATATAACTCTGCAAAAAGCGCAACTTATCTTGGGGGTGAAGTTGACGACGAGTCAATTAGTCACCAATTTGAAGTAATGTATCGAGCAGATATGTCGCGGTTCGGAGCGGCAAAAAGCCAACAAGGCAAGGAATACTCAGAAGGAAGTCTATCGTTTGCTATGCAACCTGATATGTTTATGGCGGCACATTTTTACGGTGTATATGGTGGAGAGCCCGCAGTAAGCACAGGGGAACACACATTTACAGAAGTCACAAACAAATCTTTGCCTTCTTACACAATCCACGTAGGTCGTGATGAAAAAGAACATAAATACGAAGGTATGTGCTTGAACCGATTGGGTCTAAGCGCAAACCTCGGTGAATACGTTATGGTAAGTAGCGATTGGGTTGGTAAGAGTGAGTCTGCCGTAGCAACGTTAGCCACGCCCACCTTTTGTGGCGCAGGTGTTGACGCTTTGCACTTCCGCCAATGTAGTGTGAAGTTCAACGAAGATGCTCAGGCAAGCACACTCGTTAAGTCCATCAGCATTGATTGGAATATGAATCTTGATACAGACAATGCGTGTGCTTTGGGAAGTGTGACTTACGTTCGTCAACCAACTCCCGGTATGAGAGAAATTACAGGAAGCATTGAGTTTGCTAAAGTCATCCACTCGGCAGTCGAAAGCGAACCAACATATACACAGATGATTACTTCAGGTGGTCTAACAATGGACCCCGAAGCGGCATCCGATGATTACGCAATTCAACTTCTTATTACAGACGGTACAAGCCCATGCACTATTGACTTGTACAAGGTACGATGGGAAGCGGTTACGTCGAGCGTAAGTAGTCGTGACACACAGACTATGAGTATGAACTTCACCGCTCTTTACGACTCAGATGGAGCGAACCCTGCTAACGCAATGTCAAAGACAGTCTTCAACGATTGGGCAAATGGCACAATCCAAATGCACAAACTGTGAGGCGTTTTAGATGGCGAACAATGGTGGCACGGTCATTAGCGACAAGACCAAACTTATAGTCAGTCAATTTACAGGCACGGCGGCGGCAGTTCAAACTGCGTTCCGTGCGGCAATCGCAAACAACGATGTTATCATCTCTTGCGATACGAGCAGAAAGAAAGATAGTAACGACATCACACTAACCGTAGTGTGGTATGATGTAGCATAGATTCAGTAAAATAGTATAGTATAGAGGAGAAATAAAAATGCCCGTATTGAAAAAAGAGTTTGAGTTAGACGATGGAACAAAACTAATGGTGCGCCAAGCATCCGGTTTAGAGAAAATGAAGTTAGAGGCCATTCAGGCCCGTGTCATTCGGCAATGCCGTGACTACGGTATGAATGTTCAAGAATGGACTGAGGAACAACATTTGGACTTCATGTTCAAATTGGAAGACGCCGGTGCAGGTATCGACCAACAAGCGGCCACATGGTTACCTGTTTGTATTCTTGAACCGGCGGATTTCGACGCGAATACATTGACCGCAGATGAGGTCCGTATGCTTCTTTCGTTTATCCGAGGCGATGACCCGGAGGGTGCAATCCCTTTGGGATGATTATGCGAGTAGCCCCTGCCCTTTGTCAAACGTTTAAGGCGTTGACGGCAAGCGATTTATATGAACGCTATCACGGCATGGGCGGACAAGCACGGCTTGAATTAGATTTAGCGGTTGCTTCCGAAATAAGCGACCAAGTTAGAGAAGCAGTCGATAGTAACAAAAAAGGTGGCGCGGGTAACGCGAATGCCGCAGTAGCAAGACGAAATCAACGTCGTGCAAGCCGTGGACAGACTGTGTCGGACGACGATGCGGTGAAACTGTTAAAAGACGGCGGGTTCATGGCTTAATAGCGAGGTGTTGTTATGGTACGTCAGGGTGCATCCCGTGTCTTTTTCGACGTCATGGTACGTTACCAAACACAACGTCTTGTGAAAGACGTCAAAACACAACAAATGATGGTTCGTGCCGCTATCTTAGACACTCTAAGCGGTATTGGGGAAAGCATACGTATGGTTACAGATGTCGTGCAAGCGGCATCGAACAGAGTCATGGGGCTCGGTATGCAAGTCGGTCTTGCCCGTGTCGAGTTTGAAAAGTTTTATCAAGAATCGTGGGGTTCGGCCAAAGAGGTCGAAAACCAAATTATTGCTATTGGTTCCTCGTTCGGGTTCGCGGCTGATTCGGCACTACAAGCCGGTTCAAAGATGGCTCAATTGTCCACATTATTCGGTGCTGAATCGGTGGCAACAGGAACACAATTGGGTATGACATTCGGTCTGATTGGTGGTATGCCCACCGAAGAGGCCATGAAGAAGATGATTAACCTCCAACAACAGACAAACTTTATGATGGGTGATTTCACTAAAGCCCAATTCGATACCTTGAGAGCAGGTCAGAAAAACCTCATCATGTACGAAGAGACAATGAAGGTTATGGATGCTCTTAACTCGGTTGAGAATACAAGCGTTGCTACGATGTCACAGATTATCAACGTAATGAATAACTTCGCGTCACAGGCACACCTAACGGGTGAATCTATCGAGTCAATGGCCGCTCAATCCGCATTATTGATTGAAGCGGGTGAAGAACAGGGTAAGGGTGGTCGTGCTTTGCGTATGATTTACGCACGTCTTGGTGGTAATATCAGTGGTGCGTCGGACGCAATGGCACAATACGTAGATGTAATGGATGAAAGCGGCGAGTCGATGCGACCACTTTCTGAAATTATGAAAGACCTTGCCCCCCAATGGGAAAAATGGAATGAGGAACAACAACAGGCTCTTGCTCAACAGGTTGCAGGTAACCGACACTATGTTCGATTCATCAAATTGATGGAGAATCACAATAGGCTCTTACAATTGGAAGAGAACGCATTCCGGCGTATTTTCCCGGCGATAGAAGAGAAGCAAAGGAAATTAGACGACCTTGCCTTCTCGGTCCACCGTTTGAACGTTGAAATCGAAAACGAAGAACGATTACTTTCAGAAGCATTGCTTCCCGCTATCGAAGCACAATTGGAAGTACGACTCGCTTACAAAGAAGCGGTTCGTGATTTGATAGGTCAAGATGAAACGGCAATTGGTAAAGCCGTACAAGGCATTACAATTTTTACGGCAAAGTTAGCAGAACATTTGACAATGTTCGCCGGTTGGTACGACGCATATACCGGAATGCTTTCCGGTATTATCGCAATGAAAGCGTATGGTTCTGTCATCCGTTCTATCATTCAGCCATTGGGTCAATTTTACAATATGCAAGCGGGCATGGGAAGAGTTGCTACTGCACAAACACAAGCACAACTCGATTTAGAGTTTGAATTATGGAAAGCAAGAAACTTACGCGCTCACGCAACAGAACGATTAGCAAATTGGGATAGAATGCTTGTGTTTGAACAAGAACAACAAATGCAAATAGAACAGTCAATTATCAATTTGGAACGACAAAGGGAGCAAATAAAACAAGGTGTCATTGATGCTGAAAGAATGGAATTGTCTTTGGCAAAGAGCATAGAACAAATAAAGGAAGACGAACTTCAAACACTACAAAACCAATCAAAAGCGATATTTACAAGAAACAAACTTTTGGCGGCTGGGTTTAACATTGAGAATCAAACAAAGTTAGTTAATGAAGCAAAGGAAAGAATCGTTCAACGTGAAACATTACAGGCTAATCTATTGCTACTACAAAAGCAAGGCTTAAGTCAAGCAGACAAATTGAAAGCCTCACAATTGAAAGAGATATTACAATTGGTCAAGAGAGAAAGCGATATTGAAATTAAGGGCGGAATATCAAAATTGAAGAAAGAGCAAATGCTCGCACTTTTGAGAAAGAATAACAACGCAATACTCAAAGAAGCCATTAAACTACTTACCGCTGAAATCGCAAAAGAACAAGATGGAATATCAACAAGGGCCGCGAAACTTAAAATTATCCGCGCAGTCAATACTGCCGAAAGCGCGAGAGCAAATCTTGAAGGTCAATTAACAAAAATCCAAAACCAATTGAATATAAAAGAAGCAGAACACGTCAGGATTGGTCAGTTCTCTCTTGATATAATTGAAAAACAAATGGTTGAAAAAATGAAACTTGCATTAGCAAATGATGTTTTGACCCAAGCCCAACATGATGAAAATATGGCTACGATGGCAGGTGCGTTTGCAGACATGAGGGCATCTGAAGAAGCGGACAAACTGTCTCACTCTTTGGGTATGCAGTCAATGGCTACAATGGGCGCACACGCGGCGGCTATGGTTACTTCACAAGTCATCGGTCATTTCGGTGTTAAACTCGGACTGTTCGCGGACGAAGCAGAAGCCGCAAAGGGCCAAATGCTTGTTATGGCGGCTACTATGGCCGTAGTGTCCGTTGAAATGCTTGTTATGGCATACAACTCTGCCGCGGCGGCGCACGCAATGCAGACGGCGGCCACCATGACCGACGCGGCGGCGAAAACAATGAGGAACTTTTGGTTGGTCACGGGCGCGGGTGTTGGTGTTGCTATTGCGGCAATGCTACTCGGTGCAAAGTTCTTACCAGACGCGGCAGATGCTTCATTCGATTTGGCAGAAAACATGGCAAAGGCTTCATTCTCCGCACAGGAGATGAACGACGCATTTGATGACTATGCGGATTGGACACAAGGCCAAGTTGCTGAAAGTCTTGAACGATTGAGAAAAGAAGCCGAAGAATTATATGAAGCATCTGAAAGAGCAAGTGGCGTAGAAAGGGAAATCATGGAGGAAAAACTTGATAGCCTGTATAAACAAATTGCACTTGAAGACCGTGTTCTTGAATCGAAGGAAGCACAGGCGGCTTATGACCAAATAATGCTTGATTCCAATAAGGAAATAGTCTCTACAATGATAGACATGGCTCGCAATCAAGGAATAGCATCGGGGAAACTCAAGGGTGAGCCGAGTTCGTTCGGCTTTGACACTGTCAGCCGCCGTGCAGAAAATACTGAAGACATTAGAGAAACTTTAGCCCTTTGGAGAGATATGTACGTCCAAGGTGCGCTTAAGGACGAAATGGTCGACACCATGTTTGAGGGCCTTGGTTATCAAGAAAGCATGATATTGGCCGAATATATTAGAAGCGGTAGAATGATGCTGGCATCAGGGCGGTATGAATCCAAAAGCGAGGGGGGGACGGGTTTTCATGCGTTTGATGATAATATGCAAGTAGAAGCGGAAGATTTTGACGCATGGTTGTACCAATCAATAAAAAATTATGGTTCAGATGTATCATTAAGGAAACGTCTAACAGGTAGAGACTTGAAAGTCACAACAGATATTTGGAAAGATGAATGGCAAGAAACGTTTACGTTTATTGACGATTCGGGACAAGCGTCCTTTGGTAATCTTGCAGACTATATCAAATTGGCCGCTCCTGACGCAGATTGGGCTAACGGAATGAATAACGGAATTAAACAAGCCATTGGTTTGGTCAACGAGTTCGCAAGTACGCGAGAAGAATTGTTCTTCGGTGGAAGAACACAAGCAATGACGGGCGAACTGTACAAACAAGTTATTCAGCAAGGCGTAGGTACTCTATACAACCACCAAGAATTGATAATCAACAACACAAACAACTTCCACGGGTTCTTCAATGAAGACTCCACCGCCGCAAAGATTAAGGCCGCAATAGAGGCACACTTAAATGATGGTGACGTAAAGGCCGCAATAAGAGTGACACAGTAATAGCATGAGGGTGAGAAAGTGAATAATAATGCGAAAGGCAAATACACATTTTGGGTAGCACACTATTTTGATGACTTTATGGCATCTTACTGTGTCCCTGATGATTTGAATAGTCCCACATCCACGTCCATTACCCATGCCGCTTCACATCATGGTAATCCTTTGAACGGTGAGGCTCCACTAAATACAAGATACCGTTATTCCTATATTGAAAGGGCGCAATTGACAGGCAAGTACACAACAACAGTCGAAAAGAAGGATGGTGTGGTGGGTACTTCAAGCGGTACAACAATCGCTGACAAACCTTTGTGGCACAATAACGGCATACATGAATGGCTAACACACGACCCTATGCGATTAGGTGACGATTCCTATATTGGAAGAGCGAACCCAAGATACCCTGATACCATTGCACACGCCAATAGATTCAGATACGACTCTTCAACTACATACGGAAACGGTGTAACGGCTGAAAATGACGGCGAGAATGGTGGTGCTTACCTGTGGTTCTCTAATGGATATGCTTACGTTCCAAATATAATGACAAACCTTGTAGAAATAGGGAATAACCAAGGCACATATACGGTCCCTACTTGTGATTGGGACCCCACTTACGGACGAAAGAATATAACTGAAATGCACAAAAAAACCGGAGGGGGACACTCAACCGGATATTTCGATGGTTCGGAAGGGAGGCCACAACACGCGCCTTCTTTGGGTTCAGATGAAAGCCTCATGTGCCAACAAGCATCACTTGTAGGCGTCCTTGCGGGCGAACTTATTCCCCGTACACGTTCACATTCCTACAAGGACTCCGGCGACAGTAATTTAGGTGGCAAAGGAACCCTTGCGCTATATGACCCTCTCAAATCACCAACCGGAAAACCATTCCTATGTATTCAGACATATAGGCCCTTCAACACATATAGACCTGTAATTTTTTACGAAAATAGTATTGGAGAGAAAATGGACGGGGATATATTTCACATGAGGATTTCTCTTGATGGTTTAGATGTAAGTAACAGTGGGGATAGTGCGGCCCTAAATGGACAAGACGGTACATATCGACTGACTATTGGTTACCCCTTGGCAGAAGGGGCGGTGTTTACAAGTCAAGATGGTTGGGCGATGAGTCCCGACGCAGACCCAAGTGACGGTCCAATGGTTACACTTGAGTTCACCATATCGAGCCTACAAAGCAGTTACCCATACGTTGCATCTACTTCTTCCTCAGATTCATCCTATACTCTTGATGAGCGATGGAGTGATATTGAAATCGCCTTAGATTTTACAAATCAAAAATGGTACTATTATAGAGACGGTACAAAAATATCAGGACCGACCGATATGGGTGTGTTTATGGGTCAGGGTTATCAACCCGGAATGATTGCTGGTTGGCAATTAGATATGAAGAATAGCGCAGACCAAGCAGACTCTATGTTCTTCACTTGTATCGACCGTGTGGCTTGCTATCACCCTTTGAACGACAGTGTCGCATCTTCGGGTGCTGGAGATGCTACAAAACAAGAAGTAGATGTCCTTGATATGAGCATGGATAAAAGCGTAAATGGCACTTCTTCCATGCAGATAACAGTAGCAGACGACTCAAAGATTAGAAACAGTTTGCTTACCTACCTACATAGCGCAGGTACTTCGGAATTGGTAATGTGGTTAAACACAACTTCCATTGGTCGTTATAATATGCTTTGGAGAGGCTTTATCAGCAATGCACAAATTAAACAGAGCGTAGACGAAAGAACAACCGAGATTACCTTAACTGCTGAAGATGTACTATCAGACTTGGATAGACAACTCGCTTCATGGGATATTGGTGCTGACTCTGTGAGTAGGAATGAGATTTTGAAATCGAGAACATCAGAAATCAATAACTTAAGGTCTTCAATGTATTTCGGCGCAAGAAAACTACAATCGTACAACCAAACAATTGGTTTGGGTAAAGAACAGGCTTACTCAACAACGACCGACCAAAGAATGCAATTGGGTTCGGCACACCCAATTCAGATTTACAACAACGAAGATACTAACGGCCCAAATGACGCCGAAGATACATGGGCAGGGTATAGTTCAGGTATCACGGGCGTCGGAACAGAAATCCAAAATCGCTCAATCCATGCAGAGTGGGTGCGAGATTTGTGCAAATCAAAATGGTTCACAAAGAAGTTCGGAAAGATTGGCAACCACAGATTGGCTCTAACGGGCGTAAGTAACTTTGAGTTACAGGAAATTAAGTGGGGTAGTGGTACGTCCATCACACCGAGCAATACTTCTTGTACTTTCCTTGGGAGGACTGCGGCGGGCGCGTCTAACCGACCGGTCAACGCAGGTGTATTGCAGATTATCAATGACCGTGGTGGCGGGAACGACGGAGGAGTAGTTGTAATGGATGTGTATAAATCAACCCATTCTAGCACATGGTCTAACGCAGATATGAGAAATGAAACTTACAGGTCGGCTCCACATGAATCAATTCATATTACTTCGGCTACTGCGGCCAACGCGACCACAGGTACAATCAACAAAGTAGAACATGATGCGGCAGAGCGTTGTGCCGTTTTTACCACGTCTTCAGCACATAACTTGGGGGACGGTGACACGATTATGATTTACGGTCTAAGTGGGACCAACGTCCAAAACGAAAGAACCATGAGTTATTCGACAACCGCAAAGGCCGCTTCAAATGACAATGGTTATGGGATTTCAATACAAAATGAGAACTTCTATTTCGTAAAAGTGATAGATACAACAACGTTTAAGTTGCTACCGTCGTCTTATACTGATGTAGACGGTAGAGTCTATAAAATACAAAATTGGGGTAACACTCAGACGGCAGATGGTACACCAATTAAGGGCGCACATCATTGGAAGAATAAAAACTACGCATGGCAATGGTTCCGCCCACAAGGAGGGCAATATATGGTCCTTTCAACCAATTCTCTTGGTCCGGGCGGTTCAGAAATTGATTTTATAGCGAGTCCTTATTGGTACATAGATTATGCTACGCCTACTTCGGGTACGTCGCCATCAGGTAATCTTTCCGTTGACCACACAGTCGATTTTACATTCGTCAAAATAACAGATTGGAATGCCACCCATCAACGTCACGATGTTACTACCTACGATATTACTGTGAATTACACGGCAGGTCAGGTGGGGCGTACATACCCCGAAGGTTCTATCGCTCGCGTTCGTTACTACGATAATGACTATAAACATTGTTGGGCTTTATTTGCTGACATGAGAAATGATGGTAACGCAGATGCAGATGGTGGAACAAGGAAGAATACATGGGGTGGTTTATATCCAGCCAATGAAAATTATTCAATATCTTTGGTGTACGCAGACCATTTTGTTGGTGAAAATGCTGAACCACGACCTAAGTTCTGTGATTTGAAGGTGGGTGAAGAAGTCCATCTGTGGGAAATTGATGCCGCAAGAGAACCATTCACAGGCAACTCCTTCGCGTCTTTAGGCTCTGCTGATTCTTGGGAAGACAAAGCAGGTGCATTATTGTTAATCGACACTTCGCCCTTCTTCAATCTAAATACGGAATCTAATTTTGGTCACGCTGGAGCAATTTCAGGAGGTAACAGAGATTTGGGAGATTATTCCGTGGACGTAGAGGGAATACCAATCATAATGGATAACTATTGGAGGCAAGCACCTTCGTCTTTCCTAAATAGCGAAAGCCCCATCTCCGAACACCCTAACGCATACCGATTTACTTCTGTTGTGACCACGTTAGAAACGACTACCGAAGATGTTGGAAGCGGCTCACAACAATATATCAAAAAATGGGATGGTGAGATTTGGCTTAGGAACGCATATCATTGGCCGACTTCTTCGTTCATAGCCGGAGCAACCGGTTCAGACCAACTGAGATTTATTGGTATGATACGAGCAATTGAAGGTAGTGGGGCAGAGGCCACGGAATCTATTTATTACTACACATGGACTCACAAAGAACAAAGCACACTCGGCTCCGATTATACTGCTGGAGGTACTACGTTTGCTTTAGCGGATGCCTCCCGATTTGATGATACAGGAACGGGTTCTGTCAATGGTCTGTATTTCCAATGGACTTCTAAATCAGGAAATAACTTACAGGGTTGCACAGGTCCGGCCCTTTCTATTGACCACAGTACGGGAACGATTGTATCTGACAACAAACTCAAAGGGGTTTGGGTCGACCACATACCCAACAGTGAAATTGATGAAACACGACGTTACGATTCTATCCGTCAAGCAGTATGGTTGCGTCTTGAAATGCAACAGGTATTGGCAACCGCGGGGCAAATGTATCATACGACACAAGTCACGTCTTCATCAACTACAATGGTGTTGAGCCATAATAACGCATATACGTTTATGAATTATGGAAGACATACGGGGACTATGAGCGGTGCAGGTGTTGTAACAACAGACAATCGCGGTTACGGTATCATAGACGGCGACTCGTTTGAATGGACAGGTTTTACCGCAACCAATACTTTGACGGGCGTCGCTCTATTGAGTAAGACAACTGCCGCAGGTAACGCAACCGATTCTGCTATTTGGCCTATGATTTGGAAAACAGGTGTCGGTTCAAAACACGATATAATGGTGAAAAGCACAGGTTCTTCAGGAGGTACAAACTCTTCAAGTAATAATCTATTTGATAGCATAGAAGTCTATAATGGTGTTCAGGCAACATTACCTATGAAGTTAATGATGGAAGTTGATGGTTACGTCAAAGCCCCAAACAAAGGGACATTTTACCAACACGATAAAATCAGATTCTTACAAATGAACGGTCTTGCGAATACATGGTTGAGCCAAGCCGGTCTGAAAGCCGTATCGGATATTAACAATGTTCCTCGGACGAACAATATGACTCAGACGCAACAAAGTTATTCTGCGGCAAGCGATTTCGACGATTACGGTTCTATTCTTGAAGGCGCAGGGAAAACAACCGGAGCAATAATTAGTGAGATGACCCAAAATGCCGGTGTAGGAGAAAATGAAACAACTTTATTCCCAACTACCTTTTCGTATTTAGTAGGTAGGCATGGTCGTATTGAGTTCCGCCCGATGTACAATAACGGAATCGTATTCAATGCTAACAATTTGAAATTGAGCAATATAAATTACGATTTCAAGGGGGCGGCGGCACAAGTAAGGGTGTATTATAACGATGGTACATCTTTCGTAGATTATCCTGAAAACATCACTCATGGTTCAGAACACAGGTGGAAAATCGTGGATTATCCTTCCATAAAATCACAAAAGGAAGCAAAGGCGGTCGCAAGTAACGAGTACCATAAATCACGAAGCGCACCTGTTAGTGTAGATGCGGAAATCCTGAGATATAAAGACACACATACGCTCGATAGGCGTAACGAGTTAATGCTTGAGGGAGGGCGTTATGGTTACGTTGCAGACGTCGCTTGCAGACAATTTGGAGCAAACATGGAAGAGTGGACTTCGGTCGAAGGTGGGTGTATTTTCACAGGCCCACAAAACGCTCTCGACGGAAGCCTCTATGAATCTATACAAGACGTGGGACAAGGTGACCACGAAACCGCTTACGCAACAGGGCGATACTATGCCCCACAACAGTTCTTCACATGGTGGGGTGCAAAGAGTGTGTCTTATGCCATGCAAATTGTCCATCTGCCCAAGGATATGCCCCTCGTATCTGAAACAACAGGTGAAGAGTTGAGAATCCATATTGCTATCACAGGAAGTGGTTCGGCCACTAACCCTGAGTTCCGTGTTGAGTTTGTCGATTACACTTTCGATGATACGAAAAGCAACGGAAACCCCGCAGGTTCTATGTGGTCGTCTGCAAAACCGAAAATCGCAAGTCAGTCACACGCAACCAATACGGAGTCGTATGTCAATTGTCGAGGAAATGGTTTTTATGAGGTGGGCATCCCCACAACGTATTGGTCTTCGGCAGGTTCAAAGAAAATGATTATATCTGTCAATTATGACTACTTGTATGACATTATGTTATATCGGAATGGAGCGAATGGGAGAACCGCAGGTAATATCACAGACCGGCGAAGAAACGCTCACGCTTCAGCCACAGTTACAGGCACGTATAACACGGCCTCTCTGTTCCCCTTGGGTCTAAGAAGATATGATTACGGAGCGTGGGCTGATACAAGAGCAGAGTGGTATGCTCCTCGGCTTCATGTGTGCGAAGATGTTAATTTCCAACCCGGAACCTATGTTACTTATACCGATGACGCTCTGAATATGACAAATGAGACATTGGTAATCCAAAGAATCAATTGGACAATCAATAAGGATGGTAGAGACAATGTAAGATTCAAATTAGGAGAAGATATGTCGAGGGTCGCGCAGTCGATTAGAGCATCTATTTTCCCTAACAAAGCAAGAACCACAGGACCGCGAAGCGGACAGGCTGGTGTAGCAGGGAAACCCGTTGATGAAGGGGACCCCGGTTACAAAGGCGCAGGTAGTCGCGCACCTAAAGGAACCTATGGAAGTGACGCACCGAACACGAAAACAGGTGAAGAACAGTCGGGTGATAATCGACCAACAGGACTCTCTTCAGGGATTGACACGGGTAAAAACACCAATAGTACAATCTTTATGGGCGATGGAATCGGTTCTATGACCTCAAAATCAATCAATACCAATATGCTTACAACTGCTTCTTTCAAGAAACAGAAAGGTGCTATGGATTTAGGTGGGGCATTCAGTAACGACTTTTCCATCTTAGGGCAAAACAAACCAACACAACACCCGACATCAATACACGCTATCGACGGTACAGATATGGTCATAAGCCCAAGCATAGGTAGCACGGTTATGACAGAAGAAGGAATTGTTTTCCCCGGTAACATTGGAGGGTCGGGGGAAGACGTAGTAACACACGAACACTCTATGCTTGTAAGAATCCCCAACGATGCCATTAACGGAGGGTTCGGAGTGTACGCTACTTACTCAACAGGTGGTACAAGTGACGAAACCGCAGTCATTGAAACGACCATTAAATGCGTTGACACCGGAGCAACAGAAACGGGAACGGCATTTTTGAGAGGCGCAAGTGATAACAAAGGTGTAACACTTGTGGCCCCTTCCAAGATAGATTTCTCATCGGGCAACAGACTACAAGTCACTATGAAGAGAGTAGCAGGTACAGGCGATGACACTCTATACTTCTCATCCGTGAGGTTGCATACGACAGAAGTCCAATATAAGAGAAAATCTGTTCCTGATGATGAATCACAAGCAAGTAATTTGAAGCCTTACTCTGGGTCTTCTTCATCAATAACAGATATATCGGACTTGTAATCCTCTCTAAGCGATAGGATTTTACGAGCGCGTGACCTGCCGACACCTTTTGTCTCCATGAGGTCTTTTTGGCGAGTGCGTAAGCGGAGAATGTTGCGAAGACCACCGATACGCTCAAGCATATCTTCTGCTTGTTCTTCAGTGATTCCGGGGAGTGCGGATAGAGCGAGAACCTGTGGGTGAATCTTCTCGGTTTTTTTGGCATTGTGGGTCTGTTGACTCACGCCGACGTGGGTCTTTTGCGTGTGGTTGACGGCAAGGAAATGAGCAAACTCATCCATCGTGTCAAACTGCATGAAAGCGATATTGGGAAATCTCAATTGGAAACTGATTTTGAAATTGAGGATTGTTTGTTCCATTCGTCTCTTTTCGATTGCGTAAAGTTTGCGAGTCATTTTTTTACCGGGGATGAACGGCTTCAATTCATTACCATATACGACCAACATTGGGGTCTGAAAACTCTCTTCAAGGTCTTGTAACTGTCCCACGATTGTCCGTGAGCGACCGTGGCCGAGGATAGAGTGGTACAGGTCGTTGATTTCCTTTGCTTCGATTCCCCAATCACCGATGATGTAATCAGCAGATTGCAGACGTTTTACCTGAACCTGTCCGTTGGGTCCGAAGTCACGATTGCCCATACGAGCATATAGTTTGTGGATGAGGACGTCGTTTTCTCGGTCGTCCACATACAGGACCATGATATGGGCTGAAAGTATGTAGTGCTTAAGGCTCACCAAAGAGGGTCTTCCACGGCAGGGTGATGTAGCACCCATTGTAGACTTTGGACGACACCTTTGAGGGCATTGTAGTTACGAATGGCTTCTGCGAATGCCTTTCTGTCCTCTTTGCATTCAGGGTCTTCAAGCCAACGCTTCCAC